>Ga0078972_1001163_pt1 | contig 102051 bp, 109 predicted proteins | sample YelNatPaOPGAMG01_FD_67568 | JGI IMG/M metagenome (GOLD analysis project Ga0078972, IMG submission 67568) | Hot spring thermophilic microbial communities from Obsidian Pool, Yellowstone National Park, USA - OP-RAMG-01 (SPADES assembly) (version 2) | ecosystem: Environmental > Aquatic > Thermal... | reverse complement strand
ATATCCTTTTGTTTTACCTTCTAAAACTTTTTGCGCTAGTAAAGCTTCTCTCCAAAGAGCTATTAAACCACTCCGGTCTAGATACTTTGGATGTATACTCCATAATCTCATTATGAATTCATCATTCCTAATTATTCATTAATTTTGATCAATTCAGTAATAAATTAAAGAGAAAGCTGTAAAATATAACATTAATATTATTTCAATTCTCTTTATGAAATTCTGATGGTTTTTACCTTTTTAGGTTTATTCATAAATTATCGATGGTTAATCCTTAACTTGCAAAAAATTATGTAAAGAGCAATCAAAAATAAGAGCTTCATTTATTTTATGTTGCATCTTGCGAAATTGATTTAACTCAGCCTAACTCAGTTAAGAAGAACGCAATCAAAAATTAAAATCTTAAAAAAGTTATTTACTTTAAAGAAAAACTTTCAGTCAATGAAATTGAAATTTTCTTCTTAATAATTTGATTTAGCAATGGTAGCCCGGGGGAGATTCGAATTCAGGGCTTTTAAGGCTCTCCCGTCAGCAGGTTTCTTCTCCCCTTCATTAAGGGGGATCCAGAGCCTTACAGGGGCTTCTGAGCCCTTGCTATGCTTGACCGCTACACCACCGGGCTAGCTATACGTAAAATCCCCCAGGCCAAAATATTTTAATTCGTTAAAGAGAAATAAACTTTTCTTTTTAAAATTAGAATGTTTTAAAAACTTTTAAAATTTCCTTGCATAGTTGATTGTTTGCAGTCGCTATAAAAGAGGTTCTTTCTTCAGGCGTAACTTTCATGTTTAATTCTTCTCCATTTAATGAAACGATTATGCCTCCAGCTTCTTTAACAATTAATTGACCTGCTGCTATATCAACAGCTCTAATCCTATTTCTTGCATCTATAAAAGCATCTGTAACTCCGCTTGCTATTTGACAAAGCTCTAAAGCATTAGCTCCAAAATGACGTATATGAAATGCATAAACGAGAAGTTTTACAAGTCTTTTTATATTTTCTTCGTTATTTAAAAGGCATAAATCTAAACCTATTAAAGCCTCCTTTAAATTTTCCATATTAGATGTATGAATTTTTTCTTCATTTAAATATGCGCCTTTCCCTTTTTCAGCATAATAAACGTCCCCATCAACAAGATTCATTATTAACCCTGAATAAACTCCATTTAAAAACCAAGTTTTAGAAACGGCTAAAGAACAACAATAAAATTTCACTCCTCTTAAAGCATTCACTGTTCCATCTAAAGGATCTAAAATTAAAAATTCTTCGGGTTTATCTCCAATTTTCTTAACTCCAGATTCTTCACTTATTAAAATGCATGAAACATTAAGATTATTTAAAGCGTCAAAAACTGTTTTTTCTGCTATATAATCAATTTTTTTAGTCGTATCTCCACCGGCACCAATTCCCAAATCTTCGCTCGCATCTTTTGAACCTAAAGCTTTATTTACTTCATTTTTAACATTTTCAGCTACTTCTCTTAAAATTTCACTCCAATCCATCTTCAATAATCCTCTTAAGCTTTAACTGTTTTATTCAAAAATAATCTTCATGAAACCCATAAACCATATCCCTATTAAGAAAAAAATAAAAGATAAAATTGACTTTTTAAATTCAGGTTGTTTATGAAGCTCAGGAATTAAATCTGAAGCGGCTATATAAAGAAATCCTCCTGCTGTAAAAGAGAGTAGAGACGAAGCTATATTTTCCACATGGGTAATGAAAAAGTAACCAAATAAAGCTCCAAAAACAGCTGTGATAGCCGAAGTAAAATTCCAAAATAAAGCTTTAGGTTTAGTGAATCCTCCATAAACAAGCACACCAAAATCTCCAAGTTCTTGAGGGACTTCATGAGCTACAACAGCTATCGTTGTAATTAATCCAAGTGGTATGCTAACAGTAAAGCTTGCTGCTATAATTAAACCATCTATAAAATTGTGTACTCCATCTCCAACTAAATTTAGATAGGTAAACATGTGAATAGGACATTTTCCTTCATGGCAATGACGCCAATAAAGAATTTTTTCTAAAAGGAAGAATGATGTAAACCCAATTATAACGTAAAGAAAAATCATTGTGCTGTTTGTATGTTCTAAAGCTTCTGGAAGAAGATGAAGAAAAGCTCCACCAATTAATGCTCCCGCTGAAAAACCAACTAGGAAGAACAAAATCTTCTTTAAAGCTTCATCCTTAATTATTAATGTAATTATACCGATTAGAGAAATGAAGCTTACTAGAATAGTGCTTCCTAAAATCCAGATTAAAGTGTTAAAATCCAAGTTGGTAACCTCTTTTATATAGTAAAATAGTTTTTTCCGTCTAAATAAAAAGCTTTTGAAATTAACCATTTATTTTGTTTCAGTTAATATATTTAGCATATTTAGTAATGGTTTTCATGGTTTTCGTAAAGCTTTTTTAGAAAGCAAGGTTAAAGCTTAAGGGGTTATATCCGGTGGAATAGCCCATAAAATGCTCCATTTTTCTTTTTCATTCTTTTCTAAACATACTGTTCCAGCCATTTTAAATTTCAAAACTTCTTTTTCTTCATCATCTATAATTAAAGTTGATGTTAACCTGCTTAAATGTGGTAAATGTCCAACAAGCATTATATCTTTATTTATAAGTCTTAGTTTTTCAATCCAAATTTTAACGTTGTCTAAGGGGTTTAATCCCTCGCTTTCTTCAATAACCCTCTTCAGGCTTTAAATATTTACCATAAATTTCAGCTGTTTGTTTTGCTCTTAATTTTCCGCTATGAAAAATCTTTTTAATTTTTAAATTAAGCTTTGCAAGATGGCTGGCAACTTTTTCAGCATTTTTAATTCCCTCTTCAGTTAATGGTCTTAAAGGGTCTTCATCCTCTTTTTTTGCTTCTCCATGCTGAACTAAATAAATCCTCATTTTTATCAAGCCTAAATCCCAATTAAGCCTTAATCATTTTTAAATATATTAAATGAAAAATATTTTTTCAAAAAGTTTTATTCTTTAATTATTTACATTAAAAATTGTCTTTTAATAAATTTTTTGTAAAAATTACAAAGAAAATTTGGAAATATTTATTAAAAAGCTATTTCAACTCAATTTAAAGGCGAAGAAAAATTGCAGGAGACATCGCTTAAAAAATTAAACAATTTAACTTCAATATACAATTTAGAAAAAGAGGAGAAAAAAGCTGTATTTAAAATTAAAACAGGAATTTTAAGGTTTATGGTTAATAAGCTTATTGAAAAAGGTTTTTATTGGCTTTTACCAGTTATTTTAGCTAAATCAACTGATCCATTATGGCCTGATGCTCAATCAAGCATAGAGCAAAGAATAGAAATTGAAATTTATAATGAAAAAGTTAAAACTATGCAAAGCATGATAATCCACAAAAGAATTTTAGTTTCTTCAGGAATAGAAAAAATATTCTTTTTATCCCCTAACATTCGAATAGAGCGAAGAGAAAGAGCTGAAACTGGAAGACACCTTTACGAATTTACTCAATTAGATGTTGAAGCTGCCTATTGGAAAATGGAGGATATATTTAAGCTTTTTGAAGAGCTTACTACCAAGTCAATAATTTATGTTAAAGAAAACTTTAATGAAGAACTTGAAACGCTTAAAAGAAAAATTGAAACTCTAGATACACCATTCAAAGTTTTTAAAAGAGTTGAACTTGAAGAAAAATATGGAGAAAAATGGGAATCAACTATTTCTAAAGTTTTGAAAAACCCAATTTGGGTAACAGATATTCCAAGAGAATTTTATGATTATGAAGATGAAGAAACTGGAGAATGGAGAAACTTCGATTTGATTTTGCCTGAAGGGTATGGAGAAGTTATTTCAGGAGCTGAAAGAGAATATGAATATGAAAAAATAATTAAAAAAATAGAGCGGGATGGCTTAAACAAAAACGATTATAAAACTTTATTAAATTTTGCTAAAGAAGGGAAATTAAAACCTTCAACAGGTGCTGGGCTTGGAATTGAAAGATTTGTAAGTTATGTTTGCGGAGTTAAGCATGTAGCTGAAGTTCAACCATTCCCAAGAATACCTGGAATAGTTCCTGAACTTTAGAAAAAATTAGAAAATATTTTTGTTTTTTCTTTTAAAAATTGTTGTTAAAACTAAAAGCAATGTCAAGGAAAGGAAGGCGACTGCTAAACCATTAAACTCTGATACCACCAAGCATGATATTTGAGTTGTTGCATCAGAATAGCCTTGTTTGCTTGCAGTTAAATGAATAACATATGTTCCCGCCTCAGCATTAGGTGGCAACGTAAATTCATGAATAAATGTTCCATCTTGATTTGAATAAACTAAAGCTAAATGAGCAACACTTGAAGGTCCATCAACTTGAATTGATATTGAAGCTCCTGAAACAGGATTATTAAATTCATCTTTAACCACACCATTTATTCTGATGTACTCCCCAGCATTATAACTTTCTTTAGATAAACTTGCTGAAATTGAAAGTGTACCAGCAGAATAGGCTTTATTAGTCATTAACGAAAATGAAACAGTTAGTAAAATTAAAAAAACCGTAAACTCCATCAGTTGTTTTTTATAAAGCATAAACCTTTCCCCTCTTTTGTTTTTGCATTAATAAAATTTAAGTTTTGTTTTAATTAACCATAAATACAGAATCTGTTGAAGCTAAGAACTCTCCCCCTCTAGAAATTAAATCGTTTGATACAAAAGCTTTAATTAAATAAACGCCTTTATAAGCGTTGGCTGATATTGTAAAGCTGAATCCTACCGTTTTAGCTTTTCCATACTCTAAATCTCCAATATTAAAGTATACTCCAAGGGGTGCCCCATTTGGATCATCTACTTCAATCCATATGTAAGCTTTTTCCAATGTGGTTCCATAGTTTTCTACGGTAACCCATATGATTAACGCCTCTCCCTGAGTAAATTCGGATCTAACTTCACCATTTAAATCGGTTATGTTAATGCTTACAAAATTTATGCTTGGAGTATTCGCTTCTCCAACAACAAATGATGTATGCGCGTATCCATCAATGTAGCCCTCTTTACTTGCTGTAACAAAGACTGTATAAACTCCAGGGATAAATATTGAATAGCCCAACTCTCCAATAGTGAAGTTATCAAAGTATATGCCTAAATTATTTGTTGTAATTAAGGCTGAATGAACAACATTGCCTAATGGATTAACTACTTGAATTGAAACTTCAACTGAAGCTACAGGAGCTCTAAATTGATCTTGAACGCTTCCAGAAATTTTAACGGTTTCATTTTGATTATAAACTGTTTTATCTGTTTGAACATTTGCATATAATGTTTTTTCTTTCGTTATTATTTGGGTTGTTGATGTTGAAGTTATTATAGCTTCTGGTGGGTTAACTATTAAGGCGGTTTTAGCTTCTATTTCTTCATCTCCACTTATAGCTATTATTGTTAATTCATAGGTTCCTGCTGGGGTTTGAATAGTTGTAATTATTGTTAGTTTTGATCTAAAGGGGATTCTTCCCCTTTCAGGTGTAAATATGCCTATAGCGTTTTCTGGAAGCCCTTCAATGCTTAATGTTACTATTTGCGGGAAACGCGTTAAAGATTCAACTTTAATGGAGTAGATAGCTGCTTCTCCAGCTTTAATTGATCTATAGGAGGGTTCTACGCGTATAAATAGAAGCGTTTCATTTGCTGAAATTGTTGGCATTGTTAAGCTTAATAGAAATAGGGTTAAAAATGCAGTTGCAAAAATTTTTTGTTTCATAAATTTTTCACCTTTAACTTTTATTCTCTTCTATTCTTCTATATAAATGTTTCTGTGTAGTACAAATAAACATCAATCGAAAAACTATTACGTAACTTCTGCAAATATTAAATTTAAATAACGTAAAGCGAGAAGAAACCTTTGAAAGAAGAAGTTAAAACAGACTCTTTAATTATAGAACTTTTGAAAAAAATAAGTAAAAGCCTAGAAGAGTTAAATGAGAAAATCGATAAATTAACTGAAAAAGCTGGTTCAATTGAAGCGAAACAAAAAAAGATTCCCGTGGAAAACTTGCCTTTAGATGCTGCAACCCTTCTTTCGCTTCCAGATCATCTTAGAAAAACCGCTATAGCTATTTGCTCTTTAGGCGAAGCTACAGCAGAAGAGGTTGCAGAAGAAACTAAAAGAGCAAGAGCTGTTGAAAGCGATTATTTAAATCAATTAGTAGCTTTAGGCTATTTAAAAAAGAGAAGAATTGGAAAAAAAGTTTACTTTAGTATCGAGGAGAAAAAAGAATGAAAACAATAGCTATTCACTCTTATAAAGGTGGAACAGGAAAAACCTCCATAGCTGTAAATTTAGCAGTTATAGCTGCTATTAAAGGAAAAAATGTTTGCATATTAGATTATGATTTTAGAGCTCCAAGTCTTCAAGTTGTTTTTAGAGAGAACCCAAAACTTTGGTTAAACGATTTTTTAGAAGGAAACATTAACCTTCAAGATGCTTTAATTGAATTAAATAATAAATACAATTTTAAAGGGAAACTTTTAGCAGGCTTTGCTAATCCCAGCCCCCAAGCCCTAAGAGGTATGATGACAAAAGATAGAGTTTGGGAAATGAGAGCTTTGCATAAAACGCTTTCAGCTAAAAGAAGCCTTCATCAAGAAATGGGAATTGATATTTTAATTTTTGATACAAGTCCAGGAATGATTTATTCTTCAATAAACGCTTTAGCAAGCTCAGATTTAATCTTTATAGTTATGAAAGGGGATGAATACGATTTAGAAGGAACAAAAGAACTTATAAATGGTTTATATGATGTTTTAGGAAAGAAAACACAAATAATCCTTAATAAAATTCCCTTAAACTATTTTAGTAACGAAGCTTCTGAAAAACTTAAAGCTTCAATTCAAGAAAAGCTTGGTTTACCCGTAATCGGTTTAATTCCCTGCGATTGCAATCTTTTAGCTACAGGAGGAAAATCAATTATGGCTATTAATCAACCTCACCATCCTTTTGTTAAAGCTCTATCAAACATAACCGATAAAATTCAATTATTCTGAGTCTTTTTTAAGTTTCTTTTCATATTCTTCGCGAAGTTTCTCATAATCTTCATTGCTAATTCTTCTTTGAGCCTTAAGCTCTTCAAGCTTAGCTAAAGCTCTTGCATAAGCTAAATATTTTTGATCAAACTTTAACTCTTTTCTTTTTTTTATTTTCTTTAAAAAAACTATTAAAGTTGGAGCAATTGCAAAAAAAGCAGCTAAAACCAAAATCGGGGTTAAATTTACTTTACTTTCCACTATTGTAAGATTAATATTTGCATATCTAACTTTTCCTTTCCCAGCTCCAATTATAGTTACATTATATGTTCCAGCTTCAGCCTCTTTAGAAGCTTCAATAGTTAATGCCGAGGCTTTAAAAGGTGTAACAAATGTTTGGTTTAAGGAATATTTTACGCCTTTAGGTAAACCAGAAACTTGAAGTAAAACAGTAAAATTTAATGGCTTATTGGAAATTAAAGTAATCAAAACTTGTTGGTTTTCACCCTGCTTTAACTCTATAGGGTTTGGAGAAGCAACTATTAAGAAATCTGAAAAGAAAAGGCTTAATGAAATTGTTGTTCGAAAATCTTCATAACCTGTTTTACTTGTTATCACATATATAGTATAATTTCCTTCAGGGGCATCATTAGATAAAGAAAACTCATCCTTAAATGTTCCATTTCTGCTTGAATAAACTAAAGCTATATGAACAACGCTTCCATTAGGATTATTCACTTGAAGTGATACAAGTGCATTTTGAATCGGATAACCAGCTTCATTAGAAATTTTTCCAGCTATAACAATTAATTCTCCAAGATCGCTTGAATAATGATTTACGGAAACTGAAACAAGCATTTTGCTTAAAGCTAAAGCATTAGGTAAAGATAAAAGCATTAAAAAAATAAGAAATATTGAAAAAGCTTTTTTAATCTTCACGTCTTCTCTCCTTTTTAAATCAGCTTGTTAACCAATTTATTAACTCTTTTGGTTTTTCGCAGAATATTTTTATTGTAACAGGGCCTAAAGGCGATTCAGCTTCAGGTTGGCAAAAAGAAATATGGTTTGAAAAGGCAACTTGCTTATTTAAATAAAAAATTAACTCTTTATCTTGAATTGATGAAAGAAGCATAGCTTTAGCGGCGTCTCTAATCCTTTCTTTCTCCAATAAATTTTTAAAATTCTCTAAAACCCTTAAAGTTTTGCTTTCACCCCTTAAAATTGAGGGTTTACCATCAATTTTGAAAAATTCTATTTCCGGAAAAATATTTTTTACAGCTTTCTTCACTTTTTCCTCATCTTCAGTAGGATAAATTAAAGCTTCAACATAAACAGTTACTTCATTCATCTTCTTTAATCTCCTTTAAAATATTTAATGCTTTAAGAAAAAAGTTTTCTATTAAATCTTCATTAATAATCATTTTATCGGCTAAAGCAATAACTTCTCCAATTCCAAGCTTTAATTCCTTTTCATCCCTTAAAGAAAACTCCATAAAGGTTTTAGGGTCATCACTTCGCCTTCTCGCCTTTAATCTTTCAAATCTAACTTTAGGAGATGAATGAACTGCTAATACCTTAACATTAAAATATTTTTTTAATTCTTCCACTTCCGCTTTACTTCTAATACCTTCAACAACAATCATGTTTTCCTTTTCCATCGTGATTTTAGGAATTATTTTTTTAACCACCGCAGCATCCCCATTTTTTTCTCTAATTTCAATCATAATTTTGCTTAAATTTTCATGAGTCAAAGATAAACCGTTTTTGGTTGCTTCTTCTCTAATTACATCCCCGCATGAATAAACTGGAAGGTTAAGATTAATTGCCGCTTTAGAAATTAAGCTTTTTCCTGAGCCAGGCATACCCACAACTGCTACTAACTTTTTCTTCTTCACCTTTTAATTCCCTTCAAAACCTTAAATTATGAGTTGTTATTTATTATTAATTAGTAAAAATTTTTAGGTTTTTAAAATGGAGGATACGCCTTCATCAAAAGAGTATTTAAACTTAATTAATGAAGTTGAAAATCTTCTTTTAAAAGAAAGAGAAACAGGGTTTTTCGGTGGAGGAAGAGTTAATAAGGGGTTAGTTAAAATTGAAGTTAAAGGAAAACTTATTGTTATAGGAGATCTTCATGGAGATATTCAAAGCTTAAACTATATTATTAAAGAAAGCAGATTTTTAAAATCTAAATATTCAATGTTAATTTTTTTGGGAGATTATGTTGATAGAGGCGAATACTCACCTCAAGTATTATATAAAGTTTTAAATTTAAAGCTTTATTTTCCAAGCAGAGTTGTGACTTTAAGAGGAAACCATGAAGGTCCAGAGGATATTCAAGCTTACCCTCATGATCTGCCTTATCAACTTCTTAACAGCTATAAAGAGGATGGAAGAAAAATTTATTTTAAAATTAAAAATTTATTTAACGTTTTACCTCATGCAGCTTTAGTTGAAGGAAAATACTTGTTTTTGCATGGAGGCCCCCCTCATAACGCTTCTTCAATAGAGGATTACGTTAAAGCTTATGAAATGCATCCGGAAAAAAGTTTTCTTGAAGAAATCTTATGGAATGATCCAATAGAAAATTTTAAAGGTATTCTTCCATCTCCCAGGGGAGCTGGAAAACTTTTTGGAGAAAGCGTTACAAATAACGCGTTAAAAATTTTAGGCGTTAAAATAATTGTTAGAGGGCATGAACCTAAAAATGAAGGCTTCAGCTTTAACCATAATGGTAAAGTGTTAACTTTATTTTCTAGGTTGGGTGCGCCTTACTTTAATTCTTTAGCAAGTTATCTTGAAATAAACCAGAAAACCGGAAACTTTATGATTAAAAAATTCACTCGAAAATATTGATTTTTAAGCGGTTTAAACTTTTTACTCTAAACCAGCGCCTTTTGGTAGAAGCACATCATGGGGACTTGCTTCTTGAGCTCCTAAACTTGTTAAAACAGCTAGTTTAGCTTTTTCCCATAAATCTTGAATATTCCTTGCGCCGGCATAACCCATTGCTGCTTGTAAGCCAGCTTTTAACTCTTGAATTAAAGTTTCAGCTTCACCTTTATATGGAACCCAGCCTTCTACGCCTTCAGCTAACCCTTTGGCTCCGCTATAACGATCTATAGAGAAACGCTTTGCCATAGCTGATGGACTGCCCATTCCTCTGTACTGCTTATAATATCTTCCACCTATAGCTACCAATGTTCCCGGCGCTTCTTTGCATCTAGCAAAAAGATTTCCAATCATTACCGCTGAAGCTCCTAAAGCTAAAGCTAATGCAGCGTCTCCCCCGCTTCTTATTCCTCCATCAGCTATAATGGGTATTTTTGCGTTATAATCTTTTACCGCTTCAGCTGCTTGAGCTGTCGCATATAATGTTGGAGCTCCAGCCTTTGTAACTTCAGTGGTTGTGCATATTGAGCCTGATCCTATACCAACTCTTAACCCAGCTACCTTATCAAGTTTTGTTATAACATCTTCGGCAGCTTTATATGTTCCTATATTTCCTACAACAACATCTGCTGATACATTTAGAAGAATTTTTTTCGTTGCATTAAAAACTTTTGAGTTATGAAAATGGGCAACATCAATAACAAGTATATCAACAACTTTATCTAGTTTTTCAGCTCTTTCAAAATCGAATGGTGATATAGCTGCGCCGCAGAGAAGTTTTCCCTCTCCATCTCTAGAAGCGTTAGGAAATCTTCCTCTAAGCAATATATCCTTTACAGTTATTAATCCTTTAAGCTTTCCATTTTCATCAACCAAGGGTAATTTTTCAATCCTATGCTTATGAAGAATTTCTTTAGCTTCTTCAATGCTTATTCCATAAGGTGCTGTAATAACATTTTTAGTCATTAAATCCTTAACTTTAAGAGATAGATCAGCAAATCTAACATCTCTTCCAGTTAATATCCCAACAACTTTACCATCTTCAACAACAGGTAAACCTGAAATGGATTTTTCCTTCATTATTTTTAAGGCTGTCGCTATGCTTTCTTCTGGAGAAATAGTATAAACATCTTTTATTATGGTTGCTTCCGCCCTTTTCACTTTTTCAGCCATTTCAATTTGTTCTTGAATAGAGCAATTTCTATGAAGAATTCCAAGACCGCCTTGCCTAGCCAACGCTATAGCCATTTCGCTTTCAGTAACCGTATCCATAGGTGAAGAAATAAAAGGAACATTTATAAAATAATTTTTTGTAGCTTTAGTTTTAACTTCAACTTCTTTTGGGTCAACTTCACTCCAACCTGGAAGCAGAATAACATCTCGAAAAGTTATTGCCATCTCAATATTTTTTATTTTATTTAAAAACTCAGGCAAGCCTCAAACCTCAAACAATTTTTTAAATGCTGCTTAATCTAATAGTTAATAATAAACTTTAACCTTTATTTTTAATCATTTATAATTTTTATCTGTTTTCACTCTATGATCTTATAAATCTTTAATCTTAAAGTTCTCCACGTATTGATTTAAATTTTGTATAAAACAGTTAGTTTAAAGTTCTCTAAAAACTTGATCAATGATGCTTTTTCTAAGCATCTTAATGTTTAATCATGTAATAAATGAAGTTTTGCAAATATGAACGATTTAGTTGTATCAGATTTAATGGTATCTGCGGTTACATCATCGCTTAATCGCTTGTTAATAAAATATTTTTTATGATTTGTTTAAAGCTTCCTTAACTTTGGCTAAATTCTCAATTGGATAATCCGGTTCAGTAGTTATAGTTAACAATCCTTTAGGGAAAGGAATTATAAAGAGATTTACTTTTTTAAACTTTACCAATAAATACTCAGCGTTCCCAAAGTACTCTGCAACTTTTTCGAAAATGCCAGTAGCTATGGGCGCCATTAATTCCCCTATATCTACATCAACTTTATTTGGAGAATAAGATTTAACTCCTTTTCGCATAGAATGAAAGATTAATTTATTTTCGCTTGTAAAAGCGATAAATCGTATTTTATCATTCAAGCTGAAAATTTCCTTCGCTTTCTTTTCAGCCTCATCTTTAGTTAAAACCATTTCTCTTTCAACTCAAAATAAACCAAATTTACGTTTCTATTTTATGAAAAAGCAAATTTAAGTTTTTCTTTTTTTCCCTAAAAATTTATAGTTTTCATCAAGGTTTAATTTTATTGTGAAAAATTTTGATTTATAAACCTGAAAATTTAAGAGTTATAATTCCTGTTGGAGGTTTAGCTAAAAGGCTTATGCCTTTAACTGTTGAAACATCTAAGGCTTTAGTAAGACTTGTTAACATGCCTTTAATTGAAATTGCAATGCTTGGGCTTGCAAAGCAAGGTGCTAAACACTTTATATTTGGTGTTAAAGGATACAGAAACTTTAGGGATTTATTTGATTATTTTCAGGAAGGTTATGGTTTCTCAGCTAAATATAACATTCAACCTAGGGTTCATATAAAATATCAACCTAATATTGAAGATTATGGTAGCGCAGATTCAGTTAGAATAAACTTAGAATATTACGATGTGAAAGACCCCATGTTTGCAGTTCAAGGAGATAACATATTTGATTTAGATTTAAAACAGCTTTTAGAATTTCATGAAGAAAAAAATGGTATAGCCACTATTTGCTTAAAAAAAGTTTCAGATGTGGAAGGTTATGGAATAGCTGATATAGATGATAATATGTTAATTCGAAGGTTTATTGAGAAACCTAAAAAAACCGAAGCCCCAAGCAACCTTGCTAATACAGGATTATACTTTTTCTCTCCTGAAGTTAGAAAAGTTTTACAAAGTGAATGGGTTTATAAAACTATTGCATCACAAAAAAGATTGGATTTTGGCTATGATTTTATTCCTTACCTAATTCAATCAGGCTATAAGGTTTATGGGTATATAATTGAAAAAGGTTGGTATGATGTAGGTACACCTGAACGATATTTAAACGCTATGTATGATATTTTAAATGGCCGATTAGAATGTTTAAAGGAATTTGATGAGAGAGTTTTTCCTGATAAGCGAATTTGGATTCAAGGTAAAAGCCCGGAGTCAATCACTAGAAAAAACAAGATAATTGAAATGGTTAAAAAAGGAAAAATAGAGTTGGAGGAACCTGTGCTTATAGGAAGGCACTGCCAAATAGAGGAGGACGTTAAAATTTCAAATTCCTGCATTGATAATTATACACGGATAGGAAAAGGAACTGTTATTAAGGATTCAGCAATTATGGATAGAACCTATATAGGTGAAAATGCTGAAATAAATAAAAGCATAATTGGTCGACATGCAACAATAATGTCTAATCGTCGTAAACAAACTAAAATAACATCTGTATCTGTTGTAGCGGACAATGTTTACATCAATGCTGGTTGCATTTTGAAAAATGCAAAAGTTTATCCACATTTAAAACTGATTGAAAACATATATGAAGGGGAAGTTTTAAGCTCTAAATAAAAGGAAGTGCATTAATTATTGAAAATTAAATTTGAAAAATATTCTCAAACAGCTTATTTATTAACACCACCAGATTTTCAAGAAGTCTCTCAAGAAATTGAAATTAGAAAAGATCCTTTAACAGGAAAATCATGCAGAATAAATGTTAATCGGGCTAAAAGACCTAAGCAAATTCCACCATTCACATCTGAAATTCTCAAGATTATTCAAGAATCCAAAGTAAACTGTTTTTTTTGTCAAGAAAATATTGAAAGATTAACTCCAAGTTTTTCAGGAGACTTTCCGAAAAAAATAAACGTTGAGGAAGCTGTTGTTTTTCCAAATCTTTATCCATATGGTGCATTCCATATTGTTGGTGTATTTTCAACAAAACATCATTATCTTGAATTAAATCAGTTTGATTCAAAACTTATTGAAAATTGCTTTAAAGCTTGTTTAATATACTTTAATTTAGTTTACAAACATTTTTCAGAAGCTAAATATTGGTGGATTGGTTGGAATCATATGCCTTCAGGAGCAGCCAGCATCATTCACCCCCATATTCAAGCCTTAGCTGATTCGAAACCAACACTTTACCTAAAAGAACTTTTAACTTTAAGCAAAATTTACTATGAGAAAAATAAAAGCAATTATTGGTTAGACCTTATTAAAACAGAAAAAGAGCTTAATGAAAGATTTATTGGAGAAACAGGATCAATAAAATGGCTTACCAGCTTTGCTCCTCAAGGCAATAAAGAAGTTTTAGGGATTTCATCAAAAAAATCTTCTTTAGCTTATTTTACTGAGGTAGAGCTAACTGAACTTTGCGAAGGTTTATCAAAAATTTTAAAAGGTTATCATTCAATTGGAGTTAAAAGCTTTACTTTAAGCATTTTTTCAGGTCCATGCGATGAAGATTTAAGCAGTTTTTACCTTTTTAATTTAAGGCTCATTTCAAGACCTAACCCCTCTCCATTTTACACAAATGATGATGGTTTCATGGAAAAGCTTCATCAAGAACCAGTAATAGATACGCTTCCTGAAGATTTAACTATCGATTTAAAGCGTTTTTTTAAAATTTAAAATTAAGGGAATTGCTTTGAATAATGATGAATGGATTTTAGATACGCATGAAAATCCTGATTGGGGATACGCAAGAAATAAACAATTACTTCTTAAAACTTTTTATGCTGAATTTTCCTCCTCAATCTTTTCAACAATTATAAATGTTGATAACTTAAATTTTTATGGTGGAAACAGAGATTACTCTTGGCAAGGTTTGATTATAGGTCCTATTAATAACGTTCTTTATAAAATTATTGATGGCATATACTACTCCATAGATAAAATGTTGAAAGCTGAAAAAGTTGTTTTTAAACCTGGAGAATACGCATATGTATATAGTTATAATAACGAAAACAAACTTTTTTCAGTTAAAATCTCCCTAGATAACTTTAAAACTTATGTAATTCTTAAAGCTTTAGCTAATGAACCGTGCTGGTTTACTGTTTTACTTGATTTTAGACCGGCAGAAAAATGGTCTGAAGGAAAATACTCAATAAACTTTTTAAACAATAAGGTGATTGTTAAAAACTCGATTACTCCGTTAAAACTTATTATAAATGGTTTTAATAAAGCTTATCCTCTAAATTTAATTTTAAATTGGCGTTATAAACTTGGTGATGGATTCCGCCAAGTTAAAAATGGTATAGGTTTTGTAGAGCATTACCGCTCAGTTTATTTACCGGCCGTATTTTATTCCTCAACTGGTTCTCTCGAAATGAAAGTTCCTTTACCAATGCGTAACGTAGTCGAATTTACAAATTTTAAAAAAGAAAAGTTAAACTTCAATTTTGGAAGCACCTACATCAGTAAAGCTCTTAGGTTGCGTTTAGAAACCTTATTTTCATACGGGTTAATTATTAACAATCTTTGGTTTCCTGAAGCTGGAGCTTGGTGGTTTAGAAAAGCCTGGATTAGAGATGCTCTTGAAGGATTAAGATGGAACATTAAAACCTATACTCAATTTTTCAATTGGTCAAGCAAAATTATTTTTTTAATTCAAAATTTACTTAACACTCTCAAATCATCGCTTGGATTACCAATAATTTTTAATGATTCTTCAAGTTTTTCAAGTGATTCTCCCCCTCAATTGTTAAATGTTGCTTGCGATTTAGCTTCACTTTTAAAATGCAAAAGTTTATTTTTGAAAATTGTTAAAATAGCAAGTTTTATTGCTGAAAGCTTTGTTAAAGGATTAAATATTTCAGAAACAACTCTTAAGGACTCAATTTTATGTTCTTCAAGTAATTCTTCATGGATCGACTCAATGATAAATATTAATGGGAAAAAATGGCCTTTAAGGCTTCCTATTGAATGGAGTGAAAAAGGAATGAATCCTTTTGAAAGCGCGTTTGGACTTGTAGAAGTTAACGCATTTTATATTGAAGCCTTTAAAAAAATATTGGCTCTTTGCGAAAAATTTAATGTTTATAAACCTGAGTGCATTAAAGAACTTTTAAAAATTCTTTTAGATGGATTTATTAAGTTTTTTAAGCAATCTTCTTCTTTGCCAGTTTTAACTGTAGCACCTTTATATAATCTTTCAGATCGTACCTTAAGTTCGCCAAGTTTAATCGCTTCTTCAATATTAGCTAATATAATTTATGATAATAAAGAATTAAATCAGATATGGGATTTAACCTCAAAAAAACTATTGGTTTATAGACAGCTTATTGCTTTAGGTAGGGAATGGAAACCTTTTGGCGTTATTGTTAAACTCACCGAGTTGAAACCTTACCTTAATGATTTTGAATATCATAGTGCTGTTGTTTGGCCTAGGGATACACCATATTTAATAAAACTTTTAGAAAAGCTTGGTTTAGAAGTTAAAAGTTTTCTTTTAAGCAATTTGGATCATATGCTTGTTGAAGGAGTTTTTGGTTATTGCAATGAACTTTTTAGTTTGCCAATAGGTAAAAATCCATCTTTAACATTTGAATCAAACAATCCTATTCCAGTTAAGAATCCAGCTCAATATTGGAGTCACTGGTGCGATCCATATATTGAGCATTTAAATGAGCTTCTTTAAGGTATATTTATGGAAAAATTTATTTACTTGTTAAAGCTAAGAATATAAATTGAAGGGAAAATTCTTATGAATTTTTACTCTCTTCTGAAAAAGTTTAGAGAATTTTATAAAAATAGGGAAGATTGGGAAATTGGTGAAGAAGGAGATTGGGTTAAGGATAAAGAAGGTTACCATGCCATAATTTGGAATAGAAACTTAAAACCTTGCACAATCCAATCTATGGTTAAATGCGGAAAAATATCTATTAGAAAAGGAGATTATTGGTTTATTGAAAATGTTAAATCAATGATTTTTCTATCGGAAAATATTTCTGATGAAATTTTAAGTGAAGTTAATGAATCTAAATGGTTAAAGAATAAAATCGTGATTTTCGATATAGCTAGAGGATTAAAAACTGGTATGGAGAACAATATTTCTAATGAATTGGAGAACTTTTTGTTTAAAGAAACTGGAAAAAAGATGAAAAATGTAAAAAAATTTGAATTAAATATGGTTTAAACCATTTTTAGTATACTTGTATTCCAAACTTATAGGTTTCTCTATAGATTTAAATTATAGAGATTAATGAAAGTTAACTTTCATTAAACAAATGATAAAAAGCTTTAAATCAAAAACTATTAAATTTTGTTTCCATTAAGAAAAAGGAAAGGGTTTAATAATATGCGAATAATTTTTCTATCTTGGGAGTACCCTCCAGTTTTAGTCGGTGGTTTAGGAACTTATGCCGAAAATATTACTAGAAAATTTGTTGAACTAGGACATGATGTTACAGTATTTTCTTTAAATAATGGAAGTTTACCAACTAGAGAGGTTATTAAAGGAGTTGAAGTTCACAGACCTCTTCTCACAAATGCATCAAGCATATTTCCTCTTCTTTCTAAGGATTTAGAAAATTGGGGCATAAACGTAAAGTTTTTTAATGATTTTTTTCTTTACAATATTTTGTCAGCCTCCAAGCTTATTAATGATTTAGTTAGGAAGCAAAATTATAGTTATGACATTGTTTGTTTTCATGATTGGCTTAATATCATAGCTGGAATAATCGTTAAAAATGAACTTAAAATTCCAGGATTTTTCCATGTTCATTCAACTGAATGGGGCAGAAGTGGAGACGGCTCTGAAATAATTAAAGCTTTAGAAAGAAAAGCAGCAAATGAAGCAGATGGTATTATTACTGTTAGTTATGCTATGAAGGAGGATTTAACTCGGCATGGTTGGCCTGAAGGAAAAATTAATGTTGTTTGGAATGGAGTCGACTCTGAAAAATATAATCCTGAAAAATGTAAAATTGAGGAAATTGAAGCTTTAAGAAACAGATATAACGTTAAAAAAGATGAAAACTTAATTTTATTCATTGGACGTTTAACCTGGGTTAAAGGTGTTCGAAATTTAATTCAAGCCATGCCATATGTTTTAAACAAGCATCCAAACACTAAACTTGTTATTTTAGGAAGAGGAGAAGAACAAAAAGATATTGTTGATTTAGCTTTAAGATTAAATATAGCTGATAAAGTTTATTACAGATTTGAATTTGTTCCTGAAACTGAAAGAATTCTTCATTATGCAGCTTCAGATTTATGCGTTTTTCCATCGATTTATGAGCCTTTCGGCATAGTAAGCCTTGAAGCAATGGCTATGGAGAAACCTATAGTTGTAGGTGCTAGAGGCGTAGTAGGGTTTAGAGAGCAGGTTGTCCCTTCAGGTCCAGAGCAAAATGGAATTCATGTAAATGGAAACGATCCTATGGATATTGCTTGGGGAATAAATGAAGTTTTAGCTGATAAAGAAAGAGCTAAAGTTTGGGGAGTAAACGGTAGAAAAAGAGTTCTTAAATATTTCACATGGGATAAAGTTGCTGAGCAAACAATAAAATATTATGAATCTATTTTGGTGAAGTAAAAGGTGCCGGATGTATGTTTTTGCTTTGAAGTTCATCAACCTTACAGATTAAACAGTAATTTTAATAAGGCTTTAACTAAAAATAAAAAATTTGAAGAATTATTTGACATCTACTTTGATAATGAATGGAATAAAACTATTTTAAAAAGAGTTGCTGAAAAATGCTATATTCCTGCTACAGAGTTAATTCTAGAAAACATTGATAAACTTAAACAGGAAAAGAAAAAATTTAAGGTTTCCTTCAGTTTTTCAGGAGTTTTAATTGAGCAATTAGAAAGATGGATGCCTAAAGTTTTAGATTTATTTAAGCAACTTATTAAAACAGGTTGTGTAGAACTTCTTAATCAAACTTATTATCATTCACTTTCAAGCTTGTTTCAAACTAAACAAGAATTTATAGAGCAAATTACCCTTCATAAATCTTTGATTAAGGATTTGTTTAATTATGAATCTAAAATATTTGAGAATACAGAATTTATATATAATAACTCTATTGCGAAAATACTTGAGAAGCTTGGTTTTAAAGGTGTTTTTACAGAGGGTGCTGAAAGAATTTTATTATGGAGATCCCCTAATTACATTTATAAAGCGAAGGAAGCTAACTTGCTTTTGCTTTTAAGAAATAGCAGATTTTCAGATGATATAGCATTTAGGTTTTCAGCTAGAAATTGGGTTGAATGGCCTTTAACAGCTGATAAATACGCTGCTTGGCTTTCAGCCACACCTGGGCAATGCATAAACATCTTTATTGACTATGAAACTTTCGGTGAACATCAATGGAAAGAAACTGGCATATTTGAATTTCTTAAATGGTTACCGATTGAAACCTTAAAATATGAAAATTTAGAATTTAAAACTCCATCAGAGCTTATATCATTTCATAAACCTGTTGATGAAGTAGATGTTCATGATTTTAACACTGTTTCATGGGCTGATACAGAAAGAAGCACAAATGCTTGGCTTGGTAATGAAATGCAAAAAACATCCTTCAATGCTTTGGTTAAGCTTGAACCTTATGTAAAAAAAACTATGAAGAAATATATTATTAAATTATGGAGGCTTCTTCAAATAAGCGATCATCTTTATTATATGTATACTAAACCTGACGCTTCAGGAATTGTTCATGGTTACTTTAGTCAACAACCTCCAGTAAAAGTTTTTTGGAGTTTCATAACCATTTTATCTGATTTTTATGAGAAAGTATCTGAAAATCTTAATGAACCTGAAAAAACTTCTTTGAAACTTCTTAGGGCTGTGTCTCCAGATGAAGCCTTTCACTTTCATGAAAATGGAAAATATATTAATCTCTCAGCTCATAGCCTTGAAGAATTTAAAAACGCGCTTTTATTCGCTTCAAATTACTCAATTTTATTTCATACGGCATGTAAACATTTTGAAAAATGGATTAAAAATGTTATAGGTGATCGAGAATTAGCAGATAAGCTTAGTAAAATTGAAGGAAATACTGTAGAGGAACTTAGGCAAAACCTATATAAATGTGTTAATGAAAGGTTAACCCAAATTTCAACTATAAATATTTAAAGCTTTTAACTCCTTTATTAGCCTTCATAATTTTTTACAATAAAATTTTTAAAATTAAAATCTAATGTTTTCCATAAAAGAAAAAATTTATATCTTTTTGACTCCCTTAAATAAAGTTTAGGGGAATAGTGATGAAACCTGAAGAAGTGTTTGGGGTTAATGCTGGAAAAGTTTGGAATGTTTTAAATGAAACTCAAAAACCTCTTTCAGCAGCTGAAATAATGAAGAAAACTGGTTTAAAAAGGGATGAGGTATTCGCTGCTTTAGGTTGGTTAGGTAGAGAAGGTAAAATAGAAATTATAAAAGAAAAAGAAAAGCTTTTTTATAAACTGGTATAAAAGTTGAGAATAGCTATTCTTTCATGGGAATCTTTATATACTATTCAAGTTGGAGGTTTAGCCGTAGCTGCGACAAGGCTTGCTGAAGAATTAGCTAAAGAAGGTTATGAGGTTTATTTTTTTACTAGAAGGGCTCCTGGTCAACCGCAATATATGACCATAAACAATGTTCACTATTATACATGTGTTTTTAATCCAGGTCAAAATAGTTTATCCTTCGCTTATAACATGTCTAAAGCTATGGTTTCAGGTGTACACGAAGTTGAAAAGTATGAAGGAGAATTTGATATAATTCATGGTCATGATTGGCTTGTAGTTGATGCTTTACACGATTTAAAAAATGAAGGAAAACCCACAATTCTTACTTATCATTCAACGGAATATGGTCGTAATGGTGGTATGTTTGGAGATTGGTGGGAATTTAAAGAAATATCAGGAAAAGAATGGTATGGTGGATATATAACTAACAAAGTAACCACTGTTTCAAACTATATGAAAAATGAGTTGCATTGGCTTTACAAAATTCCCTTAGATAAAATAGAAGTTATTCCAAATGGAATTGATCCCTCAAGTATCAAATTAAATGTTAATTCTGGTAAAGTAAAGGAAAAGTATGGGATTCATCCTTTAGCGCCAGTTGTGCAATTTATAGGAAGATTAGAGTATCAAAAAGGACCGGATCTTTTAGTCGAAGCCATACCGAAAGTTTTAGTTAATAGATGGGATGTAAAATTTATTTTTGCAGGGCAAGGTTCGATGAAAAACTATTTGGAAAAAAGAGTTCAAGAATTAAATGTAGCTCATGCTGTTAGATTTTTAGGTTTTGTACCTCATTGGGAGTTTTTAGAACTTCTTAATGCATGTGATATTGTTTGCCTTCCAAGCAGAAATGAACCTTTTGGAATAGCATTACTTGAAGCTTGGGCAGCTGAAAAACCAGTTGTTGCTACTGATGTGGGAGGTTTAGGGGAAAACATAGATAATTTTATTAATGGAGTAAAAGTTTACGTCAATCCTGACTCAGTTGCATGGGGAATAAACTATCTTCTTAATTCTCCAGGAGAAATGCATAAAATAGCTTTAGAAGGTTCAAAGAAAGTATTAAAATTTAGTTGGAGAAACATTATAAATAAATTAATTAATGTTTATAATATGGTTTTAAAAGCAAAATAAAACTTAAATCAAATTTTTATTTAAACTAGGGGGTTTTATATCATGAACAAATTTGAAAATAGAGTTAGAAAACTTCAAAGTTTAATGCTTGAAAAAAATATTGATGGTGTTATGATTAGAACTTTACCCAGCTTCAGGTATTTCACCGGGGTTGGTTGGTGGCAACCATCGCTTTATATTCCAGCTTCAAACGATCCAATAATATTTGTTTTTGAAGATGAAATTGAAGAAATTAAGGAAAAAACTTGGATTAAAAATATTATGGGATATAGAAGTGTTGAAGAATTAATGAAGAATGTTGTAGCAGTAATCAAGGATAGTAAAGCTAAAACTTTAGGTTTTGATTTAGATATAGATGCTTCAGCAGCTCTTTACCAAATGTTTCTTTATATGCATGGTGATAAAAAAATTGTTGATGCGCATAATTTAATAATGGAATTAAGAGCTGTAAAAGATTCTGAAGAGATTCAACTTATAAGAAAAGCTTCAGAAATAGCCAATGAGACTTTAAAAACGGCTTTAAATTCAGTAAAGCCAGGCATTACTGAAACAGAAGTGGCTGGAGAAGCTATTCATAAAGCTAGAAAAATGGGAGCTGAATCCATCCATATTTATGTTAATTCTGGAAAACCTAGAATTCATGTTCACCCAAGAAATAAAAAAATCTCCTCTGGAGATACGGTTATGATTGATGTCATGCCTAGCTATGAAGGTTATTATTCTGATAAAGCAGATACAATATTTATTGAACCTGTTGATGAGAAGAAAAAGAAAGCATATCAAGCTTTTCAAGAAGCTATTGAAAAATGCTCTGAAATGTTAAAGCCCGGTATATGCATAAAGGATATTGAGGATCAAGCTAGAAAAATATATGAAAAATATGATTTAATGAAATATTATGTATATGGTTTTGGGCATGGTGTTGGACTTAGATTTGAAGAAGATCCAATAACAACAATAATTGTAGCCCATAGATTAATGAAGCTTAAAGAAAATATGATTTTAAATTTAGGGCATGCTCCTCTATCAGGATTAGATATAGGCGCAATAAAAATTGAGGAAACATATTTAATTGGTAAGGAGAAAGCTGAAAAGCTTACTTAAGTTTCCCTCTTAATTTTTCGCTTAAACTTTTCAGTTCTCCGCTTTCTAAAACTCTAATTTCAGTTTTTAACCTAACATTTAATCCTAATCTTCTGAAAAATAGAAGAAGCTGCTCTCCACTTATAGATTCTTTTATTTTACCTTCATTAATTAATTGAGCGAGCCATTCTCCAATCTTTTTTGTTAATTCAGGATATTGAGATTGAGCAGCTTGAAAAACTTCCCATGCTCTTCCAACAAAAACTTTATTCAATTCTTCTTCAACATTAATTTTTTTCTCTTGAGTTTTTTCTTTAAACTTTTCAGCTATAAGCTTTTTTTGAAGCTCCGCCAGCTTCTTTCTTCTTAAAAATTCAATTGTTAAATCGTTAGACAAGTTTTCCCCTCCTTAAATTATAGAGGGTTAAAGCAGTTTATAAATGAAATTACTGAAAAATTTTTCTTGTGAAAGCTAAGTTTAATATTTTAACTATTCTATCTTTTACTTCAAAAGTAAGGTGATCTAATGAAGATTAAACCTTTACCCTTAATATTACTGGTTTTAACCATTTTAATGCTTCAGGCCTCCTCTATTAAAGCTTTAAGCTTAAATGATAGAGTAGAAAACGCAATTAATTGGATTTTAACTAGAAAAACTACTGCGCCTAAGGGTTTTTTAACAATTAATGAAAACAAATTGTATATTGAGGAGCACGCATCAATAATCTTAGCTTTAACTCTTTATCATAAAACCTTTACTTCTAACTGTTATGATGAAGAGATTAAAACAGCATTAAATTTTATTTTATCTTCCCAAGATTTTTTAAAAAAAGATTATCCTCAATACTATGATTTAGAAACGCATAAATGGGGCCCTTCAGGAAAACTTTTTTATTGGAACGCTTATGTTATAGAAGCATTTTCTTACGCTGCTTTTCAAATGAGATATTATGGAAACTTAAATGAATCTGAATTAACTTCTTGGATTCAAGCAACTTCTTCAATTAAATCTTTTTTAAATGTTTGGGGAGACTATCAAGAAACTGATGGAAGTTGGAGCTTTGAATATAATGATGAGCATAAAGCAAAGCTTTCTGAAAACAGCGCTTTATTAACTGGCTTACTTTATTTAGCTCTTTACGAGCATTTTTGGGGCAGTAATTCGGAAGTTTTAAAATATGTTAACTTAGCTGAAAAAACTTTAGATTGGATATTAAGCCTGCAGGAAGTTAATCCTGGAAGTTGGGGTTATGGAGGGTTTTATCAAACTAAAGAAAAAAATATTCAAGATGCTTACTCAAATGCTAAAGCTGCTTTTGCTTTAAACAGTTACCTAAGAGTTATTCCATCTTTAAAAGAGGATTTTAAACCTAAATACTATAAGGTTCGAGAAGCATTAACCATTTGGGTTGAAGGGTTTGTTGAAAAAATGCTTGATGAATACTACGGCGTTTATAACGCTAGAAGTTTGCTTGGAATAATTAAATATCCCAAAAGTGTATCTCAATCATCATTGGTAATTAATGCTTTAATTGAAACTTGGATTGATATGGGTGATTTAAAATACATGAATTTAGCTGATAAAATTCTTAAATGGCTTACTGGAGAAAATGAGCTTAAAAAAGATTTACAATCTTTTCAAGGGGGCTTTTATAAGGAAATTCAAAAAACTCAAGTAACAAATGAATTAAGTTTAACCACTACTGCTTTAGCGCTTTCAGCTTTAATAAACTCTATTTTAATAGGCATTCCTGAATTACACTCTATTCAACCAATTTTGATACTAACTTTAACAATAACGCTTTTTATAGGAAAAAAGAAATTTAAAAAGCGATCCCTAAAGCTAACTCGCAACCATAAATTAATCTAGCAGCTATAACCCATGCTTCTAACGCTTCATTATAAACTTTAACTTTTTCATCAGCTATTTTTAAAGTATCTTCAGAAAAATGGCCATGAGGAAAACCCCCAATTAAAACAGCTGGGTTAACTTCCTTAACAATATTTTCGCAAACATTTTGAAGAGTGTTTGGTTTACCGAGGGTTGTAAAAGCTACAACTTTAGATGCTTTTATTTCTTCAATCAACTCTGAAATAGTTTGATCTTTTAATGTTAATAATGGTGTATCTTTTAATGGAACCTTTTTAAACTCGTAAAGTTGCTCAATTAAGTTTACAAACCTATTATAGTTCTTAGGTAATCTCGCTTCGCTATTAACATCTATAACTTTATTTTGAATTGTATGCACATAAACTTTAACTAGCCTCCTAGTATTTAATGGTGAACCTAAAATGTTTAATAAAGTGAAATGAACAATATCTGGTCTGCCACGTTTAAATGCGCTTGATAATTTACGCATTGCGCTATGATGGATTGATCTATCTAAAAGTGTTTGTTCAGGCTTTTTTCCCCTTTTCCTAGCGTAATTTAAAACCGCTGGATGAGTAATTAGAGATTTTGGAACAAGCTCTAAAGCCGCCTCAGCTAAAATAAAATTTAAAACTTTCATCTTATTAAATCGATATATCATATCTTAAAAAGTTTTATGAAAATTTAAGATGAAAAACATTGAGTTGGAGAAGTGTTGAAAAGGAAATAGCTAAAGAAAGAATTGAAATTTTATTTAATTTAGCCAAAAAAGTATTTGATTTTAATCCTGAACTTGCTAATCGTTATATTCAATTAATAAGAAAAATAGGAATGAAAGCTAGAGTTAAAATTCCATTAGAATACAAGCTTTTTATATGCAAAAAATGCGATTCTTTTCTTGTGCCTGGAAAAAATTGCAGAGTTAGAATTAAAAGCGAAAAAGGAACAAAAGTAACTTTTACATGTTTAAACTGCAACTCTATAAAAAGATACCCCCTCGTTAAAGAGAAAAAATTTAAAAGCATAAATAAAAACTTTTAACTAATAACTAACGATTTTTATAGTTTAAATCTAATGGTTTCACCTTAAATTTACGCTTTATCAGGAAGTTTAAATAAAAGCTTAACATTAAAACAATTAATTTAAGAGGAAACTGAAGAATGAGTGAAGAACTTGATGCGGAAGAGCTTGAATTAATAAAAAGAAGAAAACTAGCGCAGCTTCAAAAAGCTTTAATTGAAGAGCAAAAGAAAGCAGAATTAAAACGGCAGCTAGAGCTTAAAAAACAAGAGATTTTAAGGCAAATCTTAACAACTGAAGCTAGACAAAGATTAACTAATATAAAAATGGTTAAACCGGAGTTTGCAGAGCAATTAGAGCTTCAATTGATTCAAATTGCTCAAACAGGAAGAGTTCCTCTTCCAATAAATGATGAACAATTAAAAATGATTTTAGCGAAAATTCAATCTCAAAAAAGAGAATTTAAAATAAAAAGAATTTAAAGATATTGAAGGGTGAAAAAAAGGGAGGAATAGTGATTTTGGCTAAAAATAAACCAACCGCCAAAAAAAGACGTTTAATTAGAGCCTCCAGAAAAGCTAAAGCTGTTCCAACGTGGGTTATTGCTAAAACTCTTGGGCGTGTAAGATCTTCTCCAAAAAGGAGGCATTGGAGAAGATCAAAATTAAAAGCTTAAGGAGATGAAAAGTTTTGGCTTTAAGCGATGAAAAAGAAAAATTAATTGAGGAAAAACCTGAAGAAAAAGAGGTTGAAGTTGTTGAAGAGCGTTTATACACTTTAAACTTAAGAAAAATCTTCATTACACCTAGAAAGAAAAGAGCTGCTAGCGCTATTAGATTTATTAAGGCTTTCATCAAAAGGCATATGAAACCTGAAGAAGTTTTAATAGCTAATGAAGTAAATGAAAAGATCTGGGCTAGAGGTATAGAAAAACCTCCAAGAAAAATTAAAATTAAAGCGGTTAAAGATAAGGAAGGAAAAGTTACCGTTTTTCTATCTCAAGAAAAAGCTTGAAAACCCTTTTTTATTATCATTACTAAGAGTTAATTTTGAAAGGTAAATTTTATTGCTTTTGCTTTTTATATTAATTAAGGAGGAGCATTATTGAATGTGATTATTGAAGATGTGTTAGGAAACCCAAATATAGGAGTTTATTGCTTATCGAATGAAGAAATCCTTTTAACGCCTCCAGGTCTTCCAAGAAGAAAACTGGAAAGATTTGAAGATTGCCTTAAAGTTAAAGCTTACTCAGTAAGCATAAGTGGATCTATATTAATAGGTGTTTTAGCAGCTGCCAACTCTAAGGGAATGATTGTTCCTCATACAATTAAAAATGGTGAATTAAAATTTTTAAAGGAAATTACAGATTTAAATATTTTTTCGCCTAAAGTTAAATGGACTGCTTTTGGAAATTTAATTTTAGTAAATGATTTTGGAGCGCTCATTGCTCCTCAATTTCCGAAGAGTTTAATTAAAAAGTTAACTGATCATCTTGGAGTTGAAGTTGCTTTAGGAATGATTAATGAGCTGCCTTACGTCGGTTCTTTAGCTGTTGCCACAAATAAAGGGGTTTTAGCTAATCCCTTCATAAGAGAGGAAGAGAAAAAACTTGTTGAAGAAATTTTAAAGGTTCCAGTTTTTACAGGAACCGTAAATAATGGTGTTTTATTTCCGAAATCTGGGCTTTTAGCCAATAGTAAAGGTGCTATTGCAGGTTCATTAACTTCGGGAAAAGAGTTAATGGCTATAAGCCAAGCTATGAATTTTTAAGAGGTGGTTTAAATGAGCAAAAATAAAGCTTCAAACTCTTTAATTGAAGTAAAAAACTTTAAGATTTATGGTGAAATTAAAAAAGGAAAATTTAAAATGCCCTTTAACAAGCTTGTTAAAGCTTTAAAAATCGATGATGCGTTAGAAAAAATTTACTGCGATTTTGGCAGCAGGCATAAAGCTAAAAGGTTTGAGGTAAAAATAATTAATGTAGAGCAAGAGGATTAAAACTGGAGGAGCATATATGTCTAAAGAAACTGAAGAAACGTTACGACGGCTTTTAATTGAAAATAGGCTTTTAGAAGCTTCCATAACCGTTATTCAATCTAGATTAAGGGTTGTTAATGCTTCTTTAACTGAAATTCTTTTAGCAAGCTCAACCTTAGAGGGAATTAAAGGTCAACCTAAAGGTTCTAAAATTTTAGTTCCAATTGGAGCAGGCTCATTTATAATGGCTGAACTGGCCGATTCAGAAAAAATAATAATGGGGGTTGGAGCAGGCGCCTCTATAGAAAAAAGCTTTGAAGAATCTATTCAAGAATTGAAGAATAGACAAGCTGAACTTGAGCAAATTAGAGCTTCTCTTCAACAGCAATTAACCCAAGCCTCCCTTCAACTTGAGGAAAAGCGTAAAGCTCTCTCAGCTTTAATTCAAGCTCAAAAAGGAGCCTAAAGAAAGCTTGTTTGAAAAACTTAAAAGTCACATCTCTCTTTTTATAGAGAAAATTTTAAAGAAAGATAAAAATATAGATGAATTTTTGGAAGAATTTAAACTTAACCTAATAGAAAGCGATGTAGCATATCCTGTAGCTGAACAAATATGTTCAACAATTAAAAATGAATTAGATAAAATTGAGAAATCTTCAGATAAGCTCTTAGCAGCAAAAACTTTAGTTAAAAAAACTATAGAGGATATTTTATCCATTGGAGGAAAAATAGATTTAATAAATATTATTGAACAGAAACGTGCCATTAGAGAACCTGCAATCCTTCTATTTATGGGCGTTAATGGAACTGGAAAAACTACAACAATCGCTAAAACAGCTTATTTCCTTATTAAAAAAGGTTATACTGTGGTTTTAGCTTGCAGCGACACTTTTAGGGCAGGTTCAATAGAGCAGTTAGAAGAGCATGCTAAAAGAGTTGGAGTTAAAGTTATTAAGCATAGATATGGAGGCGACCCCGCTGCAGCAGCTTTTGATACTGTAAACTATGCTCGCTCAAAAGGAATAAATGTTGTTTTGATTGATACAGCTGGTAGAATGCAAACAAACCAGAATCTTCTTGAGGAAATGAAGAAGATAGCTAGAGTAACTCAACCAGACCTGAAAATTTTGGTTGTGGATGCTTTAACAGCAAATGATGCTGTAGAGCAAAGCAAAGTTTTTAACGAAGTTGTTGGAGTGGATGCGGTGGTTTTAACTAAACTGGATGCTGATGCGAGAGGCGGTGCAGCTTTAAGTGTAGCTTACACCATAAAAAAACCTATACTTTTTCTTGGTGTTGGTCAAAAATATGAAGATTTAACTCTTTTTAACTCCTCTTTTATTTTGGATAAATTAATCGGTTAAAAATGGGTAAATAGAGGAAAATTTAAAATGAAAAAAGCTTTTAAAGGAAGAGATTTTTTAACTCTTCAAGAATTCTCCTCTAAGGAAATATGGGAAATTCTAAAGTTATCTAAACGTTTAAAAAAAGGTGGTAAACCGGTAACCAAACTGAAAGGAAAAATTTTGGCTATGATTTTTCAAAAACCATCCACCCGTACTAGAGTTTCTTTTGAGGTTGCTATGAAGCAGCTTGGAGGAGATGCTTTATATTTAAGCTGGAATGAGCTTCAATTGGGACGCGGCGAAACAATAGCTGATACAGCTAGAGTTCTTAGCAGATATGTAGATGCAATAATGGCTAGGGTTTATGCTCAATCAGATTTAGAAAAGCTAGCTGAATATGCAACGGTTCCAGTTATTAATGGGCTTTCAGATTTATGCCATCCAATTCAAACCTTAGCAGATTTATTTACAATTTGGGAGAAGAAGAGAAAAATAGAGAATTTAAAAGTCGCATATATAGGGGATGGAAATAATGTTTGCAACAGCCTTTTAATAGGCTGTTCTAAAATTGGAATAAACCTTTCAATAGCATGCCCTGAAGGCTATGAACCTAACGAGAAATTTATAAGTTTAGCTTTAAAAAACGCTGAGAAATCCGGCTCCAAAATCGAAATTGTTAGAGATCCATCTAAAGCTGTTGAAAATGCCAATTTTGTATATACTGATGTTATAGTTAGCATGGGTCAAGAAAGCGAACGAGATGAAAAATTAAAAGTTTTTATTCCAAAATATCAAGTTACAAGCGAGCTTTTAAAATTAGCAGCTAAAAATGCTTATTTTATGCATCCTTTACCATGTCATAGAAGTGAAGAAGTAACCAGTGATGTTATAGATGGTCCAAACTCTATAGTGTGGGATCAAGCTGAAAATAGGCTTCATACAACAAAAGCTTTGTTAACTTTAATTCTTTAAGAAAGAGGGTTAAAAATTGGTTGTTTTAATTGCAGCTTCAAAAAAAGATCCAGCTGCTTTAAATATAGCTGAAAAATTAATCAATAATTATGAATTTAAAAAGGAAAGCAAAAATCTGTATAAGGGAGAAAAAGAAATTTTAGCTTTTATTGAAGAAGATAGCCTTTACTCTGAAAATTTAGATAAGCTTTTTAATCCTGAAGCCATCGTTTTCGCTTCTAGGCATAGCGCTGAAACTGAAAAACCAACGTTAACCGTTCATGTTTCAGGAAACTTAACTTCAGAAGCTGCTTATGGTGGTAAACCTGAAGAGCTTGCTATAGCTGATCCAAAAAGAATGAAAGCAGCATTATTAACTTTAAAAATGAAAAAGGAAGAGTTAAATTTACTTGAGTTTGATATTTCTTTAGAGGCTACTCATCATGGACCAACAAGCATGAATTGCCCAGTTTTATTTGTTGAAATTGGCAGCTCAATGAAAGAGTGGGCTAATTCTAAAGCTGGTTTAGCAGCTGCTGAAGCTATTATCGCAGCTTGCAGAAAAACTATTGAGGGAGAAAATTGTGTAGGTTTCGGAGGAGGACATTACGCGAGAAAACATACTAAAATCGTTTTAGAGTCAAACTTAGCTGTTGGGCATATTCTTCCAAAATTCTTCTTTGAAAAACTTAATTTACAAATAGTTAAAAAAACTTTTGAAAAAACTGTGAAACCCTGCCGAAAAGCTTTAATAGATTGGAAAGGCATGCGAAGTTTAGAACGAACGAAATTAATCGATTTTTTATCAACTATTAATATAGAGGTAATAAAGGTTTAAAAGTTTCCTTTGTTAAAAGAAATTAACCCTTAATTTAGGTGGAAAAAATTGAATATTAAAGAGCTTTTAGCAGCTATAAATAGGCTTCTTAAGATTACAACTAAACCTACTCAAAAGGAGGTTTTTTTACTTATTAAAGTTTCTCTGCTTGGGGCTGCTTTGCTTGGTGGAATAGGATTTATAATAAGGGTTTTATTTTGGATCATAGGTTTAGCTTCACGATAAATAAAAAAAGGAGAGTAATTTTGGATAAAAAAATGAAAGTTTATGCGATTAAAACTACTACTGGACAAGAAGAAACGGTAGCAAACTTTATAGCTTCAAAAGCTTTAGCTAAAAATTTTCCTATAGCTAGTGTTTTAGCAGCTGAAGCTATGAAAGGATATATTTTTGTTGAAGCTTCAGCTCCCCATATAGTTGATGAAGTAGCTTCAGGCGTTAAACATGCTAAAGGCAGAGTTAGAGGAGATATTCCATTAACTGAATTGGATAAATTTTTAATTTTAAAACCAACTATAGAGGAGCTTAAAATTAACGATATAGTTGAAGTTATAAGCGGTCCTTTTAAAGGTTTAAAAGCTAAAGTAACTAATGTAGATAAAGGTAAAGGAGAAATAACTATAGAGCTTCTTGAAGAAGGCTTTACAATTTTACCAATAACTGTTCATGCTGATTACGTTAAGCTTTTGGAGAGGGGTGGAGAAGTTGCCGGAGAAAAAAGTGATTGAAGCTTTAGTTAATGGAGGACAAGCTACAGCAGGTCCTCCTTTAGGACCAGCTTTAGGTCCATTAGGCGTTAATGTGATGGCTATAGTTAATAAAATAAATGAGTTAACTAAAGATTATGCTGGAATGAAAGTTCCAATAAAAATTTACATCGATATAGAAACAAAAGAGTTTGAGGTGGAAGTTGGGGTTCCAACAACATCTGCTTTAATAATTAAAGAGCTTAAAGCTGAAAAAGGCTCTGGAAAACCTAATGTAGAAAAAATTGGAGATTTAAGTTTAGAACAAATTATTAAAATAGCTAAGGTTAAAGCTGGAAAAAGCTATGCTAAATCTTTAAGCGGCGTTATAAAAGAGGTTTTAGGAACATGCGTAAGCATGGGTGTTACTGTAAATGGGAAAAACGTTGAAGAAGTAATTAAAGAAATTAATGAAGGAAAATATAAAGATTTAATTGGAGATTAATTTTGGAGGAGAAAGCTTTTGCCCGTAACCAAAGAAAATTTAATTGAAGCTATAAAAACTTTAAGAAGCTCGCCTAAAAGAAACTTTCTTCAATCTATAGAGTTGCTTATATCACTTAAAGATGTTGATTTAAAAAAACCAGAATCTAAAATAAATGAATTGATTGAGCTTCCGCATCCATTAACTAAACCTGTTAAAATATGTGTTTTTGCAACCGGGGATTTAGCTTTAAAAGCTAAAAAAGCTGGTGCAGATTTAGTTTTAGGAAAAGAAGAAATAGAAAATTTAGGTAAAGATAAAAAATCAGCTAGGAAAATAGCTGGGGAATATGATCATTTTTTGGCTGAAGCTCCTTTAATGCCTTTAATAGGCAAAACTATAGGTTCATTTTTAGGGCCTAGAGGTAAAATGCCTGTACCTGTTCCTCCAAACGCTATAATAGAAGATTTAATAAATCGATATAGAAAATTGATTAGAGTTAGAATTAGAGATCAACCTGCAATTAGATGCAGAATTGCAACAGAGGATATGAAAGATGAAGAAATAGCTGAAAACGCTGCAGCAATAATTTCAACTATCGAAGGAAAATTAGAGAAAAAAATGAGGAATATTAAATCTATAATGCTTAAAACAACAATGGGCTCACCTGTAAAAGTTTTATTGAGAGAAGGTGAAGATTAAAAATGCAAATTGAACTTCACAAAAAGTTTCCTAAAAGAAAAGTTGAAATGTTAAATAAAATACTTAATTACCTTAATGAATATCGGGTTGTAGCTAAAGCTGATTTAATAGGTGTTAGAGCTTCCCAAATTCAAGAGCTTAGAAGAAAACTTAGGGATAAAGTAACATTTATTGTAGCTAAAAATACTATTTTTAGAAAAGCCGCTGAAAAAACAAGTAAGAAAAATTTAGTTAATTTTGCTAATGCTCTTAAAGGTCCAAGCATATTCTTATTTACTAATATTTCCCCCTTCTCTTTAACTATTCTTTTAAATAAGAGCAAAGTAAGAGTTGCTGCTAAAGGAGGAGACATCGCTACTAACGATATTGTTGTTCCAGCTGGAAATACAGGTTTACCTCCCGGACCCGTAATAAGCGAATTTAGCAAGTTTAAAATTCCAACTAAAATTGAATCTGGAAGCATATGGATATCATCAGATACTGTTGTTGCTAAAAAAGGTGAAGTGATACCTTCTGAATTGGCTTCTTTGCTTTCTAGGCTTGGGATTAAACCTATAGAAGCTGGTTTATCGCTTAACTTAGCTTATGAAGATGGGGAAGTTTTTACATCAGAAGATTTAACTATAGATTTAGAAAGTGTAAAAGAAGATTTAAGGCTTAGCGTTCAACAAGCTTTAAGTTTGGCTATAAATGCAGCTTATTTAACGCCTGATACCGCATCCCAAATATTAGCTAAAGCATACTTCAATGCCTTAGCTTTAGCGGTTGAAGCTGAATATCCCGAAAAAGAAACTTTATTAAACGCATTGAAAATAGCTTATGTAAGGGCTTTAGTTTTAGCTGAAAAAGCTAACTTTAAATTTGAAGAAACGAAAAGTTGAAAAGAGAGAAAAATAAAATGAAAAATGCATTGGAGGTGCCTATTAGTGAAATATGTTTATGCAGCTCTCCTCCTACATTCAGCTAAGAAACCTATAAATGAAGAGAATATGAAGAAAGTTTTAGCTGCTGCTGAAATAGAAGTTGATGAAGCTAAAGTAAAATCTTTAGTAGCTTCATTAGCTGAAATAAACATTGATGAGGCTATTAAATCTTCAACAAGTTTAATAGCTCAACCAGCTGCTCCAGCTCAACCACCAGCTGAAAAAGCTGAAAAGAAGGAGGAGAAACCTAAGAAAGAAGAGAAAAAAGAGGAAGAAGCCTTAGCGGGTTTAGGCGCTTTATTCGGTTAAAAACTCAAAATCTTTTTTACTGCTTACCTTACTCTACTCCTTATTTATCTAGTAGATGATCTAAATGAATAATATAAGCATTAAAGAGAATGAATTTTTAATTCCATTTTTTAAGGAAAACGATTTTATTAGAAAGCAATGCAAAATTTGTGGAAGCTACTTTTGGACTCAAAACTCTAAAGCTGAAATTTGCGGAGACTCCCCTTGCCAAAATTATACTTTCATTAATAATCCTCCAACTAAAAAACATTTCTCTTTAAAAGAAATGAGACAACTTTTTCTCTCTTTTTTTAAGAAAAATGGTCATGAAATTATTAAGCCTTATCCAATTGTAGCCAGATGGAGAGATGATGTTTATTTTGTTGGCGCCTCAATTTTTAATTTTCAACCATATGTAACTGATGGTGTTATTCCTCCACCGGCTAATCCGCTAGTTGTAAGTCAACCATGCTTAAGATTTAATGATTTAGATAATGTAGGACCAACAGCTGGAAGGCACTTAGTAATCTTTGAAATGGGGGGCGCTCATGCTTTTAATTATCCAGATAAAAAAGTTTATTGGAAAAACGAAACAATAAAATTTCATCACGAATTTTTAACTAAAGAATTAGGAGTAAATTCTGAGGCTGTAACCTATAAAGAGCATTTTTGGGTTGGTGGAGGAAACGCGGGTCCAGATGTGGAGGCTTGCGTTGATGGGTTGGAAATTTCAACCTTAGTTTTTATGGTTTACAAGATGGCTAATGGAAAATTGATTGAATCTCCAATTAAAACTGTTGATACTGGATATGGAATTGAAAGATGGACATGGCTTTCTCAAGGATCTATAAGCGGCTTTCACGCAATTTACAATTCATTGTTAAACAAGATTTTTGAATATGCAGGTTTAAGCCCTGATGAAAAATTGTTAGCTGAAAGCTCTAAGCTTTCTGGAGCAATGAATATCGAAAGTTTAAAGGATAAAATTGAAGCGAGAAAAAAAGTTGCTGAAAAAACAGGTGTTAACTGGATTGAACTTGATAAAATTTTAGCTCCCATAGAAACAGCTTATGCTATAGCTGATCATACTAAAGCTTTAACTTTTATAATTTCAGAGGGGGTAGTCCCATCAAATGTTGAAGAAGGCTATTTAGCTAGATTGCTTGTTAGAAGAACATGCAGAATGCTTAAGCTTTTAGGAATTGAAGATAAATTTCTTGATATTATAGATATGCAAATCTCATTTTGGGGAGATGAATTTTCAAATCTTAAATTAATGAGAAATGAAATTTTAGAAATTCTTGAAGCTGAAAAGGGAAAGTATGAAAAAACAGTTGAGAAAGGAGTTGAAACGGTTAAGAAGCTTTCCGCAAACCTAAAAGCTAAAAAAATTGTTGAATTTCCTGTAGAGCATTTAATAGAACTTTACGATTCTCATGGATTAATTCCGGAAATAGTAAAGGAAACAGCTGAAAAAGAAGGGTTAAAAGTGAATATTCCAGGAAACTTCTTTAGCATAGTTGCAAGCAAGCATTCTCAAGCGTCAAAACCTATTGAAGATCCTTTAGTTAAAGAGTTAACTCTTAAATTTTCAAGTTTACCTGCAACAAAACTTTTATACTATGAAGATGCTTACATGAAAGAGTTTGAAGCTAAAGTCTTAGCTGCGCAAGATGGACGATACATTGTTTTAGATCAAACATGTTTTTATCCGGAAGGAGGCGGTCAACCAGGCGATGCAGGATTTTTAATTTATAACGAGAACAAAATCAATATTGTTAACGTTATTAAGGCAGGTAACGTTGTAGTTCACATCGCAGAAAATGCCTTTTTAAAACCTGGAGACATTATAAAAGGCGAAATAAACTGGGATAGAAGAAAAAGCTTAATGCGACACCATACTGGAACTCACATTCTTTTAGGATCCGCCCGCAAAGTTTTAGGAGCGCATGTTTGGCAAGCTGGTGCTCAAAAAGGAGTTGAAAGCAGTCGTTTAGATATTTCTCATCATAAAAAAATAACTGAAGAAGAAATATTTGAAATAGAGAAAATAGCTTCAAAAATAATTACAGAAGATATACCTATTGAAATCGAATGGTTGCCTAGGGACAAAGCTGAAAAAACTTATGGTTTTAGGCTTTATCAAGGAGGAGCTGTTCCAGGAAAAGAAATTAGAATCGTTAAAATTGGAGATTTTGATGTTGAAGCTTGCGGTGGGACTCATTGCAAAAGAACTGGTGAAGTTGGTTTGCTTAAAATATTAAGGGTTGATAGGCTTCAAGATGGCGTTGAAAGAATAATTTTTGCCACAGGATCTCAAGCTTTAAAGCATATTCAGGAAAGAGAAGCAAAACTGTTTAAAGTTGCTAAAATTTTAGATTCGCCCGTGGAAAGAGTTGATGAAACAGTTCAATCATTAATGAAAAAACTCGAGGAAACAAAGAAAACTTTAGAAAAGTTTATGGAGGAAGCAGCGAGAACTGAAGCTAAAAATTTGTTAAGCAAAGCTTTTGAAATACAAGGCGTAAAAGTAATAACTTTAAAGAAAACTTTAGAAAGCGAAAACCAAATTTTAGCTTTAATTAATGAAATTTCAAAAATAGAGCCTAACTCTATTTCAATAATTGTTTTAGCTAAAGATTATGCTAGAATATTTGTCTCGATTGGGAAAAAAGCTTTAAGTAGGGGTTTAAACGCAGCTGAGTTAGCTTCTAGCTTAGCTAAAATTGTCGGCGGTGGCGGTGGAGGTAAACCCTATTTTGGACAGGGGGGCGGAACAAAACTTGATAAAATTGATGAAGTTCCAATTATTGCTAAAAAACTTTTAGAAGAAAAACTAAAGGTTGTGTAAAAATATGTCTATAAATTGGAGAGAAATAGAGGAAAAATGGAGAAAGGAATGGAAAACCCACAACATTTTTAATGTTGAGCCAAACTATGAAAAACCAAAATTCTTTATTACAGTTGCTTATCCATACCCAAATTCTCCTCAACATATAGGGCATGGTAGAACATATACTTTAACGGATGTTTATGCAAGATTTTTAAGAATGCGAGGTTACAATGTTCTTCTCCCAATGGCTTTTCATTATACTGGCACACCAATATTAGCTATGGCTAAGAGGTTAAAAGAATACGATTCGGAGTTAATTGAAACATTCATTAACATATATAAGATTCAAAGGGATAAATTAAAGGATTTTATCGATCCAATACAAATAGCTCAATATTTTCATAACGAAATAAAGCTTGGAATGGAGGAAATGGGATACTCTATAGATTGGCGTAGGGAATTCACAACTATAGATCCTCAATACAGCCGTTTTATAGAATGGCAATTTAACAATCTTAAAGAAAAAGGTTTAATTACGCAGGGGAGCCATCCTGTAGGTTGGTGTCCTAAATGCGGCAATCCTGTTGGACAGCATGATACTTTTGGTGATGTTGAACCTGAAATAGGAGAATTTACGCTTTTAAAATTTTATTTAAACAATTTTATTCTTCCAGCAGCTACTTTAAGGCCTGAAACAGTTTTTGGGGTTACAAACATATGGGTTAACCCTGAAGCAGATTATGTTAATGCTGAAGTTGAAAACGAAGAATGGGTTATAAGCAAAGAATGCGCTGAAAAATTAACCTTTTTAAATAAGAGGGTTAATGTAAAAAACGTTTTTAAAGGGAAAGAGCTTTTAGGAAAAATGATTTTAAATCCTGCTACTGAAAAAGAAATACCTGTTCTTCCAGCCTCTTTTGTTGATCCTAAAAATGCTACAGGTATAGTTATGTCTGTTCCAGCTCATGCACCTTATGATTATCAAGCCTTAGAAGATTTAAAAAATAACCCGACCGAATTAAAGAAATATAACTTAGATTTAAAGCTTATTTCAAACATAGTTCCGATCTCAATAATTAAAGTTGAAGGTTTTTCTGATATACCTGCTTTAGATGCTATAAAAAGGAGAGGAATAAAAAATCAAAATGATCCTAAACTTGAAGAAGCTACTAGCGAAGTTTATAGCAAAGAGTTTCATTCAGGTGTTATGAAAGAAAACACTATGCAATACGCTGGGTTACCTGTATCTGTAGCTAAAGAGAAAGTTAAATCAGAATTTATCGAATCTAAAAAGGCTGATGTAATGCATGAACTTATCAATAAACCTATAATCTGTCGATGTGGAACAGAATGCGTTGTAAAAATATTTGAAAATCAATGGTTTATAAATTATGGCGATCCTGAATGGAAAAAGTTAGCTAAAGAATGTTTAGCGCAAATGAAGATTCTTCCAGAAGAAATTCGACAAGAATTCGAATATGCAATAGATTGGCTAAAAGAGAAAGCTTGTGCTAGAAAATCAGGTTTAGGAACAAAATTACCATGGGATAAAAACTGGATAATTGAAAGTTTATCAGATTCAGTTATTTATATGGCATATTATACTATCGCTAAACATATAAAGATTCACAATATAGAAGCTGAAAAATTAACAAAAGAAGTTTTTGATTATATATTTTTGGGAAAAGGTGATGCAAGTAAGGTTGCTGAGTCATCAAAACTAAATGTTAATCTTTTAAATGAAATGAAAAAAGAATTCGAGTATTTTTATCCCTTAGACAGTCGGCATTCAGGAAGAGATTTAATCCCAAATCATTTAACCTTCTTTATTTTTAATCATGCAGCTATATTCCCGAAAAAGCATTGGCCTAAACAAATAGTTGTAAATGGAAGCGTTTTAATGGAAGGTAAAAAAATGTCAAAATCTTTAGGGAATATCATCCCCCTGAGAGAAGCTATAACTGAATATGGAGCTGATGCCTTAAGAATATCCATTTTGGCTACTGCAGGTCTTCTTCAAGATGTTGATTTTAGCATTGAATTAGCTAAATCAATAAGATTTAAACTTGAGAAATTTTATCAATGGGCTATTGAAGTTTTAAAACTTAAAGATAAAGTTTGCGATGGAGATTTAACCTTAGAAGATAAATGGCTTTTAAGTAAACTGCATAAATCAATTTTATCTGTTACAAATGCTATGGAAAACTTAAGGTTTAGGGATGCTTTACAAATAATTCTTTACGAATTAGATCAAAATATTCAATGGTATCTCAAACGTTTAACCTGCAACCCAACTAGCTTTAATGAAGCTGTTACAGCTAAAGTATTAAATGAGGTTCTTGAAACTAGAGTTAAAATGTTAGCGCCTTTCGCTCCATATATATGCGAGGAAATTTGGCATAAACTTGGAAATAAAAACTTTATTTCAATGGTTGAATGGCCTAAATTTGATGAATCAAAAATTGATGAAGTTTCTGAGGAAGCTGTTAACTTTATAAATAATGTTTTAGATGATATAAAAAATATTTTGAAAGTCATAGAAATTAAACCTAAATTAATAGTATGTTATACATGTTCCGAATGGAAAAAAGAAGTCTATAAAAAAGTTTTAGAATCGGCTTTAACTGGAAAAATAGAAATAAAAGATTTAATTACTCAATTTATTAAAGATAAGCAAAAAGAAAAAGATAAAATAGCTTACCTAACCAAAATAGTGAAAGACATTTCTATAATGCCTTTTGAGTTAAAAGATAAAAGGTTGAAAGCTATAAATATTAATGAATTTGAAATATTAAAGGAAAGCATACCATTTTACAAAGCTGAATTTAACGCTAAAGTTGAAGTATATAATGAAGAAGATACGAAAAAATATGATCCTAAAAATAAAGCTCAACTAGCTCAACCATTTAGGCCATCAATATACATAGAGTAACTTGACAATATTTTTTAAAATGTGAAACTTATGAAGATTTCTCGTAGAAAATTTATTGCTCTAACAAGTTTTATAGGGTCAGCCTTATTGTTAAGCGGGGTTTACACGTCTATAAGTTTAAGACAAAGCATTCCGCCTTTAAAACCTCCTGAGGAGAGAGCTAAAGTTTTTATAGCATCCGCTGAAAATAAACAAGCTTCTATTAAACAAGTTTTAGATAATTTTCATCTTGAAAATTATGATGGGACTTCAGTAGCCTTAAAAGCAAATTTTAACAGCGCCGACCCTTTCCCAGCATCCACAGATATAACGACTTTAACAACGGTCATAAAAGCTTTAAAAAATTCTGGAGTTAAAGAGATGGCTTTAGGTGAACGTAGCGGTATGGGTAATACTAGAAAAATTCTTGAAGATAAAGGGGTATTTGCTTTATCAAAAAAACTTGGATTTAAAGTTGTTGTTTTAGATGAGCTTGATAAAGTGGAATGGCTTCAAATTTCTTCTGATGGTATCCATTGGCTTAACGGTTTTCCAATAGCCAAAATGTTTTTGGAAGCTGATAAAGTTGTTCAATTATGTTGCTTAAAAACTCATAGGTTTGGCGGTCATTTTACAATGTCTTTAAAAAATTCTGTTGGATTAATAGCTAAGCAGCCTCCTAAAAGTTTATATAATTATATGGCGGAGCTTCATTCATCTCCTTTTCAAAGACTTATGATTGCTGAAATAAACAGGTTTTACAAAGTTGATTTAGTAGTTATGGATGCTGAAAAGGCTTTTATTAAAGGTGGTCCAGAAAAAGGGGAAATTGTAAAACCTAACCTTATTTTAGCTAGCAGAGATAGAGTAGCTATAGATGCTGTTGGGGTAGCTATATTAAGGCTTTATGGTTCAACGAAAGAGGTTATGAGGGGTAAAATTTTTGAGCTTGAACAAATAAAAAGAGCAGTTGAATTAGGCGTAGGTGTGAGTTCCCCTGAAAAAATAGATTTGATTTCGTTAGATGAATTTAGCCAAGAAATGAGCGAAAAAATAAAAACATTCTTAAGTTAAAAAAATAAAAAACTAAGAAAATTATGAATTTTTAGAAAAATTTATATATTACATTAATGTAATTACATTTAGGTAATAAAATGAATTTAAAAATTCTTCTTGTAAAGGATGGAAAAACAATTTTTGAGTTACCTTTAACCCCTGCTCTTTGGTCTTGCAAAAAACTTAAAAAAGAGCTTCAAGAATTAGATTTTGAGTACTTTTTAAAGCTTTTTCACGCATTATCTAATATTTACCGTTTAAAAATGATGATGAAATTTTTTGAAGAATATGGTTTAATGCTTAGTTTTTCAGATTTCATGAAGGAATTTAACCTGAACCCGAAAGTGGTTTCAGAAAACATAAAGAAACTTCAAGAATGCAATTTATTAGAAAAATCTAGAAATGGAAAATATAAATGCTCAAGAGTTGGAGAAATCGAATTTCTATTAATTAGCATCGCTTTAAATCGCGTTCTTAAGTTTATTTATGAAAATAATCTTTAAAGGAGAGGTGAAAAATTTGGTTTTAAATAAGTTAAGCATTAAAGAATTTAAAATATCGAATGAAAAATCGCCAAAACTCAACTTTAACACTTGTGTTAATTGGAGACCTGTTAAAATAAATGCTTCATTAAACGCATTTAGGCTTATTGAAATTCCCCGTCGTCCCAGAAGATTAAGAAGACCATTTAAACTTATAAGGGATGGTTAAAATGAAAACTGAAATTTTAGATATTGATTATACGAACTATATTAATATTCTTGGTACTGCACATTTTACTCAAAGAAGCATTATTGAAGCATATCAAGCTGTAAAAAACACAGGAACAAAAGATTTAGCTATAGAGTTAGATGAAAAACGTTTTCGTACTCTTAGCAAACTTTGCTTCTTCTGTTCAAAAAGAAACTTTTGCTCCTTTAAATGCGAATTTATTACAGCGGCAGAGACTTTAGGAAATATTGATGCAAACATATGGTTAATCGATATGTCTGAAGAAGACATGTTATATAGAATCAAGCGGTTAACTCCATCTATTTCTCATCCTCAATTAATATATACATTAAGTATGGTTAAAGATGAAGAGTTACCATGGCTTTGGGAAAAAGGTTTTAAAACTGAAGCGCTTAATAGATCAACTAAGAAACTTGAATTGCTTCAAAAAATATCCCCCCAAATATGGCGAGTTTTAATTGAAGAAAGAAATGCTTTAATGGCAGCAAGATTAGCAAATATAGTTTCAAACATAATAGAGCATGGAGAAAAACCTAATGTTTTAGCTTTAATGGGAGCAGCTCATGTTGGTGATGTGAAAAAATTTTTGAAAAACCCTACGCTAATCACAACAACTCTTAAAAGGCTTGAATTAAGCTATTCTCCACCAACCTTAATAAGAAAAATTAAACTTCAAAATTAAGTTTTAACAACTATTACTGGAATGTAAATTTCTTTTGAGTTATGTGGAGGATGATCTCCACAAATCATTATTAAACTTTTTGATTTGCAAAAGTTAAAAATACTTGTGATATTTTCATTAACTATTTTAACTGTTTTAACATCGTATCCTAATTTATCTAAAATTCTAAAGTGAGCAGTTATTAGCTTGCATTCTTCATTTAAAGCTTCTAAAGTTTTTTCTTTAACTTCATTATCAAACTCAATAATGTCCTCTCTATTCTTTACAGGTTTAATCAAGTTTATGCGGTTTTTAAAGGTTAACGCGCCTTTCTCCTCCATTATTACAGCTGTTTTAAAGCCTAAACTTGAAGCCGTCTCCAGTATAGATTTAAATTCGCTTTTGTAAACATCTTCTGTTTGATATACTTTATGGTTTTCAGGTTTTTTTCCAGATAAAATTGAGGCTATAGCTGGTGTAGTTTTATCAGCATTAATTTTGCATTTGTATAACTTTCCATTTTTTATAGCTGAATTAAAAAAGTTTAACCAATTAAAATACTGGGAATATCCTAAGCTATCTATAATCAAAAGAATTATTTTAACGCATTTTTTACCATATTCTATTATTTCAGGTATTGGTTTGCCATCAGCTTGAAATGGTATCTCAAGCATTTCAGCAATTGTTGGGGCTATATCTATCTGCTCTATCAAGTTTTTAATCCTTTTTTCCTCAAATCTATCTTCGAAAGTTGATGCGTAAGGATTTCTGTAAAACACTCCTATAGGTATTTTGTTATCCGGCTCTATTGCTTTTTTAAATGAGGAAGAAAGTTTTTCATTAATTTCACTTAAGTTTTTAACTATTGGATTCCATCCCTCTTCCTCAAGTTTATAAACTTTTTCAGAATAGAATTTAGCTGTATAAACATTATTATATGTTACGCATGGTTGAAGAACTTCTATAAATGATGCGCCTTTATGAAGTATAGCGGTTTTAATAAGCTCTTTTAAATGCTCAGGTTGCATAGCATAACCTCTAGCTACAAATGTATATCCTGAAGCTAAAGCTAAACAAATAGGGTTTAAAGCGTCTTGCAAATTTGGTTTAATTAAAGCTTTTGTTTTTATACCTCGAGGTAAAGTCGGTGAAGTTTGTCCCTTAGTAAGACCGTAAACTCCATTATTATGCATAATAACTGTCACATCTATATTTCTCCTTCCTAAAGCTACAAAATGTCCCATACCTATACCAAATATATCTCCATCACCTCCATGAACAACTACTGTAAGTTCAGGATTTGCAAGTTTTATTCCAGTTGCAAAAGGTATTGCTCTTCCATGAAGAGAGTAAACACCACTTACATTTACAAAATATGGCATTTTACCTGAGCATCCTATTCCTGAAACAACTATTGTTTTTTCAGGCGCAAGATTTAATTCGTTAAATGCCTTATATAAGGCTAGCAAAATTCCAAAGTTTCCGCAACCAGGGCACCAATCTACCCATATATCGCTTTTATATTTGTTAAGCTCCATATGAAAGCACCACTCTTTCTTCTTTTTCTTTAATTATTTTTTCTATGGCTTGAACAACCTCATTGAGGTAAATTGGTCTTCCAGTATATTTTACTATGCTTTTTTCTATTGATATTCCTGTGTTAAGTTTAATAAGTTTACCAGATTGGGCAAGATAATTATGTTCAATTAATATTTTTTCTCCTTTAAATTCTTCTATTATTGATTTAACATAGTTTGATGGAAATGGAGAAAACATTTTTAAATGTAGATACGCGCCCTTTAAACCTTTTTCATTAAGTTTTTTAATAGCTTCAAGTGAAACTCCTTTAGCGAAACCCCACCCTATAAGAATAAATTCAGCATCTTTTGCTCCATAATATACAGCTCTTTTTTCCTGAGGAATTTCTTTATTTGCTAATTCAAGCTTCTTCATTCTTTTTTCATACATAACCTTTCTATTAATAGAGTCCTCAACTGTATGTCCATACTCATCTTTTTCTTCTCCACCATACCACATAACCGCGCTTCCAAGAAAAGCCCTCGGTGAAATCAATTCTGAAATATCAAATCTTTTATAATCTTTAATCTTAAAGGAAAATTTTCCCCTTTCTATTTTTAAATTTGAAATTTCAGGAAGATTTATTGTAGCTATTGAGTTTGCAAGAAACTTATCCAACAGGTGAATTACTGGAATTTGATATTTTTCAGCTAAATTAAAAGCCTCTATTGCATCATAAAAAGCTTCGATATGATCTCCAGAAGCAAGAATAATTCTCGGGAATTCTCCATGAGAAGCGAAGGAAGCAAAAAGCAAATCGCTTTGAGATCCTCTAGTAGGTTGACCCGTGCTTGGTCCTCCTCTTTGATAATATGTTATCACAATTGGTACATCATTCATACCTGCCCAACTTAATCCTTCAACCATTAGGCTGAATCCAGGTCCACTTGTAGCTGTTGCACTTCTAGCACCGGTTAAGGCTGCTCCAATAGCTGAAGCTAAAGCAGCTATTTCATCTTCTGTTTGAATAACTACAATTGAACCAATAAGCCTATTGTTAACATTAATTTTTTCAAAAGTTTCTATAAAAAAGCTTTCATCAGCTGCAGGGGTTATTGGATAATAGCTTTGAAACCTCAATCCTCCAAATATTTTACCCATAGCTACAATATCATTACCACTTGCAACAATAAATTCGCTTTGATTAATTTTAGGTAAATCAAACTCAATAGGGATATAATGGTTTTTAACGGTTTCCGCTGTATAGTTAGAAATAAACATGTTTTGCTCAATTAAATCAGGTTTATCCATAAACAATCTTTTTAATCCAAAATTTACGCTTTCTTCATCAAGTTTTAAAAGCCCTGCTATAGCGCCTACAATTATAGCGCTTACATATCTTGCTGCTTGAGAAGATGAAAGCTTAAATTTTTTAGCAGCTTCAGCGAGAATGCTTTGATAGTTAAGAGCAATAGGGTTTACTCCCTTACCCATTAAATAGCTTACTAAAGAATTCAATGAACCATCTAAATTAAGCTTTACTAAATTCTTAATAAGTCTTTGTTTAAGGGGCGGATCAATACTAGGTATATTTTCTATATGCTCATTTAAAACATTTTCATTATAAATTAAATATCCATTTTCATCTAAATCGTTAAAATGTGTAAAAACTGTTTCAGCGTCTATTGCTCCAATTATTTGAGCTGGATAATTTAAGGCTAGAGGGGCTTCTATTGAAGAAATTTTAAAATGAATATAACTGTGCTTCCCTTTTATATTTGAGAAATACTCTCTATCAGAAATCACGCCATAACCTAAATAAGCAAACGCTGAAGTTAAAATTTGAGCACTCGAATCTAACCCTGCACCTTGAGGACCACCAAGTAAAATAGTTAACTCTTTTACAGGTTTATTAATCAGCTGAAGGCGCCTCCTCAGAAGCAACTTCATCGCTTAAAAAATCTAAACCGATTTGATCCATTAAATGGTTTTTAAGCTCTTCAAGAGAGTATATTGGTTTTTTGCAAGTTAAACAATATAACCAACCTTTTTCAAGAAAAATTTTTTCTAACTCTCTTAAACTAACTTCTTTAAAGTTTTCGCAAGGTTTATCACTGGATGAAACTGTAAGTAAATCTTTTTTAGTACATAAGCCTAAATAGCCATAAACATCGTGCGCTAAGAAATGAACGCATTTTTTGCAAAAATCTTCCTTACCTATTTTCAACTTTCTCTCTTCTCCATTATTATGTTTATTTTATTTCTTTAAATTTAAACTTTTAATTTTTTTTAGAAAAAATAAATTAATTCGTATCATTAAGTTTATTAAGATTTAAATTCCTTTAATTTTTGAGGTTTAAAACTTGTCAAATTTACTTTTATTTTTACTATCTGTAATCGCAATATCTTTATCTGGTGTTATGACGCCCGGTCCAATGTTTGCTGTTACCATTGCTAAAGGAAAATTTGATGAAAATGCAGGTTTATACATTGCTTTAGGGCATGGTATTATTGAAATTCCACTAATAGTGTTAATCTATTTTGGCTTCTCCCAATTTTTCACTTATGAATTGGTTAAAAAATCAATTGGTTTTATTGGGGGTATAATGCTTCTTTATATGGGTTATTCGATGTTTAAAACTCGTAAAAGTGTAGAGGAAAAAACTTTAAGTTTTAATTATAACCCTTTAATTGCTGGGGCTGTAGCCACAGGAGCAAACCCTTATTTTATTCTTTGGTGGGCTACAATTGGTGCTGCTTTAGTTTTTAATGCAACAAACTATGGTTTATTTGGCTTTATTATTTTTGCATTAACCCATTGGATGTGCGATTTAATTTGGGATTTATTAATATCAAAGATTGTTTATAAATCTAAACGTTTCTGGAGCAGAAGAATTCATGAAGCAATCTTTACGTTTTGCGCTTTAATTCTTTTCAGTTTTGGCTTATGGTTTATAATAAGATCTTTTTAACGCAAAAGTTTATATCATTTAGCTTACAATTATAATATCTTAGGTGATTTTTTATGTATTGTCCTAGTTGTGGAAAAGAAGTTAAGGAAGGAGCTATTTTCTGTCCTCATTGCGGCTCAAAAATAACCTTAAGGGAAAACTTCTTAATGGTTACAACGCCTACAATTCCAGGTTATAAAATAGTTAAGGTTTTAGGTGTAGTTACGGGTTTAACTCCCCGTACAAGAGGTGTTTTAGGAAAATTTATTGCTAGTTTTCAAACAATAAAAGGAGGAGAAATAACAGCCTTCACAACTGAGCTTGAAAAAGCTAGGCAAGAGGCTATGGAGCGTGTAAAACAAAAAGCTATGGAAATGGGCGCTAATGCTGTTGTTGGATTAGATATTGAAACTTCAGATTTAGGTCTACAAGCAGGAATCACAGTTATCTCAGTAACTGGAACAGCTGTTATTGTTGAACCTGAGCAATAAAAAATTAATCATCTATTTAAAAAGCAGAGGCAAATCCCCAACATTTTTAATAACTTTACAACCTATTTTTTTAAAATCTTTTCTGCTTGAAAATCCTGTTAGCACTCCTATAAATTTCAATTCTGCTTTTTCAGCGCATAATGCGTCTAAAACATGATCTCCAATCATTAAAACCTCTTTAGGAGTCAACTTCATTTTCTCAATCAATTTTAAAGCTGAAGCAGGATTTGGTTTAGGTTCATCTACATCATCTCTAGCAATTAAACAATCAACTAAATTTTTTAAACATGTTTTTTCTAAGCTTTTCAAAGCATATTCCCTGCAACTTCTAGTTAAAACTCCAATTTTAAAACCCTTATCTTTTAAAGTTTTTAAGGTTTGTTCAACTCCTTTAATTTGAGATACGCTTGTTAAACTTTTTAACTCCACATCATTCATTAACTTGTTTGTTTTTTTAAGAATCTTTCTTCTTAACTCTTCATCTTCAACCTTATTAATTACAGATTCAATTAATTCCGGTATTGAATTTGATGCATCAATTCGAGAATCCAATTTTAAACTTTTAAGATAATTAATTATTCTTCTTCTCATCTCTAAAAAGTTTATATTAGATTTAATTAATGTACCATCTAAATCAAAAATTATACCTTTAATATTTGTAAGCTTCATTTTTAGCTCTTAAATTTATAAATTAATTCTTTAGCTGTTTTTAAAGCTTTTTCAGTTAATTCTTTGTTTATGAATCCCTCTTCTAAAGCTTCCTCTAACTTTTCTGCATCTATAATTTTAGCAGAGCCTTTATTAGGTACATCAACTTCTAAATCTATATATCTAATTTTATCTGGATAAAATTCGATCGGCGTATTAATGTTATATAATTCTCCCTTTAATTCTCCATTTCTAGAAAAATAAGAGTGTTTAAGAATCCAAGATTCCTCTTTTGCCTCTGTAATCACATAATCCCCTTCTTCCTTACGCTCATTAATACCATCATATATTCCTTCTCCCTTAATTAACCTTTTAAGGATCAGTGTATTATCTTTAAAACTTAGGATTTTTCCTTCAGAAAGATTTAAAATTCTTCCATCAAGCTTCACATGTTCTATAAAAATTGTTTTTCCAATTTTATAATTATCATAGATTAACTCATTTTTTAATTTTAAGCTTAACTCGCTTCTTTTTTCTGGGTGTAAACCTAAAATGATTTCAGCCCCCTTAACTTTATCTGAAGCAATAGTTTTAAGATGGTGGTGACCAATTATTGTAGGGGTAACCTCGCTTCTTAATTCATCAAGAAACTTTTTCGAGTTAAATGGGAACTCCGCTTCATAAAATGCGAATCCTCCATAAAATCTAATTTTTTCCCCAGCTTGCCAAGAATCGCTTATAGGGATTTTCTCTCTTATAATAGCATCTGGTAAAACGTTTTTAAAAATTTCTATAACAGCATCCGCTTTTTCAGCATCCCCCTTAATATAAACTCCTTGCAAATCTTCCTTATCGGTTATAGTTACTTCTGGTGGGGAAAAATTGAAGTTAGACCCAAACCTTTCTAAAATCTCTCTGGAAGGATTAGTTACTAGAAAGTTATGAATCAAAAAAAGTTGTGTTAAAGCTGTAGCGTAAATACCTCTAATCATAACTTTAGGTTTACTCATAAAGTTTATCCCCAAGCCTTTATGAGTTTTTTAAAAAGTTTATATTATAACAAGATTATTCTATTTATATTGTTGAATTGAAAACCCTTATTATAAATAATTATTTCGATGCAGAAAAATCTTCTAAAGTTGTTGAAGCGATAGCTAAATTTAGCGGTTACAAAATTTTGCGTTATAATGAAGTTTTTGAAATTTTAACTAAAACGTTAACTGATGTTGATGCAGTAATTCTTACAGGATCTGAAGCTAGGATTGTTAAAAAAGAGCATGTAAAAATGTTTAATAACATAATTAAGATAATCAAAAATTGTAACACTCCAATGCTTGGAATATGTTTTGGCCATCAATTAATTTGTTTAAGCTTTGGTGCTGAAGTAGCCTCTTTAAAGGCGCCTGTTAAAAATAGATTTGAAAAAGTTAAAATTTTAAAATTAAATGAGCTTTTTAAAGGCTTTAAGGAGGGGGATTCTTTATGGCTGGCTGAATACCATAATGATTACGTAAAAAGAGATAGCCTTAAAAAAGCTGATTTAGAGCTTTTAGCTGAGTCTCAATCATGCGAAGTTGAAGCTGTAAAGCATAGAAAAAAGCCTTTTTATGGAATTCAATTTCACGCTGAAAAAATAACGATAGAAAATGAAACTCATCTTGAAGGATTAAAAATTCTTAAAAATTTTTTAGATTATGCTCATAAATAAACCTGTTGAAACTGTTAAAAAAAGAATAAAAAATAATTATGTAGGTTTATACTGTTTCTTGAGCTGCACCACATTTTGGACAAAAGGCAGCTTCAATCGGAATTTCTGCTCCACATTGAATGCAATACTTAACGTTTTTCGTTTCAATGCTAGTTGATGGTTGAACCATTAATCCTGCTTTAACTGAGCCTTCAGCATAAGTTAATCCAATTGATCTACCTAGAAAAACCATGTATAACGGGGATATCACTAGCGATATTAACCAGCCTATATATGGAATAGAATTGACAACGGCGACTATAAGACCAATAGCAAATAATGCAATTATCCAAAGTATATATTTACCTAAACCGACACATTTAATTATATTTAATATCTCGTTTAGAGCAAAGCCTTTAACAAAGCTTTTGTTTTTAACCATATGAGCAAGAGCCATAACGTAAATAATTGCTATAAAGAAAGCAACTATTACAGCTCCAACTATAAGCAATGCGCCTTTAATCATAAATTTAGTTAAACCTAAACCCATAGCTGTGAATGGATATCGAAAACTAGTTAAAAATCCAAGCACAAATAAAGCTACTGGAATTATCATATATATAAATGATAAAACAACCACTTTTAATCCTTGAACCCATAATCCTCCATAATTTTCAAGTTTTGGAGGTTCATTTGAATCTGGAGATTCCTCTAAAACTTTAGCCATATAACCTACAACTACAAAGTTAACAATTGGAATAATATTAAGAATTACAAGTAAAATCCATCTGCCTGCATCCTTAACAAGCTTTTTTGCATATTCAAAACTGTTACTTAAGTTCTCGTTTAAATCCAAAACTCTCACCCTTGCCAATATATTTATATTAATTTTATATTAATTTATATATGAGTTATTACGCTTAATAAACCTTTCCTTAATTTTATTTTTTATAAGCTTTTATGAAATCCAAACTTTAATAAAATTTAAAATTAAGTTGTTTAATAGGCGCATGCCTTAATGTTGTTAGAAAACATTTTAATTCCTTTAGCTATAGTTAGTTTAGCAGGGCTGGGAGATAAAACTCGCTTAACAATTTTACTTTTATCTTTAAAAACTAAAAACCGTTTAAGCTTATTGCTTGGTGTGTTGTTTGTGCAGTTATATTGGTTGGAGGATGGATTGTTGAATTTATTTCTAAAATTCTAAATGAAAAATTCCCTGTATATCGTATTTACTGCATTCTTTAATTTATTTTCATCGATAATAAGTATTATATTGGAACTGTTTAAGCTTTTTGAAATCATAAATAAATTAATTTTATTCTTGCTTAAGACATTTATTAAACGAGAGATAATGGTTATGTTATTCTTTAAAATCTCTCCTGCAACGCTTAAGGCACCTACACTTTTCCCCTTCACCTTTGGTTTGTAACCATATTTTTTCAATTCTTTCTCAATTATTAACTCTATTTTTTCTTTCATAGCGAATCTATGGTTAAGATTAATTGTTAATGAAACTTCATTTGCTGAGGTAGCCACATCATAAATATCAATTCCATAATTTGATAGAATACTTGTTACATTGCTTAAATACCCCCTTCCCTCTGGTGTATTCATAAACTCATCATAAATTGTTAATAAATAAAATTTTCTTGCAGATATTCCTGCTATAGGTTTTTCATATGTAGTCGCTGTTTCATTGGATACTAAAGTTGAAGTTTTGCTTTTAATTGTTTTAACTTGAATTGGGATATTATATGCTTTAGCAATTTTAATAGCTATGGGATGAATAACTTCTATTCCTCTCCAAGTTAATTCTCCAGCTTCATCATAGCTTAAACGCGAAATAATATTGGTTTTACCATATTCAGGTTCAACAATATAGATTCCGGGAACATCTTTGATTATTTCATATTTAGCTTTCATAGCTGCTGCAACAATAGCTCCAGTAATATCTGTGCTATTTCTTCCTAAAAGTTTATATTTCTTAGTTTCTAATTCTTTACCAACAAACCCTCCAACAATAGGTATGAATCCTTTACTTAAATATCTCATTAAATTTTCTTTGACATTTTTTATGCTCAACTCATCTTTAATAACACCTTTAGAATCAACCGTTACTCCAACTTTATAGCCATCAATATAAATTGACTCGTAACCTAAATATTTTAGAAAATGAGAAAGAATTATTCCCGAATGATTTTCACCTGTGGAAACAAACTGATCATAACTTATATTTCTTTTTAATTTTTTCAATTCGTCATTTAAAAGTTTAAACGCTTCTTCTCTAATATTAGAATTTTGAATTCCCTCAAGAATTTTTTCATATCTGCTTTTTAAGCTTAAAATGGCTCCTTCTCTTCGTTCCTCATAAAGTTTAGTTAAAATGTTTGTAACTCCCTTAGGAGCAGACACCACGGGAATAACATCATACTCTTGAGTTAAATTAATGATGTAAAAAGCAGCATCTAAAAAGCTTCTTTCATCGCATAGAAGAGAACCGCCAAACTTTAGCACAATTCTCTTCTTCATTTTTCATCAACTGAGGCTTTTAATTTCATCAAGTTATTATTTAAAATTAATAAATTTATGTAGACTGTTGCCATATTTTTTGAAATTCTTCTTCATAAATTTTAGCCAATTCTATGCTTTTAATAATAATCATATTTTCGTTATTTTTTGTTTCAGCGCTTGAAGACCAATTATAGCTTCCTGTAATCACTATTTTCCCATCAATTATCGCTACTTTATCATGCATTAATGCAGGGTTAGAATCAAGTTTAACTTCAATTCCAGCATTTTTAAGTTTATAATACTCGCTATAATCATTTAACTGTTCTCTCTCTAAAACAATTTTAACTTCAACACCCCGTTTATAAGCAGCTATTAAAGCTTCGCTTACGCTATCTAAAGTAAAACTGTAAATCAAAATATGGATTGAAAAATTCGCTTTATTAAACCAGTATATTAATCTCTCTTCGCAGCCACCTTTAGGTGAAAAATAAACCTCATATGAAATTGAAGAGCTTCCTTTATCTTGGGGATATACGAAATTAGTGGTTGTAACGGTTTGAATTACGCACACTCTTCCGTTTGATTGCCTATTACTCCAAACTATTGTAGTAACCATCACTCCAGCTAAAAAAGAAAGAATTAAAAGAAAAGCAATTGTAACTTTCTTCATTTTAACTCACTAAATCTCATAATAATAAAGCTAAATAAATAATGATATAAAATTTTATATAAATGCTTTACTCTTCGCTTAATTAATTATCACTTATGCTAAACAAACTTGTGCATTCATTATAAAATGAAACATAAATTTTAATTTATGTTTTGGAATTGCTTTGCTCCACATATTGGACAGAAATTCGCTTTTATTGAAATTCTAGCTCCACATTGAATGCAATACTTCGTTTCCTGTGGCATTATGATTGGTGGTTGTGGAAGGTTCTGTTCTTTAATAATCATAGAGTAATAATAAAGCGTTAAAGAAATAAAGTATATTGGAGCGATTAAAGCTGAAATAATAGATGAAAACAGAAAATTAATGTAGGAAATTGCTCCATCTAAAAAAGATTGAATGATTCCGCTTATAAATCCGCTTGTAAAAGATGCAACCCAAATTAAAGCTGTTAAAATCAGCATTAAACCAAAAGTTTTCATCCATCTTTTAGTTACAAGTTTTCGGCTTCTTTTCAAGCTTGGAATAACTCCTCCCCCCTCTATCACAATTGTTGGAATAAAAAGGAAAAACATTATTGAGAAAATTATTCCTGGAACAATTAAAATTGTAAATCCAATTGCAATCAATAAACCTGAAATAATACTTGTTGCTAATAAAGTAGGTAATTTTTTAATTATCGTTTTAAAAGCATCTATGAAGTTTAAATTTTTCTCTTCAAGCAAATTTGATGTATATTTAACAACTATTCCTCCAGCGCTCATGTTTAAAATCCAGCTTATAATTACAGCAAGTAACGTTATCGCGAAAAACGTCTTCATACGAGAAATTAAAATGTTTAAATCGCTTTCTATAGGTATTGTTGTAGTTAAGGATGTATGAGTAAGTGCAACGCTAAACGTTAAACCTGTTAGCATGCTTGAAACAAGCAAAGGAGTAAACAATTCTATAAAATGTCTTCTATAAATTGTTATGGCTTGAAGCAAAACTTCAACATTGTGAAGTTCTTTTAAGGGTTTCTCAATTTTATTCATTAAACTCACCTTTTGTGAATTTTTAAAACTTTGATTGTAAGTAATGTTCCAATCAAAATTAATATTGCGCATAAAATGAATGTCTGTCTAAAGCCTATTGTATCAGAAAGAAACCCTCCAAGCCCCGGTCCAACTATCCATCCAAAATACCAAGTCATATTATATACGCCTATAGCTTCTCCTTTTCGTTCTGATGGAACAGAATCTGTTATTAAAGCTACTCCTGAAACTCCCAAGGCAGCCCACGCTACTCCCTCAATAGTTTGAATAATATACATACCTATTAAAGTTTTAGCTAAGGAGTATGAAAGGAAAACTATAAAGAATAAACTCATTGAAATTAACAGAATCAGTTTAGAACCTATTTTATCTGAAATTTTGCCAAATAAAGGTGCTGCGATAGCGCCTCCAATAGAACCTATTGTAAAAACAACACCTATTTGCGTTTTGGAAGCTCCCAAATCAGCTATAAATAAAGATAAAATTGAATAAATCATTCCAGAGCAAACTGTAAGCGGGAAAAGAGATGCGCAAATCCAATAAACATGCCCTCTTGACATTATGTTACTCCTCCTTAAAAACTAAGATTATTAATTAAAAAACCTTAAAATAACTGAATTTTTATTGTGTTATTAAAGTTATTAAATTAGAGAAGGGGGCAAAATAATTCTTACTTTACAGTTATATTTAAAGCTTGCTTTAACATCTTATTTTTATATAAAATATATAGTTTTTAGCTTAACTAATCGTATATTCCATTCTATTTATTTGCATTTTTTAATGAAAAACCTTAAATCTTTAGAAAAGAATTTTTTTAATCAATGAGTAAAAAACTTTCTTCTAAACTTGAGTCTATTCAAGATGAAATTTCTAAAATTTTTAGAGAAAACCCTTTAAAAATAATTAAATTCTCCGCTATTTTAAAAAATATCTTCAAAAATTTAAATGTGGATGAAGGTTTAAAAAATGAAGTTTTAATTCTTCTTTGCAAAGGCTTAATTTTTAATAGAACCTTTAGGAAAATTCCTAAGCTTGAACAATTAATTATTGAATATGAAAACTCTAACGCCTCTTTGCTAGATTATTCTAAATGCTTTTTTGCTAAAGCTATTTCCAAAATTTTTAATGAAAAAATTATAAAGTATAAAAATGAAGCTGCTAGAAGGCTTTTTCTCAAAGATTTATGCGAGTTAACTGAGATTTTGCATCCACTTCCTTTAGAAAAACTTTTAACGAAAATTGAGAAACTCCAATTTAACGAAAGAACAAGCGTGCTTTTTGGAGAATTTACAGATAAACTAAAAGAGTTAATTGAATTGAAATGGAATCCCGATTTGGAAATTGAGAAGAAAATTGATGAAGCGCAAAGAGAAATCGAAATTTATATAACTAGAATGGAGAATTTCTCTGGTTTTAAACGAGGAACAATTGGAAACTATCAAGAAGGATTATTAATTCATTGCTTTTTTGATCCTTGGTATGATGAAAAATCTTCATTTTGGGGCGTTAGCTTCTATCCGATTTTAAACATTTTGAATTTGCAACCACCTTACATTTTTTTTGATGTTTTAAGAAGAGGTTTACTCGCTAGGGAGGCAGCGCGCTTCTTTACTCCAGGCATAATGGAAAAAATGGAGAGATCCTATGAGCAGATGGATTACTGCGCATATAAAATTCTTGATGATTTTGAAGCTGAATTTTGGGATTTTGCTAGGCATGGGTTAAGAGAGGAATCTAAGCGATTTGATGGGATAAATTATTATTTAGAGTGGGAAGCTATTGTTGGAAGAGATTTTTTAAACAAGATTCTTTCTAGGCTAAAAAGCATCAACCGTTTTAAATCCGAAATTAATTTTGCAGAATATCAATCAATAGTTGATTCCTTAGCTTTAAAACCTAAGCGTATTGAGTTAAATCCAGAAGAGCTTTCTATACTAAACTTTTTATCTGAAAAACCTTTAATTTCAGCTAGTGGGCTTTCTCAAAAAACTGGTTTAAGCATACCAACTGTTCAAAAACTTCTTAAAACTCTTAGGCTTAAAGCTAATATTTGGCCAAGCCTTCTTGTAGATTTAAATAAGCTTAATGTAACATGTTTTTTAGTTCTCTTAAAAATTGCACCGCGCTTAGTAAATGAATTGATTAATATTATTTGGTTTTTTCCTTATTGCGGAAGAATATACAAAATTTTTGGAGAAACAAATGCATTATGTTATTTTCAAGTTCCATCACGAAATGAAGATTTTATTCATGAGTATTTAGCTACACTTAAAAGAATGGATTTAATAGAAAAAGACTTCGTATTTAAAGTTGAAGATTTCTATTATAACTTTAACCCAAGATTTTATGATGTGAACATTAACGATTGGAATGTTCCATGGGATGAATGGGGTCTTTGGCTTAAAGAATATCTTTTAACTAAAGGGTGGTTACATGCGTTTAAAGGTAAAAAACAAGAGCAAAAAAGAAAAATTAAAATAAACAAAATCGATCTTGAAATAATTCGTTTATTAAGAGTTAACGCTAGATATCCATTTTCTGAGTTAGGGTTAAAACTAGGCGTTAGTGGAGCCTATATTGGGCAAAGAATTAGGCATTTAATAAATTCTAAAATAATAACACCTACAATCGCTTCTTTTAGAATAGGTTTAGATGAATCTATCTTCACGGTTTTTGATTGCAAAGAAGAAGATTTAACAGCTATTAAATCAGCTTTTGATGAATTACCTATGTGGCAAGGTTTTAAAATAAGTGGCGATATGGAAGGGATAGCAGCAATGATTTATGTTCCAACAGGAGAGCTTCAAGAGCTCCTTTACGCTATAAACAAATACTTAATTGAACCAAAACTGGTTAACAAATATATGATTCATATTATAGAACGATGGACTGGAATGAGAAGATGGCTTCCAGTAGAATTATATACCGATAATATAGGATGGATTTTTGATAAAGAGGAATATTTGAAACAATTAAAAAATGAGCTTGAAAAATTAAATATAAAATAATTTTCTTGGAGTTTTAACCAAATGAATAAACAAACCATCTGTATAAAAGATCTTCTTAAATTTAAGAAAAACTTATGGATTTTATCTTTTTCCGCCTTTCTTCCCTATTTTGCCTCAGGAATGATTGCAGCATTTATAATGGTGTGGCTTAGAGAGCTTGGCGCATCTTTCCTTGATGTAGGTTTAGTGAATGCTGTTAGCAATTTAGCTTTAGCTTTATCCTTTCTTATGGGAGGAATTTTAAGCGATAACTATGGTGGAAAAACAGTATTCCTCTTAGGATTATTTTTAACTTTTCTTTCTTCGTTGCTTTATGGAGCATCAGCTTGGCTTTTAATTTGGTTTCCAGTTGGGTTAGGTTTAATTTTTGGTCGAATAGCTATAGGCTTTAGGGAATCATCCTCTTTTCAAATAGTTTATGAATCCTCAGAAAAATATAAACGCGCATCTTCCTTTGGGCTTTTATCAACTTTTAAGCAACTCGGCTATATAATTGGTCCTACTGTTGGAGGAGTAATCGCATATATTTTTGGATTAAAAGCTCCATTCATCTTGGCGCCTTCAATAATTCTCGCAGCAATATTGCTTTCCTCAAAGTTAGAGTTAAAAGAAAACAAAACTATTAATTCAAGTTTAAAATTATCGTTTAAAGAAGTTAAAAACCTTTTAAACTTAAAGTCTGGTATATCAACTTTAATTTTTATTTCTTTATTAGATCAATTCTTCTTAGAAATCGGAAACCCATTTTATATGATTTTTCTTAATGAAGAGTTTAAGGCACCATCTTATATACTTGGATTATGTTTTGCAGTAATGTCTTTAGGCACATTTATTTTCAGTATTGTTGGGGGAGTTTCATCAGATATAATTAAAAAAAGAAAACCATCAATAGTTTTTGGAGCTTTATTAATGACTTTAAGTGTTGGTTTAGTTGCCTTTGCATTTAATCCGTGGATGTTTGTAGCCAGTTATTTTATAGCTGGGGTTTCAACAGCAATCTCTAATGTGGTTATTCCCGCTTATTTTACAGATGTTTTAAAAGAAAATGCTTCAACAATTTTTGGTTTTAGACTTGCAACTATGTATTTTGCAGGAACCTTAGCCCCTTTAATTTCAGGTTGGATAATTCAAGTTTTTCATTCTCTAAGACTTCCATTTATAATAAACTTTATAGGATTAATAATCGAAATATTCCTTTTATTAATTATTTTTAAAGAATAGTTTTACCAAAATCTCCTCTTCAAAGCTTCCTTTTCAGCCTCAATTATTAACTCAAATAGTTTATCACTTATACGATTAACTTTTTGAGCAATAGATTCCACATCAGAAGAATCGAGTCTTCTTCCAGCTAAAACATAAACGGCTATTAAACCATACTTTTTATATAGCTCAGCTGTAGCTTCAGCCTCCTCAATGATTTTTTTCTCTTTAGCAGATTTAGTTTTCTTTTTTAAAATATTTAAAGTCTCCTCTTCAGTAGCTGAAAGAACTCCAATAAGTTTTGAGCCACATTTTGGACAAGAAAAGTTTTTAAACAAGTTTTTTATAGGCATAGCCTTAATAAATTTCCAGCATGAAACGCATATAAAAAGCTTCACTTCATTCAATATTCTTGCTTTAGCCGCTTCCACAAGAATGCGCTTCATTTTTTCAGGAGGAATTAAATCTGTTTTTTGACCAATTTTTTCTACTCCTAACCTAGCGATAGGCGTAGCTTCACCTCTATTCTCTATAACTGTCACTTCTATTTCTCTATTTTTAATTTTATTTAAAACTTCAATTGTCTTTGGGGCATCTAAATCTTTATCGTAAGTTTCTTTTAAAGCTTCTTTAAAAATAACTGTATCTTCAAAGCTTTTAATTAACTGTTTTAAGCTTATTTTAGTTGCATCAACCCATTTTGAAAGAGCTCCAAAACGCCTTGCAACATGAATAGCTCTTCTTTTAAATAAACCAGTTTTAATGGTCGCTTCATTAATTAATTCAATTATTTTCCTTGTTTGAGAAAGTTTTCTTAAAATTTCTACAACTTTCTCTTTTCCATATCCTTCAATAGATTGGATAATTATTCTATATGCATCTTGCTGAACTCCAACAGTTGAACCTAATTCTTCAGACAACATGTGTCCTATAAGCCTAGCTAAAGTTCTATTAACTAAAGTTCCAAAATGACATGTAATAATCGTATATTCATTCCAATCCTCAATTATAACTCTTTTATCTGTTGGAACGTGATAACCTTTCTCTATTTGCTCTACAGTTTCAGCAACAGCCTTTAAAACTATTTCCTCTTCAACAAAATATTCGTTTGCTATTTCTTTAATTATCTCTTTTAAATTTCTTCCAGCTTTTAAACTCTCTTCAATTAAAGCCCTTATTGCACCTACCTCCTGAACAACCTCAAATGGAACAGGAATTTCTTCTCCAACCCAGCTTGGTATAGCGCCTGTTGGATCATTTATTGATTTAACATAGATTTTATCACCCCTAAAACTTTTAATCATCCACGGGCTTCCCCTCATAATGAACTTTGTTCCAGGTTCACCATATTCCGCCACAAAAGCTTCATCTAAAACTCCTATCGATGTATCCGAATCCTCATCAACAACTAAATATTGTTTCTCATCAGGAATCATTGACATTTCTCTAAAGTAATATTCATAAAGCTCCTTAATTCTTTTAGGCCTTAAAAAAACTTTATCGTTAAATGAAACCCAGGCTAGCCTAGGATACCTTGAGTGCATATATTCAAGCACAGCTTTAAGCTCTTCTTCGGTTAAATCTTTGTATGAATAAGTTTCTCTAAACATTTCAAGCACCTCATTAAAGGTCCAACGTCTTTTTTGAATAAGCAATCCTGCTATTTGATGGGTTAAAACATCTAAAGGTTTCTCCGGTATTTTAACCTCCTCTAAATCTTCTTGATAAACTCTTTTGGCTATAACCATCGCTTCTAAAGCATCATCTGAATCTAAAGCTATTATAGCGCCTTCAGCTATTCTCCCAACCTTGTGCCCGCTTCTTCCAATTCTTTGAATTAATCTTGTGACTTGCCTTGGACTCATGTATTGAATAACGTAATCTATTTTACCTATATCTATTCCAAGCTCCAAAGAGCTTGTGCATACAAGTCCCTTTAATTCCCCCTTTTTTAAACTTTTTTCAGCTGTTACTCTAACAAGTTTAGCTAAAGAGCCGTGATGAATAGAAATTGGGAAATCGACATCCCAAACTTTAAATCTACTAGCTAAAACTTCTGCTATTGCCCTTGTATTAGTGAATAGTAATACAGAGTTATGAGATTTAATTAAATTCTTCATTACTCTAAGCCTTGCCGCCACTTCTGGATGCGTATAAAGCTTATTAGCTAATTTATAGTCCTCATCGATAACTGAGGGTAGCAACAACTTAATTTTTGTGCTTCTTTTTATTGGTACTTTCACTATTTCTATCTGTCTATTTATTCCAACTAAAAATTTAGCTACGACTTCTGTGCTTCCTATAGTAGCTGATAATCCAATTAATTGAAAATCGTTTTCAGTTATCCATCTTAACCTTTCTAAAGATAAAGAAAGCTGGTTTCCCCGTTTATCTTCAGCTAATTCATGAACTTCATCTATAATCACGTATTTAACGCTTTTTAAATGCTTCTTCATTATTTTACCGACGAGCAAGGCTTGAAGCGTTTCAGGAGTTGTTATTAGCATGTTTGGAGGAGATTTAGCTTGGAGGCTTCTCTCCTTCACATCAGTATCGCCATGCCTAACCGAAACTTTTAATCCAAGCTTTTTACACCACCACTCCAATCTATCCAACATATCTCGATTTAAAGCTCTTAAAGGCGTTATGTAAAGAATATTGATTCCAGGCGAATCATCACCTTTAACAAAAAGATTATTTAAAACTGGAAGTATAGCAGCTTCAGTTTTTCCAGTTGCTGTTGGAGCTATAAGAAGAACATTTTTTCCTTTAAGAATTAAAGGAATAGCTTTTTTTTGAGCTTCAGTAGGAAACAAAAATTTTCTTTCTTTAATTGCTTCCCGAATAGGTTTAATGAATAAAGAAAAAACATTTAGTGTTTCTTCAGTCTTCTCCATATTGCTCTCCAGCTAAATCTCAAATAACGTTTAAACGTTAAAATAAAAAAGTTAATTAGTTAAAAAGTTTTAAATGAATTGTTTAAAGCATAGAAATTTTAAAAGTTTAAAGCTTTAAAATATTTTATTCATTTATTAAAACTTGGAGAAAGCTTGAGTTGAGTTTAAATTTGGAAAAAGAATGGCGAGAAAGATTTGTTAAAACAAATTTAGATCTTATAATTCTTAGACTTCTTAAAGAAAAGCCTAGATGGGGTTATGAAATAAACTTAGAGATAAGAAATAGATTTAAAGTTTATTTAAGCGCTGGAACACTTTATCCCCTTCTTCATTCATTAGAAGATAAAGGATATGTTGAAGGTGCTTGGAAACCTGAAGGGGGAAGAGAAAAAAGAATTTATAAAATAACTTTAAAAGGGGAAGAATTTCTTACCGCTGGAGAAAAAGCTTTAGAAAGAACTTTATTAAGACGTGAGTTTAATGGTGGAAAAATTGGATAAAAAGAAAAAAGAGTTTATTAAAAATATAATTTTAATAATTGTTGTTTTAGCTTTAGTTCAAGTGGGTTGGCAAATCCTAAAGATTACATTAAATACTTCTATTCCTTTAGCTTATGTTCCATCTAAAAGTATGGAACCTACTCTTAAAGTTGGGGATTTAGTTATAATTAAGGGGGTTTTTCCTCAAGAGATAAAAGAAGGCTCAATTATAGTTTTTTATGTTCCAGGACATTACGGTGAGGATGAATATAGAATAGTTCATAGAGTTATTAAAGTGGTGAACTTAGGGGAAGAATTAGGTTTTGAAACTAAGGGCGATAATAATCCTATTTCAGATTACTATAGATGGGGTTATATTCCCTCATCTTATGTTGTTGGAGTTGTTATTTATAAAATTCCGTATGTTGGTTATGCAGCTTTAGGAATTAAAAAACCAATTGGGATATTGCTTATTTCTCTTTTAATCGTCATCCTTTTATTTTCTGAGTTTTTCGAGGCTAAAAAAGAGGATATAAAAAAAGTTAATTAAAAAGTTTAATAATCCTTTTTAAGTTTGATTTAGTAATGGGGAAAAATTTGTCAGGAGGCTTAAACATAGTAAATATAGAAAATGTTGTTGCTTCAGCTTTTTTAGATCAAAGGCTTGATTTAAGCGCTATAGTTCGGCTTTTCCCTAATGTTGAATATAAACCTGAACAGTTTCCAGGGTTAGTTTATAGATTAAAAAAACCAAAAACAGCAACTTTGATTTTTGCTAGTGGAAAACTTGTTTGTACAGGAGCTAAATCTGAAAGCGAAGCTAGAAAAGCTGTATTAAAAGTTATAGAAGATCTTAGAAAAAATGGTTTGATGAGCACTAGCAACGTTAATATCCAAATTCAAAATATTGTTGCTTCAGCTGAATTGAATGGAACAATAGATTTAGAAAAATCTATATACGCTCTTGAAAGAACCATGTATGAACCTGAACAATTTCCAGGATTAATATATAGAATGGATAACCCTAAAGTGGTTATGCTTCTTTTTGCTAGTGGAAAACTTGTTTGTACAGGAGCTAAAAAAGAGTCTGAAGTTGTTGATGCTGTAAATAAACTTAAAAAAATTCTTGAAGAAAGAGGTCTTATAAAATATCGAAGTTAAACTTTAAGCAACCTAATTAACCTAGCTTCTAAAATATTTTTAGGCAGGGCTCCAACAATCCTATCAATCAATTTCCCATCCTTAAAAATTAAAAGCGTTGGAATACTCATTATGTCAAATCTTCTTGCTCCTTCAGGATTTTCATCCACATTTAGTTTTCCAAAAACGATTTTTCCAGAGTATTCTTTAGCTAATTGATCTATTATTGGTGCAATCATTCTGCATGGACCGCACCATTCAGCCCAGCAATCTAAAACTACAATTGGATATTTATGAATAAATTCATCAATTGTTTCATCAATAACTTTAACAGGTTCTGTAGGGAAACTCTTTTCAGTTTCATTCATCTTCTTCATTAACTCCATTAACTTTTTAATCTTTATACGTTCAAGCTCTTCATCTAAATCCTTCATAAAACTTTATAAAGTTGAAAACATAAATATAAAATTTCTTATTTTTAAAATTTTTATAGTAAAATTTTTGCGTTAAAACATTTTTAAGCTATTAGCTTTTTCACAAGATTTAGCTTTAGCAGAGGTTGGGTATAAACTTATGAGAAGAGAGTATCCTCCTCAACCTTTAGTTGGTGTAAGCGTATTAATTTCTAATAAGGAAGGAGAAATTCTGCTTGTAAAAAGGCGGAATGAGCCTGGAAGAAACTTATGGTCCATTCCAGGAGGTTTAATTGAGCTTGGAGAACCAATTAAAAAAGCTGCTGAAAGAGAAGCTGAAGAAGAAACAGGATTAAAAATTAAAATCAAAAAACTTTTAGACGTATTAGATGTTATAGTTAGAAATGAAAATAACAAGATAAAGTTTCATTACGTTTTAATAGTTTTTTCAGCTCATCCAATTAAAGGACATTTAAAACTTTCTAGCGAGCATTGGGATATTAAATGGGTTAGTATTAAAGAGGCTAAACGTTGCGATCTTACGAAAACCTGTAGAAAATTATTAAAAAAATTTAAAAAGTTAAACCTCTAAAAAAGCTTATTATAGCTTTAATTAAATCTAACAAAGCTTTCCAGAGAATCTGAAGAAGCCATTTGAATAATTTTAATAAAACATCTTTAATTGCATCAGTAAGTTTTTGAATTAACCCTATTAAAACCATGGTTGTCTCCATTTTACTCAACTTTTAAAGCGGCTTCAGTCAAATGCCTTTCAATCATCAATTCAACGTAACTTTGAAACATCATCGCCGCTAATAAAACTCTTGTTTTTCCAGTCTTTTTAATTTTTCGTTTAAGTTATAAAATTTTTTAATCCAGCTTCTTTAGCTAGTTGAATAGCTTTAGTCTTTTCTTCATTTGTTAATTTTCTTCTCAATTCTGGGATTTCATAAGCTCTCCATTCAGGTCTATATTGAAACATAACATTTACTCTTGTGTTCTCTCCTAAATTTTTTGAAATCCAATTTAATATTGGTTTAACGCAACACTCCAAATGATTTGGTAAAACTAAAACTCTAATTATAAGTTCACCATATTCCTTAGCGTAAAGATGATTTCTCACGCATGCATCCCAATAGTTAGGTGCATTTGAAATTTTTAAAGCGCAGTCTTCAGGACCGTACTTAAAATCAAGCAAGTAAACATCAGCGAAACCCGCTAGCAGTTTAGCTGTTTCAACACTATAGTAAGAGTTGCTGTTCCAAACAACTGGAATATTAAATTTAACATATTTAAAAGTTTTAAGCCAATGAAACGTCCAAGGCGTTGGATCTCCCCCAACTAAATTTGCGTTTCTGCAACCTGAAGCATGAAGATTATCAACTATTTGGGCTAATTCTTCGCAACTATAATTTTCTCCCTTCTCAATCCATTGCGAAATAGTCCAATTTTGACAATGAAGACATCGCATTGTACACCCGCATGTAAATATTGTTCCTGAAGGAACCAACTCAGGCTCTTCCCCAATGTGCTCAAAAAATGTTGATACAGATATATCTACACCACATCCACAGAAACCTCTCTCTCCAATATATCGATTAACCTCACACTTTCTAATGCAAAAACAACATTTTTTAAGGATTCTTTCAGCAATTTCAATTTTTAAATCAAGATATGAAAGGGGAGACTCTATAGATTCAATATTTAGTTTTCCCTCATCTACTTCTTCTCTAAACTCATAGAATTCTTTAGTTAACTTTTCATGAAGTCTCCATAAATCGTTTATTGAATCCTCTCTAGAGAATTCGGCAGGGAAACTTTTAGCAATTTTAAAATTAGCATATCTTTTGTTTTGGATAACATCAAAATATCTTGCTAAACTTTTTCTGCAATTTTCATCTTTTAAAACTGCTAAAGAATCAGGCCTTAAAAGCATCCACAAACCTATGTTTCCACCTAAAAATTTTTGTTTTAAAAATAGATAAAATCTATATTTATTTATAGCTTTTAATAACATTAAAAAGGTTTTGGTGAATATAAAAAATGGAAGTTTTAGTTGGATCCTCCTCTAAGGAGCTTGGAGTTAAAGTAGCTCAAGAATTGAATTTAAAACCTATTTTAATTGAATCAAAAATTTTTCCTGATGGTGAATCCTACATTAGGATTCCAGAGGAAAAAATTGATGAAGAATTAATTTTAATTCAATCTACTCATCCCCCGCAAAACAAGCATTTAATAGAGCTTTTTTTAATGCTTGATGTTGCAAAAGATTTAGGAGCTGAAAAAATAACGGCGGTTATACCATATTTAGCTTATGCTAGGCAAGATAAAAGGTTTAGATCTGGAGAAGCTATAAGCATTAAGGTTTTAGCAAGGCTTATAAAAGAGGCTGGAGCAGATAAATTTGTCACATTTAATATTCATAAAGAAAAGATCTTAGAGTTTTTTAACATTAAATCAATAAATTTATCAGGGGGATCCGCTATAGGAGGTTATTTTCTTCAAAATGGTGTATCAAATCCATATGTTGTAGCACCTGATGAGGGAGCTTACTACTTAGCTTTAGAAGTTTCTAAAGCGTTGAATTGTGAATGCACATATTTTGAAAAGAAAAGAGATAGAGTCACAGGCGTTGTAAAAACTGAATTTAAAAAATTAAATGTTAAAGATAAAACTGCAATTATTGTTGATGATATTATTTCAACAGGTTCAACGATAGCTAATGTAGCTGAAATTCTTAAAACTCAAGGTGCTGAAAAAATTTATGCCGCATGTATTCATCCAATTTTAATTGGGGATGCTCAAAATAAAATGAAGGCGGCTGGAGTAGATGAGGTTTTAGGTACCGATTGCATCCCAAGCGAAGTAAGCAAGATAACTGTATCTAAAATTTTAGCGGAGGCTTTAAAGAGGGAATTGTGAAGAGCACAAACAAAATCTTTTTTATTCTTTCAGGAGAGCATCAAACGCTTCCTAAAGCTGAAGTAAAAGCTGTGCTTGAAGCTGAAAATTTTTCAGGAAAAATTATTGAAGTCTCTCAAAGACTAATTACTTGTGTTTGCAATAATGGAGAAAAGTGGGTTAAAAAAATTGGTGAAAGAAGCGGAATGTGCAAAGTTTCAGGCATAGAAATTTTTGAATGCCCCTTTGATTTAAAAGAAATTTCGAAACATATTCAGGAAGCTAACCTTGAAAACTTTTTAAAACCAAAAGAAACATTTGCCGTTAGAATCATTAATTTAACTAACAAAAAAGTGGATAAGCTTCAGCTAGAAAGCGTTTTAGGAAACCTAATAATTAAAAAAATTAATGAATTAAAAGTTAATTTAAACCAGCCGGAGAAAACCATATTAGGTGTATTGATTGAAGATAAATTTTTATTGGGAGTTGAAGGACATCGAAAACTTAAAGGTGCGATAATGAATAGAAGCCCTGAAAAAAGGCCGGTACGCCATGCAGCTACAATGAAACCTAAATTAGCTAGATGTATGGTAAATTTAAGCAGAGCCTATCCTAAAAAGCTTTTCTTAGATCCATTTTGCGGAGTAGGTGGATTGCTTATTGAAGCTGGATTAATTGGTTGCAAGTTAATTGGTTGCGATATAAAATTATCAATGGTTAAAGGTGCTTTAAAAAACTTATTCTTCTTTGGTTTAAACCATGAGGGTCTTCTTCAAGCTGATGCAAGAAAGCTTCCTTTTAATTCAGCTTCAAGCATAGCTACAGACCCTCCATATGGAACATCTGCGACAACTTTAAAAACTCCTTTAAAAGAGTTGCTTACAAATTTTCTTTCTGGAGCCTTAACAATTTTAGATTCTAAAGGGTTTATTTGTTTAGCGTCGCCTAAAGAAGCTAAAATTGAAGAGATTGGAGAAAAAATTGGATTTAAATTAATTGAAAAACATGAAATGTACATCCATAAAAGGTTAACTAGAGAAATAGCTGTTTTAAGAAAAGATTATTAAAAACATTAAGGAAGGGAAAATAGCGTGGATATTATTTTTTTAGGTTCAGGAGGAAGCATACCAACTAAGAAGAGAAATCTTCCATGCTTATTGATTAAACGAGAAAACGAATTACTAATGTTTGATTGTGGAGAAGCAGCCCAAAAACAACTTCTTTTCATTAAGGCTGGAATAAATAAAGAAATGAAAATATTCATCAGTCACATGCATGGGGATCATGTTTTAGGATTACCTGGGTTAATTCAATCGTTTTCTCTTCTTGGAAGAGAAAAAAAACTTGATATCTATGGACCTAAAGGAGTTAAAAAATTTTTAGGCTGTATAAAAAAAACTGTGCCGTTCAATTTATCTTTTAAAATTAATATTCATGAAGTGAGTGAAGGAAAAATTTTAGAGGAAAAAACTTATATTATTGAGGCTGTTTGGGCTAATCATACTATTCCATGTTTAAGCTTTGCTTTAATAGAAAAACCTAAACCCGGAAAATTTAATCCTAAAAAAGCTAGAAAACTTGGGATTCCCGAGGGGCCCCTCTGGAAAAAACTTCAAATGGGCGAATCGATCAAGTTAGGTTCAAAAATAATTGAATCTAAGGAAGTTGTTGGTCCTCCTAGACCTGGAGCAAAAATAGTTTATTCAAGCGATACTAGACCGTGCAAAGCTATAGAGGATCTATCTAAAAACGCTAATTTGCTTATTTTTGATAGTACATTTGACGATTCAAAGAAAGATAAAGCTAAAGAGTATGGGCACTCAACTTGCCTTCAAGCAGCTGAAATAGCGAAAAAAGCTAAAGTTAAAAAATTAATTTTAACTCATTTAAGCCCAATTTATGAAGAGCATGAAGAAGAATTAATTAAACAAGCGAAAAAAATTTTTAAAGAAACGATCTTAGCTGAAGATTTAATGAAAATAACAGTTTAAACTTAGTAATAATTAGAAATTTAAAAGCAGATGATGAAGCAGTAAAGCTAAACCAATAAGCTATTTACAATCAACTCCTCTTTTAGAAATTTAGAAAATTAAAATTTTACATTTAAAAGAGGTGTTTTCCATTGAAGCTTTCAATTTGGGTTTTTCCAAGGTTAAGAAAAGCTTCACTTCAACTCTCAAAAAGCTTAAAATCCTTTTTTGCTGATTTAATTTTGCTTCCCCTTCCTAAACGTTTTACAGTATTTTTAAAAGATTTATTTAACGGAGCATCTTACAAATTATTCCTTGAAAAAATTGAGGAAGAAAAAATTTTTCATTCAATCAATGTTTTTGACTATCTTTATGGGGAGATTTTAAAAACATGTAGGGAATTAAAAAGCATCAACCCAAAAATCGTATTAACCTGCTATAAAGAGAATGAAAATATTCTTTTTCAAGTTCAATCAGCTGTAAAATTTTCTATTTTAACTTTTAAAGCCGCTTCCACCGGCAAAATAGCTTTAAACGAATGGATTAACGTTTTAAATGAAAATTTAAAGAAAACCGAAAAATATCTAAATAAAGAGCTTAAGTTTATAGAGCAACAAATCAACCAATATGATAACGTTTTATGTTTAGCTGGGTTTGAGGGGAAATATTATTTTCAACGTTTAAAAAGTAAATTTCCTGTTGAAATTCGGTATTTTGCGCTTCCATATCATTTTACTCCTTTAGAAATTTTAAGTGCAGTTTTAAATATCCAGGAGAAACCAAATTTCGAAAAAATTGTGCAACTTATTAAATCTCACATAGATTACATTAAAAATTATATTCTTAAATATAGCAATTTAGATGAAGCTTATGAAAAATGGGTTGATGAGAATGCTAGCTGGATTAACGTTTGGAGAAAAACTTAAACAATTTGAGTGTCTGCTTTAAAAATTTGTATGTCATAATATTTATAGCTTCACTATGTTTTATTATTAATAAACTTAAGTATTTTAATCTTCTTAATAGGAGTAATTGATGTTTCATTAAGATTTAAATATGAAAAACTTTGCTTCTAAAATCTTCATTTTTTTACAAGTTCTTTAAACTAAGCTTAATTTAAATTTTAACCAAGTTATCCAGCTCGAGAAAACTTGGAGGTAAAATAGCGCTTGTCGAGAAGAATAATTAAAAGCTGGAACGGTTCAGACTCTATATTTACAAGGGTTAGCGAGAAAATCCGCGGTAGAAAACCAACCCTTAAAGAAAAAGTTTCCCAAGCTATTTATCGATTAAAAGTTCAAAGAACTAAGCTTGAAAACGCCGCCACCAGAATAGAAAATCATGATAAATCTTTGTTTGAAAAAATTGTTAAAGCGCAGATGACTAAAGACTCGGCTAGAGCCATAATGTACGCTAATGAATGCGCAGAATTAAGAAAAATTGCGAAAACAACCTTGCGTTGCCAATTGGCTCTTGAAAAAGTGCTTTTAAGACTTGAAACAATTAAAGATTTTGGCGATGTTGCATCGCTTATGGCACCTGTAGTGGATGTTGTTCAAGCAATAAAAACTGAAATTTCAGGTATAATGCCTGAAGTTGCCTTTGAGCTTAGCGAAGTTGGAGAAGTGTTGGGGGATGTTGTAACTGAAATGGGCGAAGCTGCTGGAATAAGCGAAGAAGACCTTCACACCTCAAGCGAAGCTATGAAAATAATTGAAGAAGCAAATGCTGTAGCTGAACAAAAGATGAAAGAAAAGTTTCCGGAGCTGCCTTTACAAGTACCACCAACCCTGGAAGAGTCTTCAGCTACAAAACTAAAGTGAAGAGGTTAAAAAATTGAATATTGATGAAGCTAAAAACAATATTGGAAAAGAAGTTTTTGATGCTAGAGGAAGAAGAATTGGTAAGTTAATCTCTTTTTCTACAGATCTTAAAGGCAATCCAATAAAATTTTTGATAGAACTTGTCACTGGTGATTTTATCCAATGTACTGTTGATCAACTTCAACAAAAAGAAAATTCTTTAGTTTACCTTTATTCATGGGAAGTTAACGCTAATAATTTAAAAAGTAGATTTGAGTTAGTTTCAAGAAGAATTAAAGCTTTAGAAGAGCTTTATGCTAATGGAGAAATAGAAAAAGAAATTTATTTGGAGCTTAAAACTAGGCATGAAAATTCTTTAGAAGAGTTAGAAGATCAAAGAAAATCTTTAATAGAGAAGCTTTATGAAAGAAAAAAGAGGTTAGAACTTAAAATAAAAGCTTTAGAGCTTTTTTTGGCTAATAGCAAAATGCAACAATCTTCAGGAGAAATCAATGGAGAAGCCTTTAAAATAGCTTTAGAAGCCATAAACATAGGGTTAAAAAGGGCGCTTTCAGAAAGAAATTATATCAAGGAAATGGTTGATTTCTTAAGCAGTGTTAAAACCTTAACCGGATCTTCTTTGAAGCCTGCAAATTTAAAACCCTTAGAGGAAGATGTGGTTCTGGTTAAGTTAAAGGAGCCAACCTAAAGGAGGCTTAAACCATCTCGATAATTCGAAAAATAAGCAACAAATTTAAACCTACACCATTAAAAGAAAGAATTTCTCAAGCAATATATAGGCTTGACGCTCAAAAAGAAAAACTTGAACAAATGAGTTTTCTTCTTCAACAAAGAGATAAAGAGATGTTTCAAAAATGCATTGAAGCCCAATTCGCTAGAGATATTCCCAGAGCTAGAATTTACGCTACTGAATGCGCTGAAATAAGAAAAATAGCTAGAATAGTGTTAAGCAGTCAATTAGCTTTAGAAAGGGTGATTTTAAGACTTCAAACAATCGAGCAATTCGGGGAAGTCCTTACCCAAATAGCACCTGTAATAGATGTGGTTGAAGAAATGAAAGATAAAGTTTCAGGTTTAATTCCAGAAGTTGCTAATGAACTTGATCAAGTAAATTCAATGCTTAAGGATATGAGTTTAGAAGCTGGAGAAATCGAATCAGAAAATATAGATGTGGAAGCAGCTAATGAAGAAGCTAAAAAAATAATGTTGGAATCTATGGCTATAGCTGAAGAAAAAATGAAGGAAACTTTTCCAGATATTAAAGATTTACAAATGAGTAAAATGAGAGTTATTCCAATTTCTGAGGGAGGAGAAGATGTAAAAAAAGTAAATCTTGAAGAGCTTGTGCTGGAATATATTAAAAGCAATAGTGGCTACTTAAGCATTTCTAAATGCGCTTCAACATTAGGGGTGCATCCAAAGAAAGTTAAGGAAGCTGTAGAAAAACTAAGAAGCAATGGAAAAATAATTGTTGAGTAAAAAGGTGGTTTAAATTGGTTTTATCAGCTTCTGAAGAGCTTGAAAAAATGGCTGCTAAGTATGCTAATGAAGCAATACAATTGGATGAGCAAGGCTCTAAAGGATTAGCGATTTCACGTTATCAAAGAGCTATAGAAATCCTTTTAAAACTCACCTCTTTATATCCTGACTCTCCTCAAACCAAAGTTTACTTAACTAGAATTGAAGCCTACCAAAAAAGGATTAAAGAGTTAAGAGAATCACCTGTTTCTTTGGGAAGCCCAAACTCTGAAGCAGCAACCTTTAATCAACTTGTCATATCGGAAAAACCTAATGTTAAATGGAGTGATATAGCAGATTTAGAAGACGCCAAAAAAGCAATAGAGGAATCTATTATTTTTCCAGTTAAAAGGCCTGATTTGTTTCCATTAGGTTGGCCTAGAGGTTTACTTTTTTTTGGTCCACCTGGATGCGGTAAAACACTCCTTGCAGCTGCTGTAGCTACAGAAATCGACGCTGCCTTTTACTGTGTTGATTCAGCTTCAATAATGTCTAAATGGCTTGGAGAATCTGAAAAAAATGTAGCGCAGCTTTTTGCTGAAGCTAGAAGCAAAGCTATATCCGGTCAACCGACAATAATATTCCTAGATGAAATTGACTCTTTAATTGGTAAAAGAAGCAATGAAATTGGCGGAGAAATTAGAACTAGAAACCAATTTTTAAAAGAAATGGATGGGCTTTTAGATAAAAAGAAAAATCTTCATGTTTATGTGATTGGAGCTACAAATAAACCTTGGGCTTTGGATGATGGTTTTATAAGAAGATTCCAAAGAAGGGTTTATATTCCTCTTCCAGATTACAACGCTAGGCTTGAACTTTTTAAAATTTATACAAGAGAAATTAAGCTTTCTCCAGAAGTTGATCTTAAGTATCTTGCTAAAATCACTGAGGGGTACTCAGGAAGCGACATTAGAGATATCATTCAATCAGCTCAACTGGAAGTTGTTAGAGAATTTTTTGAAAAAGGAAACCCTAATGATAAACGTGCCTCTCCAAAACCTGTAGGCATGGGAAACTTTATTAATGCCTTAAGGAAAAGAAAACCAAGCGTTTCTTCTAGTTTAACCAAAAATTATCTTGCTTGGTTTGAGGTTTATGGAGCTGTATAAAAAAGGAGGATTTAAAAAATGTTTAAGGAAAGAAAATCTTTTAGCGAAAGGTTAAGGGAATCAATTCATCCTACACCATTAAGAAAAAAAATTGCATTAACCTTATCTTCATTAAGAATTCAGTTAAAAAGGTTAGAAAATGCAGCTTATAGGCTTGAGCAAAGAGATAAAATTCTTTATGGAAAATGTGTTTCAGCTTTACAAAAGGGAGATAAATATTTAGCTTCTCTTTACGCTAATGAATGCGCTGAAATAAGAAAAATAGCTAAAATAACTTTAACAAGTCAATTGGCTTTAGAAAAAGTAACTTTAAAACTTGAAACGATAAAAGATTTTGGAGATATAGCTTACTCGATGAATTCAGTCGCATCTGTAATTGGAATGTTGAAGGATGGATTAAGGAATTTAATGCCAGATATATCTATGAAGCTTGATGAGGTAAATGAAGATTTACAAAACTTAGTTATGGAAGTGGGAGAAACAAGCGGACAAAATATAGATTTAGAAACTGCAAGTGAAGATTCCAGAAAAATAATTGAAGAAGCAAGCATTGTAGCTGAACAAAAGATGAAGGAAAAATTCCCAGAGTTACCTGTAATAGCAGCAAAAGAAACAAAAATTTAATTTTTACACTTTTTATTTTTGAAACGTTAGCCCTTTTACTTTACAATAAAAAATCTTCTAAGCTTTTTTGAGTTTGAACCTCTTTAATTGTTTCTTTACTTTTATTTTTGTCAAAAAGCAACGGTTTTCCATAAACGCCGTCATATCCGCTAATATACTTTACTTCGCCGTTTCTTACTTTTATTATAGCCTCAACTATTCGTTCATTCACAACTTTAAGCATTTCTTCTTTTGAAGCATTTAATAAAACATTTATTTCATTTCCAAATCTTTTAATTAAATTGCGATAGGTGTCCCATACTATTTGCGAATAAGTGTATGTTTCATATGCTTCTGCTATTATTTCCATTAAAGGTATAAAATGCTTAAATGGAATATAATCTTTTGGAGCAAATCCTTCAGGTCTATCTGCAAGCTCTTCAACTCTTTGCAAAACACCAATGGTCAATTTTTTTCTGCATTTTGGACAAATATTATCAAGTTTTAAAGCCTCTTTTGGGTGTAAACTAATAACGCATTTTCTATGTCCTGAAAAATGATATTTACCAGCTTCTGGAAAAACCTCTCCAGTCATAATAAGTTTTGCTTTATCTTTATTTTTTATCGCCTCATAAATTTCCTTAAAAGAAACTTTATTAAGCTTAAAAACCGTAAATTCTCTTCCCAATCTTAAAGGGGTACAAGTGTGAGAATCAGAAAATGATACGAGTGTATATTTATCAAGTTTGCTTATTCTAAAAGCCATTAAAGGATCGCTTGAAAGACCTGTTTCAAGAGCATAAATATGTTTTGTTTCTTCTTGAAAGCATTCTTCAACGCTATTAAAACCTGATTTAGAACCTAAAACTCCAAACCATGGTGTAAAATAGTGGGCTGGAATTATTAAAATATCTTTAGAAATGCTCATTAAAATTTCCACTAGCTCTGCGCAACTCATTCCATTAAAAATTGGCCGCCCATCCGCTTCTAAATCACCAAACTCTTTAAGTTTGTTGTTAATTTGTTCTACAACCTCAAAGTTTTTGGCTAAGACCAAATTATGAACTTTTCTGGTTTGACCTTCAAATTCATAAACATTGCATACTTCCCCAGAAAGAATAAAGTAAACATCTTCTTTTTTCGTTTTAAAAATGCCATCTTCATTAACTTCAAAAAGATTAGTTTTTAATTTTTCTAACCATTTGGGATGCGTAAAATCTCCAGTTCCAATCAGGTTAATCCCTTTTAATTTAGCATTTTCCTCTAAGCTAGAAACATCAACTTTTTTGCTTACTGCGCGACTAAAAGGAGAGTGAATATGAAGATCAGAATAAATTAAGCTCAATTTTCTTCATCAATTTTACTCTTAAATTTTGTAGTTTTTTACTCAAAAGTTTCTTATTAACAATTTTTAATCAAATTATAGAAGATTAAAAGGGGAAATAAAAAATTATTAAATTTTTTATAGGAAAACAAAAATATTGAAAAGTTTATGGGAATAAACCTAGCTTTACATGAGCGTCAGCAACTCTACTTATAGCTAACATATAAGCTGCCGTTCTCATGCTTACTTTTTCTCTTTCAGAAATTTCTAGCACATCCTTAAAAGCTTTAACCATTCGTTCTTCAAGTCTTTTGTTAACCTCTTCTTCAGACCATCTATCTCGATTTAAATTTTGAACCCACTCGAAATAGCTAACTGTAACTCCTCCGCTATTTGCTAAAATATCTGGAATCGCTAATACTCCCTTATTATATAGAATATCATCCGCCTCAAGTGTTGTTGGACCATTAGCTCCTTCAGAGATTATTTTAGCTTTTATTTTATGGGCATTATCCTTAGTAATTACATTTTCCATGGCCGCTGGAACAAGAATATCGCATTCAAGCTCTAAAAGTTCCTCGTTAGTAATTTCTTTGCTTTCTTTGAATCCTACAACTGATCCAGTTTTCTTTTTATGTTTAAGAGCTTCATCTGGATTTATTCCATTTAAGCTTAATATTCCTCCCTTAGAATCGCTAACGGCTATTATTTTGCATCCCATTTCATGCAGGATTTTAGTTGCCCAAAAACCTACATTTCCGTATCCTTGAACGGCAACCGTTGCTTTATTCAATTTTAAACCTAAATGTTTAGCTGCTTCTCTAGCGCATATAGCTACTCCCCTTCCTGTAGCTGCCTCTCTGCCATAGGAGCCCCCTAACTCTACAGGTTTTCCTGTAACAACTTCAGGAACAGCATAACCTTTAAGGCTACTATATGTATCCATTATCCACGCCATTACTTGAGCATCTGTTCCCATATCCGGTGCAGGTACATCCTTAAATGGTCCTATTTCATCCATAATCATTGAGGTATATCGTCTAGTTAATCTTTCTAATTCCCCTTTAGAAAGATTTTTAGGATCGCATACAATGCCTCCTTTAGCTCCACCATATGGAATATCCACAACAGCTGTTTTAAAGGTCATCCACATCGCAAGTGCTTTAACCTCATCTAAATCCACGCTTGGATGATACCTTATTCCGCCTTTATATGGGCCTCTCCACATATTATGCTGAACTCTATAACCTGTAAATACTTTTATTCGGCCATCATCCATTCTAACTGGAACTGAAACAATTAAAACTCTTCTTGGGTGTTTAAGTTGTTCTATTATATCTTCATTTATACCAACTCTTTTAGCTACTCTTTCTATTTGTTTATTAGCTTCTTCAAAAGGGTTTACTTTGGTTTTACTCATACTCGTTTTAGCCTCCTTCGTTTTGCTTTTTATAATTTCATGATAGTAATAAAACTTTCTATAACGGTGTGAATAACATAAAACCTTAAAGCATGGAAAATTTAATTAATGAATGCTTAAAACCTTTTAACTATTAATTTAAAAGCTAGAAAGCGATCTTCTCCATTTAGGGTTAGCATTTTTAAAAATATGCAATTGAAGAGGGAGTAATTTTGTCTAGCGTTATGTGGACTGAAAAATATAGGCCAAAAAGCTTAGATGAAATGGTAAATCAAGAAGAAATAGTTGAAAGGTTAAAAAAATTTGTTAAAACTAAGACTATGCCTCATTGCCTTTTTTCTGGTCCTCCTGGAACCGGGAAAACTACTGCAGCTATATGTTTAGCTAAAGATTTATTCGGTGAAAACTATATGGAAGCGTTTATGGAGCTTAATGCTAGCGATGCTAGAGGTATAGATGTTGTTCGAACTACCGTTAAAGAATTTGCTAGGGTTGCACCTATAAGCAAGCTCCCATTCAAAATTCTTGTTTTAGATGAAGCTGATAATATGACTGCTGATGCTCAGCATGCCTTAAGAAGAACAATGGAGAAGTATACGGAAACTTGCAGGTTTATTTTATGCTGCAACTATTCAGGAAAAATTATTGAGCCTATTCAATCAAGATGCGCTTTATTTAGGTTTATTCAATTAAAGAATGAGGATATAGCGAAACATTTAAGGAAGATTGCTGAAAGCGAGAAGGTGAAGCTTCTTGAAGATGGATTAAACGCTATTTTAAGCATATCAAATGGCGATTTAAGAAAAGCCATAAATACTTTGCAGGCAGCAGCTTCCTTAGAGAAACCTATTAATGAAAAAACTGTTTATATGGTTGTTGGTTTAGCTAAACCTGAAGATGTGCAAGAAATGCTTGAATTAAGCTTTAAAGGAAACTTTACAGAAGCTAGAAAGAAGCTTCGGTTAATGCTTATGGAGTATGGGCTTTCAGGGTTAGATATTCTTAAGCAGGTTCATTCGGAAATCTTTAAGTTAAATCTTCCTGATGAAGAAAAACTTAAATTAGCTGATTTAATTGGTGAAGTTGATTATAGGCTTTCTCAAGGGGCTGATGAAGAAATTCAATTAAGCGCTATGTTAGCTAAATTAGCTTTATATGCTTTTAATAAAGGGAGTTTAAGTTGAGTATTCCATGGATTATAAAGTATCGGCCTAAACATTTAAATGAAGTTGTAAACAACGAAGAGGCAAAAGAAAATCTTTTAAAATGGATTAAATCTTTAGGGCAAGGCAAAAATGTTAAAAAGGCTGCTTTACTTTATGGTCCTCCAGGAACTGGAAAAACCGTTACTGTTGAGGCTTTAACTAGAGATTTAGGATATGATTTAATAGAGATAAATGCTAGCGATAAAAGAAACAGCGAGGAATTAATGAGAATTGCAGGTTCAGCAGCTACTCAAGGAGAATTAATCAACAAAAAACGTTTAATACTTCTTGATGAAATAGATGGAATAAACTTAGAGGAAGATAAAGGGGCTGTTGCAACCGTTAATCAAATTTTAAAAGAAGCTAAACATCCAATTATTCTTACAGCTAATGATCCTTGGGATCCAAAAATAGCTCCATTAAGGAATTCGTGCGAGTTAATCGAGTTTAAAAGATTAACTTCTAAAGCTTGTCTTCCATATTTAAAGAAAATATGTTTAAATGAGGGTGTTAAACCTGAAGATGAAGCTTTAAAATTTATAATTGAAAAAAACAATGGGGATATGCGATCTATAATTAATGATTTAGAAATGCTTTGCGTTGGTAGAAAAGAGTTAACATTAAATGATGTTTCATGGATAAGCTTAAGAGATAGAAAAGAAAATATTTTTTCAGCTTTAGGTCTTGTTTTCTCTGGGAGAAATTGCGTTTCTGCTCGAAAAGCCATAGATTTAGTTGATATAGATTATGAGATGCTTTTTGAATGGATTTACGAAAACGCGCCACATCAACTTACAAATGCTTATGATTTAGCTAACGCGATGAAGGCCTTAGCTAAATCAAACCTTTATTTAACTAGAATTAAAAAACATCAAAACTGGAATCTTCTTCCATACGCATTAAATTTAATGACGGTTGGTGTATGCGCTTCAAAAAAGAAAACTAAACCAAAATTTGTTCCCTTTAAATTTCCAGAAAGAATAAGATTTTTATCACAAAGCAAAGCTGAAAGAGAAGTTAAAACTAGATTAGGGAGATTAATTGGAAAAGAAACTCATTTATCAATTGATAAAAGCCTTAAATATTATTTGCCTTATCTTAAATTTATTTTTAAACATAATAAGAAACTTGCTGAAAAAATTAGCGAAAAACTAAATTTTGATGAGGATATCATAAATCTTCTTAAAAAGTAGCTTTTTTATAAAAGGGTTCCCTTAAACTATTAGCCTTAAGAAATAAAGCTTTTAAAGTTTCATCTGAGGTCTCGCTTCTTAAATAAGATAAAACATCAATTAAATTATCGTTCCTCATTAAACAAGGTTTCAATTTTCCGTCAAATGTTAACCGCATTCTTGTGCAATGAGCACAAAACTCTGTATTCTCTATAGGTTTAACGACTTCAACTTTGGCGCCATTAATTGTATAAACTTTTCTATTATGCATAAAGTTTCTCGTTTCAATTTTTTCAGCTTTTTTAGCTATTTTTTCTTCAATTTCATCCAGCGATAAATGATATTTTGCATATTCTTCAAAAGCAACATTTACTGGTTCAAACTCAATTAATTGAAGAATAGCTCCAATGCCCCTTGCAGCTTCAATCATATACTCTATTTCATGATCGTTTAATCCCTTAAGAACAACCATATTTAACTTTACAGGTTTTAATCCAGCGTTAACAGCTGCTTTAACTCCCATTAAAGCTCCATTAATTTTTCCTCCAGTAATTCTTTCATAAACAATAGGGTTTAATGAAGGTAAACTTATATTAACTCTGGAAAGCCCCGCCTCTTTCAACTCAAATGCTAATTCTTCAGTTAATAATTTAGCATTTGTAACAAGAGAAACATCCATTAATCCTTGAATTCCACTTAAACCCTTTACGATTTCTTTAATATCTTTTCTCATTAATGGTTCTCCTCCAGTAATTTTCACGTCTTTTACTCCAAATTCAGCAGCTATCTTTGCCATCCTAACTATTTCGTTTACACTTAACAAATTCGTTTTATTAGCATAGCCTTCTCTATGGCAATAAAAACATTTTTGATTGCATGAAGGCGTTACTGCTATTCTAAAATTCAGTAACGGGCGATTGTATCTATCTAAAAGCAATTGCTTCCTCACTCCTTTGCATGTTTAATTATATGTGGCAACTCTGGAATAATTAATGAGGAAACAGCTAATTTAACTGCATCAGGTGATCCAGGTAAGCAAAACATGACTTTAGATTTAGCCACCCCCGCTAACGCTCTAGTTAATATTGCTGCAGATCCGATTTTTTCATAGCTAAGTTTTCTAAATAATTCTCCAAATCCTGGAAGTTCCTTTTCTATAAGTTCTTTTACAGCTTCTATAGTAACATCCTTTCTAGATATTCCTGTTCCACCAGTAATTATTATAGCATCAACATCTTTTAAATACAAAATTTCTTTAATTTTTTCTTTAATTACAACTAAATTGTCTGGAAGAAGAATTCTTTGATAAACTTCATAACCTGATTTTTTAATTAATTCCTCTATTAAATCTCCTGAGACATCATCAACTTCCCCACCTCTCTTTAAACTTGAATATTTAGAGTCGCTGCAAGTTAATATTGCAACCCTCAGTTTTTTAGGCACTTCAGCTTTATGTTTTATTGAAGTTTCACTCATCTTGTTCACTCTTTAATTTTTCTTTAACCCTAATAGAGTCTATTAAAGTTGTAGGGTATTGCCCCCCCTCATCTTTTTCATATTGTTTAACCATATCCCATATTGTTAAAAGGTAAACGGCAACCGCTGTTAAAGCTTCCATCTCAACCCCTGTTTTAGCTGTTGTTTTAACTTTAGCTTCAACCTCTATAGAGTTAAAGTTTATTTTTGAATTTAAAGAAACATTTGTTATTGGAATTGGATGGCATAAAGGAATTATTTGACTTGTGTTTTTAGCAGCCATAATTGCAGCTATTTCTGCTGTAATCAATGGATCTCCCTTAACGATTTTTCCATTTTTAATAAATGAAATTGTTTGAGGTTTTAAAATTATCTTTCCTATAGCTGAAGCTTCTCTAAAAACTTCTTTTTTTTCAGTAATATCAACCATTTCAGTTTTTTTAAATTTATTTACCTCCAATTATAAGTTTCCTCCATATGGTTAAATATTTATTTTCGTTTCACCTCTATATTTATATTGTGGGATAATTTAAAATGTGTAAATTAGCTAAATTATCTGAAGAAGAATTAAAGTTGATTCAAGAGCTTGAAGCAAAATTAAACCATGTTGTTTTAATTGCTTACGAAAAGCCTCCAGAAATAGCTGAATTAACAAACGAACAGCTTGAAAAAATTAAGGGTTTAGAGGCTCAATTAAAAGTTAAGTTGGTAGCCTATAAATAGAGATTTAAAAAACCTTTAATGAAAAAAGGGTTAAAATGCTCTAAGTGGAAAAATTTGCCCATTTATTTAAGTAATCCCATAAATCTTCTTCGGTAAGCCCTTCAATTTTCTCAATAAACTCGTAAAGTTGCTTTAAAGAAGCGTGATGTCTATGCTCTTCAGCAACGATTCCTTCTAAAATCAACTTAACTTGCTCCCCCTCAACTTTTTTTAAAATTTCCTCTATTTTATTAAGCATCTCCTGCTCTTCAATTATATGCTTATCTAAGGCTTTTTTAACTTCAGTTTTTTCTACGCTCGAAAATATTTTTCCTTGAATTATATCCTCTAAAGATTGAAGAATATGAGCATGTTTTAATGAATCCATTCTTATAACATCTAAAAGCAATTTAACAACTTCATTACTCGATTTATTTATCGTTAAGTTTAATTCATTTGCAACCTTAATTTCTAACTCTTTTTGTTTTTTAAGCATATTTAAAAATTCTTTATCAGAAGTTTTCATTTAAATGAACCTCCTAAAACAGGAGGTCCTCCTCATTCTTGCCTGAATTTTGCAGGTCTCAAGATCTAAGGCATTTAAAAGCCTTCGGGCCAGACCAGTCATAGGACCCCCTTAAAAATATTATATACCTAACAAATATAAAAAGTTATTTTTCACTCAATCAAAGTTGACGCTGTTTTTAAATTTTAATCGAGAACGGCTCCGGTGTCTGCTGAAGAAACAAGCTTAACGTATTTTTTCAAGCAACCCTTAGGGATATATTTTTCTAATGGTTTAACTTTTTCTAGGCGTGAGGTTAACTCTTCAGCGGTTACCTCAACCTCAATAACTCTCTTTATAACATCAATTTTTATTAAATCTCCGTTTTCAACAGCTGCTATAGGCCCTTTTTCAGCAGCTTCTGGAGAAACGTGTCCTATGCATAATCCTCTTGTTCCTCCTGAAAATCTCCCATCAGTAATAAGCGCAACAGATTCTCCCAAACCCATTCCTGAAATTGCTGATGTTGGAGCAAGCATTTCCTTCATTCCAGGTCCACCCTTCGGGCCTTCATATCGAATTATTATGGCGTCTCCTCCTTTTATTTCGCTATTGAAAATGGCTTTTACGCATTCTTCCTCAGAATTAAAAACTTTAGCTTCTCCTTTAAATGTTAAAGTTTTTTTTGAAAGCCCAGCAGTTTTAATAACGCAACCTTTTGGAGCTAGATTTCCCCATAAAATAGCTATTCCCCCTTCACTGCTTACTGGATTAGATATGGAATGAATAACAAGTTTATTCATGTTTCTTGCAAGTTTTATGTTTTCAATTAAAGTTTTTCCAGTTACAGTTTTCGTTTGCAAATGAAGTTTTTCTTTTAATTCAAGCATTAAGGCAGGTATGCCTCCTGCTTTATCTAAATCCTCCATATCATGAGAGCCTCCCGGCATCATGCTGCAAAGTTGAGGAGTTTTTTTGTTTATTTCATCAAACAATGATAACTCTATTGTTAAACCTAATTCTTTAGCTATAGCTGGTAAATGAAGAACAGTATTTGTTGAACCGCCTAAAGCTGAATCAATAATTATAGCGTTTTCAAAAGCTTCTTTAGTCATTATATGGGAAGGTTTTAAATCTTCATAAATCATTTGAACAATTCTTTCACCTGATTTTTCTGCAATTCTCAATTTAACAGAGCTAATAGCGGGGGTTGTGCTGCAGTAAGGGAGGCTCATTCCCAAAGCTTCAGTTAAACAAGCCATAGTATTTGCAGTAAACATTCCATTGCATGAACCGCAAGTTGGACATGCAACCTCCTCAACTTCGTTAAGCTCATCTAAACTCATCTCTCCAGATTTAACTTTCCCTAAAGCTTCAAAAACAGATATCACTCCAATTTTTTCTCCTTTATAAATTCCTGAAATCATTGGTCCGCCGGTTACAACAATTGATGGAATATTAAGCCTAGCCGCTGCCATAAGCATTCCAGGAGTAATTTTATCGCAGTTTGAAATTAAAACTAAACCATCCAATTGATGTGCTTGAACCATAATCTCTATAGAATCCGCTATTAAATCTCTTGAGGGTAGCGAATAACGCATTCCTTCATGACCCATAGCTAACCCATCGCATACAGCTATAGTGTTAAATTCAAAGGGGACTCCGCCAGCTGCAAAAATGCCATTTTTAACTCGGTCAACTACCATATTTAAATGAAAATGCCCTGGAACTAAAGATGTAAAGCTATTCGCCACGCCTATAAAAGGTTTATCCAACTCTTTATTTGTTAATCCTAAAGCTTTAAGCAAAGCTCTTTGAGGCGCCTTTTGAAAACCTTTTTTAATTATATCGCTTCTCATATTTTAACTCTCCGATTTTAAAGCGTAAAATTTATATTAGGAAGCTTTATTAATGTTAAGTTTTGATGGGGCTTGAATAAAAGCTTTAAGATTAATCCTCACCTGCTTTTAGGTAAAATTGTAGAATTAGCCCCATCGCTTGTAATTGTAGTAATTCTTAAATAAGCGCCTTAAGAGTTTAACTCTCCTTCTTAAGGCGCTTAAAAATTGTTTGGGTGAGATTATTGAGTAAAATTTCAGGCGGTAAAGCTTTGCTTGAAGCTTTAAAGAGAGAGGGGGTATCAATAATATTTGGTATTCCAGGAGGTGCTATCCTTCCTATATATGATGAACTTTATGACTTTGATGTTAGGCATGTTTTATGTCAGCATGAGCAATCAGCAGCTCATATGGCTGATGGTTTTGCTAGGGCAAGTGGTAAACCAGGCGTATGCTTTGCAACTTCAGGTCCCGGCGCAACAAATCTGGTCACTGGCATAGCTAATGCATATATGGATTCTTCCCCATTAATAGCTGTTACCGGGCAAGTTCCTAAACCAATGATTGGAAAAGATGCTTTTCAAGAGGTTGATATTATAGGGATAACAACTCCAATAACCAAATATAATTTTCAACCTAGAAGCGCTTCAGAAATACCTGAAATTGTTAAAAAAGCTTTCTTTATAGCTTTAACAGGTCGAAAAGGGCCTGTGCTTATTGATGTTCCTAAAGATGTTCAAACAGAAGAATGCGAACCGGAGTTTCCAGAAAAAGTTACTATAAGAGGGTACACTCCATATAAAAAACCATGTGAAAAACAAATTAATATTGCTGTTGAATGGCTTGCTTCAGCAGAGAAACCTATGATTCTCGCTGGTGGTGGAGCTGCCTATCCAGAAGCTTCAAGTTATCTTTTAAAAATTAGCGAGCTCCTTTTAGCGCCTGTTGCTACATCATTAATGGGTAAAGGTGCTTTTCCTGAGGATCATCCTTTATCGCTTGGTTTGCTTGGAATGCACGGAACCTTAGCAGCTAACAAATTAGTTTCTGAAGCTGATGTACTTCTTTCTATTGGAACAAGATTTTCAGATAGAACAACTGGAAAAGTTGATGAATTTTGCAAAGAAACTAAAGTTATACATATAGATATTGATGAAGCTGAAATATCAAAAAACAAAAAAGTTGATTTAGCTATTATAGCTGATGCAAGCGAAGCCTTAAAAGCAATTTATGATGGATTAGTTAATCGTTTAAGCAAAAGAGGGGAAACCCCTTGGCTTAAAAGAATTAAAGAATTTAAAAGTATTTGGGAAGGTTGGATATTTGAAGAGGAATCAAGCAAAGAATTAAAACCTATTCCTATTCTTAAAATTTTAAGAAAAACTTTACCAATCGATTCTATACTTGTTACTGAAGTTGGTCAAAATCAAATGTGGAGTGCTTTATACTTTAAAGTTTTTAAACCTAAAACTTTTATAACATCTGGCGGCCTTGGCACAATGGGCTTCGGTTTGCCCGCTTCTATAGGGGCTAAAGCAGCTAAACCTGATGTTCCAGTTGTTGATGTAGCTGGCGATGGAAGCTTTATGATGACTGAAAACGCGCTTTCAGTTTCTGTTGCAGAAAACTTTCCAATAATAGCTATAATAATAAATAATAGAGTTCTCGGGATGGTTGCTCAATGGCAAAGGTTATTTTATGAGAAACGTTATTCAGCAGTTAAGCTTGATAGAGTGGATTTTGTTAAGTTGGCTGAAGCTTATGGAGTGCATGGAGTTAGAGTTCAAGATTTAAACGAGTTTTCTAATGCATTAAAAGAATGTTTAAAGCTTGATGTAACTTCAGTAATTGATGTTCCAATATCTCCAGAAGAAAATGTTCTTCCAATGGTTCCTCCAGGAAGCAGCTTAGAAAAAATATTGGGGGTTGAAAAATGGGATTGGGTGATGAAAAAGGGTTAGTTTTAATTTCAGCTATAGTTGAACATAAACCGGGTGTTCTTCATAGAATTTCAAATATGTTTAGGCGAAGAGACTTTAATATTGAAAGCATAAGCGTAGGTGTAACTGAATTTAAAGATTTAGCCAGAATGACTATAACTGTTAAGGGAGATGAAAGAGTAGCCGATCAAGTTGTTAAACAAATGGGTAAATTGATTGATGTTATTTATGTGGAGGTTTTAGATTGGAGTAATTCTGTTCAAAGAGAATTGGCACTTATAAAATTAAAAGCTGAAACCCATGAAAAACGATCTGAAATAATGGATTACGCTTCAGTATTTAGAGGAAGAATAATTGATGTGGCAAGAGATTCTTTAATAGTTGAGATTACTGGAGATTCTGAAAAAATTGATGCATTCATAAATTTAACAAAACCATTTGGAGTTATCGAAGTTGCCAGAACCGGAATAACCGCTTTATCTAGAGGGGCATCCTCAATAGGCGGAGTTAAAGGAAAAACTTAAAAGGAAAGTTAATTTTAAAACTGAAGTTAAAAAAGGGAGGTTTTAAATTTGGTGAAAATCTATTTTGATGAAGATGCAAATTTAAAATATTTAGAGGAAAAAACTGTTGCTGTAATAGGGTATGGAATTCAAGGAAGAGCTCAAGCATTAAATTTAAGAGATTCAAAAGTAAACGTTATAGTTGGGCTTAGACCTGAAGGAAACAGCTGGAAATTAGCTGAAAAGGATGGTTTTAAACCCTTCTCTATTCAAGAAGCAACTGAAAAGGGGGATATAATTCATATGTTAATTCCAGATATGGCTCAACCATTAATTTATAAAACCTATATAGCTAAATATTTAAAGAAAGGCAAAGTTTTAGGTTTTTCGCATGGCTTTAACATTCATTATAGGCAGATAATTCCACCTTTAGATGTTGATGTAATAATGGTAGCTCCAAAAAGTCCTGGAGCTAGGCTTAGAGAAATGTACCTTCAAGGTTTCGGTGTTCCAGCTTTGCTTGCTGTAGCTCAAGACGTTAGTGGAAAAGCTAAGGATATTGGTTTAGCTATGGCTAAAGCTTTAGGATGTACAAAAGCTGGAGTTATTGAAACAACTTTTAAAGATGAAACTGAAAGCGATTTAATAGGAGAACAAACAGTTTTGGTAGGCGGATTAATGGAGTTAATTAAAAAAGGGTTTGAGGTTTTGGTTGAAGCAGGTTATCCACCTGAACTTTCATATTTTGAAGCTTGTAACGAAGCTAAATTAATTATGGATCTTATATATGAAAAAGGAATAACTGGAATGCTTAAAGGTGTCTCCGAAACAGCAAGATATGGTGGATTAACAATTGGACCAAAAGTCATAGATGATCATGTAAAAGAAAATATGAGGAAAATTGTTAAAGATGTTCAAAGCGGAAAATTTGCTGAGGAATGGATAAAAACTTCAAAAGAGAAACCTCAAATTCTTGAAGAAAAAATCTCATTAATTGAAAATCATGAAATAGAGCAAGTTGGAAAAAAAATAAGAAAAATGTCTGGAATAGAGAAATAGAATTAAAAGGTTTTGCGAATGAATTTAACAGAGAAAATTTTAGCTAAAGCATCAAATTTAAAGGATGTTCATTCAGGCGAAATAGTTAACGCAAAAATAGATTACGCGATGGTTCATGATCTTACAGCTCCATTAACAATAGATGCTTTTAATGAAATTGGTATAAAAAAAGTCTGGGATCCAAATAAAATAATAGTGATTTTTGATCATTGCGTTCCAGCAAGCTTCATTGAAGCTGCAGAGCTTCATAAAAAAGTTAGAAGCTTTGTGAAAACTCAAGGTATAAAAAACTTTTTTGATGTAGGGCAAGGAGGAATCTGCCATCAAGTTATGGTTGAAAAAGGTTTTGTTAAACCTGGAGAAGTTATTGTAGGCGCCGATTCTCATACATGCACTTATGGCGCTTTAGGGGCTTTCGCTACTGGGATTGGATCAACAGATATGGCGTATGTTTTTGCTACTGGAGAGCTTTGGTTTAAGGTTCCTAAAACAATTAAGGTTCAAGCTTCAGGTAAGCTTCAAAAATTTGTCACCCCAAAGGATTTAATTTTGCATGTAATTGGTAAACTTGGGGCTGGAGGAGCAAACTATATGAGTTTAGAGTTTACAGGCTCAACCATAAAAAACATAAGTATTGATGGTAGATTAACATTATGCAATATGGTTGTTGAAGCTGGAGCTAAATCAGGTATAGTTCCAGCGGATGAAAAAACCATAAATTATATTAAGTTAAGAAGCAAAGGAAAAATCGATATTCAAGAAAGCGATGAAGACGCCGTTTATGATAAAATTTTAGAGGTTAATTGTGAAAATCTTCAACCCATGATTGCTTGTCCAAATTCTGTTGATAACGTCAAACCTGTAAGCGAAGTTTCTGGGATAGAAGTTAATCAAGTTTTTATAGGCTCATGCACAAATGGAAGGATTGAAGATTTAAGAATTGCAGCTCAACTTTTAAAAAATAAAAAAGTTAACGATAAAGTTAGATTAATAGTTATTCCAGCTTCTCAGGAAGTTTATTTGCAAAGCTTAAAAGAAGGTTTAATTGAAATCTTAGTTAAAGCTGGAGCAGTTATAGGAAACCCAAACTGTGGACCATGTTTAGGCGGTCACATGGGTTTGCTTGCTTCTGAAGAAGTTTGTGTAAGTACATCAAATAGAAACTTTATTGGAAGAATGGGAAGCACATCAGCCAAAATATACTTAGCCTCTCCAGCTACGGCTGCTGCTTCAGCTATACGTGGTGAAATTGTTGATCCAAGAATTTTAGAGGAGGAGTAAAAATGAAAATTTCAGGTAAAGTTTTAAAGTTTGGAAATAACATTGATACCGATGTTATTCTTCCAGGAAAATATTTGGTTCTTACGAATCCTAAAGAGTTAGCTAAGCATGCTATGGAAGGGTTAGATAAGGATTTTTCAAAAAAAGCTGAGAAGGGCGTGGTGATAGTGGCTGGAGAAAATTTTGGATGCGGTTCCAGTCGAGAACATGCCCCTATAGCCTTAAAAAATGCGGGAGTAAAAGCTATAATAGCTAAATCTTTTGCAAGAATATTTTATAGAAATGCAATAAATATAGGATTGCCTGTTTTAGAATGCGAAGATGCATTCGAAAAAATTGAGGAAAACGATGAAGTATCAATAGATTTAAGCGTTGGAGAAATAATTGATAAAACCAAGAATTTAACTTTTAAATTTATTCCCCTTCCCCCCTTCCTTTTAGATATTTTAACTCGTGGAGGATTAATTAAAAAACTTAAAAATTAATTAATGCAAAAACCTTTAGGAGCCTAGTTTTTTACCTAAAATTTTATAAAGATAATATATATAACCATCTACTAAAGCTTCCTCGCTGGCTTTAAGAATATTTGAAGAAACCCCTACTGTAGACCATCTTTCCCCATTTGCCTTAAATTCTATAAATACTTGAACAGCGGCAGCTGTACCTTTTTCAACATCTATTTCTTTAACTCTATATCCAACCAAAGAAACTTTTGATATTTCTGGATATTGCTTTTTTAAAGCTTTTCTTAAGGCTACATCAAATGCATTCACTGGGCCGTTTCCTTCAGCAGCAGTAATAATTATTTTGTTTCCTACTTTCAGTTTCACCATGCTTTCAGCTGAAATTGATTCATCCTGATTTAAGACGAAGGCTCTCCAACCTGCTAAATTAAAATAATTTAGGTTGATTCCAAGCTCTCTAGCAAAAACCAAAGCTAAGCTAGCTTCAGCATTTTCAAAATGATAACCCATGCTTTCCATAGCCTTTATTTTTTCAAGAATTTTTTTAGCTTCAAGAGAGTTTTTGTTTAAATTAAATCCAAATTCCTGCGCTTTAAAAACTAGATTTGATAAACCTGCTTGAGAAGAAACGGTTATTTCTCTTTTATTTCCAATTTTAGAGGGGTCAAAAGCTTCATAGCTTTCAGGGCACTTCATAACAGCATCGCCATGTATACCTCCTTTATGAGTAAAAGCAAATTTCCCAACAAAAGGTTGATAATTATCTCTTGGAACATTAGCGATTTCATAAACATAATTTGAAATTTCTGTAAGCTTTTTTAAAAACACACCCGTTTTAACTCCATAGCTTAACTCTAAGTTACCGATGATTTCAATTAAATCAGCGTTACCGCATCTTTCCCCTAAACCGTTAATTGTTCCTTGCACTTGAATCGCGCCAGCTTCTAAAGCAAGTAAACTGTTTGCTGTAGCTAAACCCCTATCGTTATGCGCATGAACACCCAACTCAGCTTTAACTTCATTTTTAACATTTCTTGTTACTTCATAAATTTCTTTTGGAAGAGATGATCCTCTAGTATCGCATAAAATTAATTTAGAGGCTCCCGCTTCAAAGGCTGCTTTTAAAACCTTTAAAGCATAATCTTTATTTTCTTTAAATCCATCATAAAAATGTTCAGCATCAAAAAACACTTCATAATCATGGTTTTTTAAATAAATTATTGATTTAAAAACCATTTTAAGGTTTTCTTCAAAAGTTGTGTTTAATACTTTAGTTACATGAAAACTCCAGGCTTTACCCATTAAAGTTATTAAGTCAGGCTCAACCTCAATTAGTAAGTTTAAGTTTTTATCCTCATCAGGCTCAGTATTCGGTTTAATGGTTACTCCAAAAGCTGCTATTTTGCTTTTTAAGTTTTCTTTCTTTGCTTTCTTAAAGAATTCTACTTCAGCTTTATTTGTAACGTTAGGCCAACCCCCTTCAATATAGTGAATTCCCAACTCACTAAGTTTTTTAGCTATTTTTATTTTATCGTTGACTGAAAAGTTAACTTCTACAGCTTGGTTTCCGTCTCTTAGGGTTGTATCATAAAGCTCTATTTTTTTTGGTATGCTTTCACTTTGAAAGAGTTTATTTGAGGGGAATTTGACGTTCACCCATTTTCCTGCACCTGCTTAAAAAGTTGAATATATTTTTAAGCCTCCCTAATAAAAACTTTTCTTTTAATTTTCAGCTTAATAAAAAATTTTATATTTACTCCTTTTATTTTATATTTTATTATTTTGCTTAACTTTTAAATCATAAAAAAGAGTTGAGAAATATGAAGATTCAACCTGTTGAGTATGTTTGGGTGGATGGAAAATTTGTAAAGTGGGATGAAGCTAAAATCCATGTTATGACTCATGCATTACATTATGGAACAGGAGTCTTCGAGGGAATCAGAGCTTACCCATCAAATGGAAACTTGTACGTGTTTAGGCTTAAAGACCATATTAAAAGATTAATTAATTCAGCAAAAATCTATATGATGGAAATAAATTATACTATTGAAGAGTTAAGTGAAACGGTTTTAGAGCTTTTAAGAATAAATAAGCTTAAAGAATTATGTTATATTAGACCAATAGTTTTTAGGGGTTTAGGGGAATTTGGGTTAAATCCTTTTGGATCACCAACTCAAATAGCTATTTGTGCTTTTCCAGTAGGTGCTTACCTAGAGAAAGGTGGTGTAAGCGTTTGCACATCAAGCTGGCGTAGAATCCCGGATGTCTCAATGCCTTCCGCTGCAAAAGCTTGCGGAAGCTATTTAAATTCTGTTTTAGCGAAGATAGAGGCGATTCAAAATGGTTATGATGAAGCTATCTTTATAGATATTAATGGTTATTTAAGCGAAGGTGCAGGGGAAAACATTTTTTTAGTTAAAAAAGGAGCCATATATACACCTCCTGCTTCATCATCAATTCTAGAAGGCATAACTAGAGATTCGATAATTAAGATAATTTCAGAGCTAGATTATCCATTTTTTGAAAGACCCATCTTAAGATCTGAGTTATACACTTGTGATGAGGCCTTCTTTACTGGAACTGCTGCCGAAATAACTCCTATATTAAAAGTTGACAACAGAGTTGTGGGAGATGGAAAACCTGGAAAAATAACAAATGAAATTAAAGAGTTTTTCTTTGAAATAATTTCTTGCAAAAAACCCATCTATCAAAATTGGCTAACTAAAGTTTATTAACGCAATTTCTTACATCTCTATAAGCTTATATTTCGCATTTCCTAAACCTATTTCTTCAGCTGCTTCGATTATAATTTCTGGATTTACTTTATGCAAATCAAAAAATATACTTTTATTATTGCAGCTTTCTTTTATTAAGTCAATAGACGCTTTATCTATCGCTACAATATCTTTAGATCCTAAAATTCCTATGTCTGGAGCAAATTTTCTAGAGGCGTTTGGAACGCAATCGCATAATTCAGTTATATCTATTAAAAAGTTTATGAAAGCCGCTTTATCTTTAAATTTTTTTAAAACCGCCGCAGCTGCTTCAGCCAATCTAATTAATACCTCCTCTTTACCCTGCTCTGGTGGAGAAACAGCTTCAAAAGAGCAAACTATAAAACAATCTAAGCATCCAACACATTTTTCATAATCTATACTTGCTTTACCATCAATTACCTTTATGGCGCTCCATCGGCATTGTTTTTCGCAAGCTCCACATCCAACGCATTTTTCTAAATTAACTTTAGGTTGACTCACCTTATGAATTAGAATCTTTCCCTTTTGAGATAAGCATCCCATTCCAACGTTTTTTATGCTTCCCCCAAAACCACATAGCCTATGGCCTTTACCATGAGAAACAACTATTAAACTATCCACAGCCATAAAAGTTGAAGCAACATATACTTTACTTAAATGTTTTCCATTGAAAGAAACTTCAACTTCGCTTTCTCCATTTAACCCATCAGCTATAATTATTGGGCATCCCATAAACTCTGGAGAAAAACCATTTAATAATGCTGTTTTTAAATACTCTATAGCGTTTCCTCGACTTCTTCTATAAAGCGTTGAGGTATCCGTTAAAAATGGTTCTCCCCCAACACTTTTTATAAACTCCACTATAGGCTTAATTAATGATGGTTTAATAAATGTGCCGCCGCCTTTTTCACCCATATGAAGTTTTACAGCAACCAAATCTCCAGATTTAACTGTTGTTGGAATAACTTTTTCGCATATATTTATGATCATTTGATCCCATTTTAAGCGTTTATTAATATCTGCAAAAAAGACTTGAGACATTAATTCATCCCCATTAATGCTTTAAACCTTAAAGAAAAAAGATTAATATAAAATGCGTAATTAAGGAGTAAATTTTAGGTAGATGCTGTTAAAAGTTTTAATTGCTTTACGCCTCTAATACTCATTAATTTATCTGCTAAAGCTTTAATTTCTTTAGCTAAACCTTTTAAAGCCATAAGCTCTAAACAGTTTCTTTCATCTAAATGAACATGCATTGTTGAAATTATTAATTCCCCATATTTATGCTCTAGCTCAGTAAGCATATCAGCTGCTCCTCTAACTTCATGATCATAAATCAATACTATTACACCTATGACTTTTTCTTTTGTCTCCTCCCATTTATAGTTTGATATGTAAAGCCTCATTGCATCACAAATAGCTTTAGATCTTTTTTTATAGCCTTTAGCCTTAATTATTTTATCAAACTCTTCAAGAAGCTCCTTAGGGAATGAAACTCCCGCTCTAATAATTTTCTTCATTGAGGTAATTTTAAGTCAAAACCTAAATTAAATTTAACTGTTTTATAAAATAAACAATTCAATTTAATTTTTCTTCTTATTCGAAGATAGAAAGCTTTAAATATGAGTTGTTTGTTACTTTTTTTAAAAAAGTGTTAAAAGGCGAATAAAGTGCATATTCCAGACGGCTTTTTAGATTTAAAAATTTGCTCAATAACTTATATAATTGCAATTATATTTTGGTTCTTTGCTTTTAAAAGAGCTAAAGAAACTTTAACTGATAAACAAATTCCTTTAATGGCTGTTTTAACAGCCATGTTTTTCGCAGCGCAAATGATGAATTACCCTATAATAGGCGGCACTACTGCCCATCTCTTAGGGAGCCCTATCTTAGCAATAACCTTAGGTCCCTATGGAGGCTTAATATCAATGACTATTATTCTTTTAATTCAAGCTTTCTTCTTTGGAGATGGGGGTTTAACAACTCTTGGAGCTAATGTTTTAAATATGGGGATTATAGGCGTTTTTATTCCATACTTAATATGGGTTGCATTTCCAAAAAATAAAAAAGGAATACTTATTGGAGCCTTTTTAGGTGCCTTTACTGGAGATGTTTTAGCTGCCATTTCCGCTGGATTCGAATTGGGTTTTTCTACAAAATTTCTTTATGGAGTTTCAATTTCTGTGCCCGCTATGGGTTTGCATCACTCAATAATTGGTGTTGGAGAAGGAATCGTAACTTCAATAATGATTTTGATTTTAATAAAATATAGACCGGATCTGCTTAATCTTCCTAAAATTTCTCCTAAATGGTTAACTAAATTTGAACTGGTTAAAGAGGTGTAAAAAGTAGATGGAAAGCAAAAAAATGTTATTAATTGGAGTAATAATATCAATCATATTTGTTATAATTGGGTGTGTTTGGCTTTCAGTTTCAATGGAAACTTTGGATAAGATTGCTGAAGAGTTGGGAGTCTCGGAAATTTCTATTTGGAATCCTCCTTTACCTGAGTATGAAGTACCTGGTTTTGAAGGAAATTTAGCAATAAACATAGTTATAGGCATATTATTTACTTTGTTCACTCTTTCAGTTACATTTAGTGTTGGAAAAATTTTAAAAAAGAAAGTTGACATGAGAAAGGTAGACAATTTTTGATACTTGATTTTTTAAAAATCTTTAGAGAAACAGCATTTACAGAGAAACACAGTTTAAGCAATGGTCTTCTCCAAAAAATTGATTCGAAAGCAAAGCTAATTTCCTTTATTGCTTTAATTTTAGCTTCCATATCTTTTGCTTCGGTTTACTCCTTAATATTTTTTTTAACCCTTAATTTTTTATTAGCTTTCGCATCAAAAATTTCTTTCAAAACATTTTTTTTAAGAACTTTCTTTTTTATAACTTTCTTTTCTACGCTAATTGCTATTCCAACATTATTTATGGTTCGAGGGGTTACATTAATTTCGTTTAACATTTACAGCGTCACTCTTCAATTAACTAAAGAGGGTATTTTATATGCATTAAAGTTTATCTTAAGAGTTTGGGTATGCATTTCTTCATTAACTCTTTTAACGTTGACTACAAAATTTTCAAGCATTATTAATGCTATGGAAAGCTTTAGAATCCCTAAAGTATTTACAATGATGACTTCTGTAACCTATAGGTTCCTTTTTCTATTTATTGATGAAGCTTATCGAATGATGTTAGCTAAAGAAAATAGAACTGTAAATAAAATGCGTAGAATTGATTATATGAAAACTTTAGCTTCTATGATGAGCTCTTTATTTATAAGAGCTTATGAAAGAGGGGAAAGAGTTTATTTAGCAATGAAAAATAGGGGGTACTCAATGGAAACAAGAAGCTTGAATACCGTTAAGTTTCAATTTAAGGATGCTTTATTTATTTTTTTCTTTTTTGTGTTTATTGGCTTCGCCTCATTAATTGGAGGTTATTAATTAATGAATGAACCAGTAATCGAATTAATTAATGTAACCTACATTTACCCTGATGGAACTGTTGCCTTAAAAGATGTTAACTTAAAAGTTATGAAGGGCGAAAAAATAGCTTTACTTGGTCCAAATGGATCTGGAAAATCCACGCTTTTTATGATTATGGCTGGTTTGCTTAAACCTTATAAAGGCGAGGTGAAAAACTTTCTTAATTCTCGAGTTGGATTAGCTTTTCAAGATCCAGACGATCAACTTTTTTGTCCGACACTTTTGGAGGATGTAACTTTTGGACCGTTAAACATGGGTTTATCTAAAGAAAAAGCTATTGAAAAAGCTATTGAAGCGTTAAAAACTGTTGGGCTTGAAACGCTTAAGGATAAACCTCCCTACCGTTTAAGTGTGGGAGAAAAAAAGAAAGCCTCCATAGCCACAGTCTTAGCTATGGAGCCTGAAATACTTGCCTTAGATGAACCAACATCAAATCTAGATCCAAAAAGCAGGAAAGAGTTAATTTCATTAATTAATGAATTATGTTTTAAACGAAACCTCACATTAATTATTGCAACGCATGATATACCTTTTGCTTGTAAAGTTGCTGAAAAAGCTTACGTTTTAAATAAAGGAAAAATAGTTGGTAACGGGAAATTAATAGAGGTTTTATCAAACTTTACTTTGCTTGAAGAAGCTGGGCTATACCCTTTCTAAAATTTATTTTTTTCAAATGCTTTCGCAATTTTGTTCGCTATTAATCCTGCGAAAACTCCTGCTGGAACACCCCCATCAATATTAACTACAGTTAAACCTAAAGCGCAACTTTGAAGCATAGTTATTAATGCACCTAATCCTTCTTCTCCTAATCCGTAACCTACTGATGTTGGGACTCCTATCACTGGAATATCAACTAAGCTTGCTACTAAAGAGGGCAATGCCCCTTCCATACCTGCAATAACTATTATAGCATCAACATCTTGCTCAATCATATTTTTTAACGGTTTAAAAAGCCTGTGGATACCAGCAATGCCAACATCAAAAGCTGTTATAACTTCGCATCCCATCTCCTCAGCTGTTATTTTAGCTTCTAATGCTATTGGAACATCTGATGTTCCAGCGGCTAATATTCCAATTTTTCTTTTAACACCATTTTTTTTCGCTTCACGATTTTTAATAACCATTATTTTAGCTTCCTTATTATAATAAACTTCTATGTTCCCATTTTTTAAAGCTGCATTAATGCTATCTGCTTTTTTTTCATCAAGTTTGCTGATGATTACTCTATCTCTATGTTTAATTGCTTCAGAAACTATTTGAATTAAATATTCTTCTTGCTTTGCTTCAGCATAAATTATTTCAGGAACATTTCTTCTTAATTCTCTTCCATCATCCAGTTTAATGGCTTTTTCCACTTCTTGAATAGCTAAAAGCTTTAAAAGTTTTTCACCTTCATCAATTGATATATCTCCAGTTTTAACTCTTTTTAAAATGTCTCTTATATTCAAAATGCTCCCCATTTTTCACCAAGATCTTAAAACCATTAATGTATTAGTTTTAATTACTCCCTCAACCTCTCTAACTTTATCTATGCAAGAATTTAATTCATCAATATTCATTGTTGAAAGAAAAACAACTATGTCTGATTCTCCAGTAACCTCATAAACTTTTTCAACGCCATTTATTTTTTTTAATTCGTTTGAAATTTTAAATGTTGGGGTAGATGGATCTACAGAAATAAGCATTATGGCTGAAGCTTCATCCCTAACCTCTATTGTGAAACGTTTTAAAACTCCAGTTTCAACAAGCTTTTTTACTCTTTGCCTTACAGCTGCTTCTGAAACTCCAATTTGATTAGCGATTTTTAAAAATGGAACTCTCGAATCTAACTTTAAAATTTCGATTATTTTCTTGTCTAATTCATCTATGTTCATACTTTTAGTCTCCTTCTACCTTAATTAATTCATTTTCGGTAGCTATATAATCAACTTTTTCATCATGCGCATCAATTGGTACTTCATCAACAACTTGAATTGAATGGCATGTAGTAGCTATTTTAATTGGTTTTTTAGATGATTGTTTTGCAAGTTTTATTTCTTTATCGCCATAACCGCCTCCTTTACCTAATCTACAGCCTTTTCTATCTACAGCAACGCATCCTTCAACTATAAAATCTATGCTTGGAAGTTTTTCGGCAAATTCTCCAAACTTAAATGCCCCTTTAATAGTTGATGCAAAATGCTCTTTACCCTTAACTTTTTCAGGTTTTATTATTAAAAAACCTTTCTTCAATTTTGGGGTAGGCATTACAAGCGTTTTGCCATCGCGTAAAACCATCTCTCTTACTGTTGCTTGAGCGGCATCAGGATTAACTAAAACTATTTTGGCTGTTCTGTATTCAGGAATCAATTTAAGCTTAACTGCAGCTTTATCAGCATTTATAAAATTTGGGATTCTTCCAAAACATGGTTTAGGAAAAACAGTTATTCCTGCGCGTTCCATTTTATTCCAAATTTCTATTCTAAGCTTGTCCTTTTTAAACTTTATATTCTCCATTTTATTCAATAAAACAAGAAAATGTATTCCAGAAAAAGTTTTATACAAAACAGCTTCTGTTTAAAAAAGTTACTTAAAAATTAGATTCCAATAAATGGGTAATGAAAAGTCGCTGCCGCATTCTAAGCAAATCCAATTTCCTTCAGGTTTTAATCCAATTCTTGAAGAGCCGCATACTTCGCAAACAAAGTTTATTGTTCCAGCGCCTATTCTATGAGGTTTAGGATTAGGCTTAAGTTTTCTAGGATGTTTAACTAAATCTGGATGCTTTCTATAAAATTCAATGGAATCTTTTATGAATTCCATAGTTAGCTTCATTGGTTCTTTATAAATACTGGATCCATTATATTCTGGTATTACTTTAAGGAAGATACCATGCTTGCATATGTTAAATATATTTCCTAAATCGGTATTATATAATGTAGGCTCATAACTTTCAAGCGAGGCAGCAGCTAAAATCGCTTGTAAAGCTTCGCCCTTAAATTTCTTCTTTTTTATTTTAAAGCGTTTAACTCTAAGTTTTTGAAGCGTTTTTTGGCATTCAGGATTATCGCAAGCTTTCCTAGGCCTGCCAAACTTATAGGATATTTTAGCTCCGCAAACTATGCAATATGATTCTTTTTTCAATAAATTTCTCTCCTTAAAGAATATTATGAAATAATGCTATTTAAGAATTATTAATTAAAACCGTCATACGCAATGTAATGCTCCAACCTTAAAATAATAAGCGAAAATTGTTATATAAAGATGTTATTTTTAAGGAATTATAGCAACTTTTACTGCTTTTCCTTCAGACATAAGTTTTAATGCATCCTCAATATTGTTTAATCTCATTCTGCATGAAATCATTTTATCAATTTTTATGGTTTTAGAAGCAATTAGCTTCAATGCTTTTTCAACAGCTAAAGGTGTATGGTGAAAAGCTCCTTTAATGGTTAATTCTCCATAATGAATATGTGAGGCATCAAATTCAACTATTTCTCCTGGTTTGCATCCTCCAAAAAGAAGTGTTTCTCCCCCTCTACGCGTTAAGGCTATGGCATTTCTCCAAGTTTCCGGAAGACCAACCGCCTCTATAGCAACATCTACACCCCGCCCATTGGTTAGCTTTCTTACTTCGTTAACCGCATCAACTTCGCTAGCATTAATTGTAACATCTGCTCCAAGCTCTTCAGCCACTTTAAGCCTATCTTTAAATAAATCTATAACTATAGCTTTGCACCCTTCAGCTTTAATCAATTGAAGGTGAAGAAGCCCTATCGGTCCCGAGCCTATAATAGCAACATCATCTTTAACGCTTAAATTAAGAAGTTGATTTCCATGAACAACGCAAGCTAAAGGCTCAAGTATAGCCGCCTCCTCAAAAGATACATGCTCTGGAATAATATGCATGTTTTGTTTAACTATTTTTGCTGGAACTTTAACATATTGCGCGTAGGCTCCTTCAACAGTAAATCCAATCATATCTTCCTCTATTTTTTCGCATAAATTTTGTTTTCCTCTTTTACAATAAAAACAAACATTGCATGGCGCTGAATTAACAGCTACAACTCTATCTCCTTCCTTAAAATTTTTAACTTTAAAACCAGTTTTAACTATGGTCCCTGCAAATTCATGTCCTATTGTTAAAGGAAGCTTAGCATAGGGATGACCACGCTTATACATTTTTAAATCTGTTCCACAAGTTAATGCAACTTTATTTTCAATTAATACTTCTTCATCATTTACTTCTGGAATTTCAACATCCTCGATTTTTAAAATTTGAGGGGCATAAAGCCTAGCTGCTTTCATTGAAATCTCACAAAATAAACCTTATGATAAAAATTATTAAATTTTACCAAAAGTTTAGAGGAAAAGAAAATAAAAGGAGGGGGTTTTAAGCTTTTAAGCTAGCTATATAGCTAGCTACATCATCTAAACCTAATCTTTTTAATTTTTCTGGTTTGGGAACTCCGTTTTCACTCCACTCTTCAAGTTTATAGAATTCATTAAGCATTTCTTCATAGTTGGTTATTCCAACTCCTTTTGTGCTTCCCGTGGTGGCAGGTTGCATTATTCTTGGTGGAAGCATATCATCCTTTCTTCTTATTCCCTCTCTTACATTGAAGGCTCTTGCTAAATTAAATATTCTATCTCCTATTTTTAGCAGCTCCCAACCATCAATTTTCCATCCGGTAGCTAACGATAAAAGTTTAGCATATTTATCTGGACCTAAATTCACGTATTGATGGAACTTGCATATTACAAGAGCATCCGCAACGGTTCCCCAATCCATAACAAGTTTAGCTATTGAAGCTTTGCTTGGGTCTTCAGAAAATCTATCTATTGTTTTTGGATCTGGAAGGCCGAAAGGAATTAAACCCAAATCCGCCCCATAACATTCTACATCTAAGGTTTCATGAGCATGGAAGTGATCCATTCCAGTGTTTGAAACTCCATATTCTATTGCTTGCGTTTTTCCAGCTCTAGGATCGTGATATGGCATTTCAAGGCCTTTTACATGAATAGCAATTTTTTGGGCTTCTCCACCTATTTTTTCAGCAGCTCTTCTAACGCCTTCAGCTAATAAATCTCCAAAGCCCTCTCTTCGCGCAATTTTCTCAACAAGCTTTATTACCACATCTGGGTCTCCCCACTTAACCTCCAATCCATCCGTATCCTTGGTTGTTATTAAACCTTTTTCATAGCATAGCATAGCGAAAGCTATCATATGGGATGTTGAAATCGTATCTAAACCATAAATGTTGCAAAGATAGTTTGCCTTAATCACAGGTTCTATATCTTTTTGAAGCATAAATGTTGTGAAGCCTGCTGTTGTTTCATATTCTGGACCACCATAAACTGGTGTGGCGAATGGGCCTTCTTTAACTTCTGATACTCTACCGCAAGCTTGCATGCAACCGAAACAAGCTCTATTTTTAACTAAATACTTGTTTACAAAGTTTTGGTATAAATCTGAAACAGCCTCCCAGCTTCCTGTTTCACCATATTTTGTTGGAAGATCACCAAATTGATTGCAAGCATCATAACCGCCTAGTGTTCCCCATGGAAATCCTCCTCCAGAATTGAGAGAGGTATAAACTGCTCGCTCGCATTCTTTTAATGCTTTACCGTATTCAGCTGGTTTAGCTATTGGAATTTCTTTTTCGCCATAAACTGCTACAGCTTTAACTTTTTTCGAGCCTAAAAGGGCTCCTCCACCTTTTCTTCCAGCGTAACGCTCTAAATCAACAGCTATCCCAGCAAATCTAACAAGTTTTTCGCCAGCTGGACCTATGCTTAAAACTCTTGCTTGAGGAACGCCTATTTCTCTTCTTACCAGCTCCTCTGTTTTAGGAACTGTTTGGCCCCATATTCCTTCAGCAGGTTTTATTTCAGTTTCGCCATCATGAACCCAAAGGTAAACTGGATCTTTAGAAGCGCCTTCAATAATTATTCCATCGAAACCAGCGAATTTAAGCATCGGACCCCACCAACCGCCGCAGGCTGACTCGCCCCATACGCCTGTTAATGGCGATTTAAAGCATGCTTCCCAGAAACCTGATCCTGGAGCGCCTGTTCCTGTGATAGGGCCTGTCATTAAAACAATTTTATTTTCTGGGCTTAATGGATCAACTCCAGGTTTTAATTCATCCCATAAAATTTTAGCTGCGTAACCGTTTCCTCCCAAAAGAAGTTGCGCTATATCCTTCTTTGTATCCTCAGTTTTTACAGTTTTATTGGATAAGTTTACTCTAAGAATTTTACCTGCATAACTATACAACACCAAATTTAATCACCCCCACTTTCCTTATACTTTCTTTAAAGTTTCCACTGAGCCTTTGGTATATGCACGTTCAACGTTCCATCTTCGCCTTACTTCAGCAACTCTTTTATTATTTAACGCGTATGGTGAACCTGCATCAACGTAGTGAATTACATTCCATGGGCATGCATCAACACATGAAGGCGATCCACCGCAAAAATCGCATTTAATCGCTCTTTTAAGTTTTAAATCTACATGAATAACACCATAGGGGCATGCATTAACGCATTCAGTATTGCATTCTTTTGGGTTGCATTTAGTTGTAACTAAAAAAGCGCCTGTTTTTTTATTTCTTATTATTGCTCCTTTAATTGGGCAGGCATATTGACAAAGCCCGCATTGAACGCAAACTACTGGACCCTCAACTTCGCCATCTCGAACTACATGAAGCCTAGTCCTACCTAAGCTGTAGGTTTGAAAATGGAAGAAGGAACATGCCAATTCGCATCTTCTACAGCCAGTACATTTTTCTTTATCAACAAAGAGAGATTTCATTTTTATTTCCTCCCAATAAGCATTTAACATAAGTTTAATCATTAATTTACTATTTATAATTTACGGTTAAACAATCTCCATAAAAGGCATCAAGAAAGAAATATTAAAATAAATTAATGCAAAGATTTTGGAAGAAAAGAGTAAATAACTATTCTCATCAATTCTTTTTGAGAATTTGACGCGAATTATATACTTATTTCTGTTAGCTGCTGATAAAAGAAAAAAGAAATGGAAAATAACGCAAAGCCGCAAACAAAAAATAGCAAGTTATAATAAACACATCTTCACTTTTCAAAAAAGAATAAAGCTTTACTTCAAAATCCGTAAATAAATAATTAAAAAAAATAACAGTTTTCTATAATCTTTGATTTTTTCAGGAAAATCAAAAAAATCAAAATTTTATGCGTAGAAAGCTTTAAAAAATCAAAGAAAATCAAAAATCAGAAGGGTTTTAATATGGAGGGGACCCCCTCCCCCTATAGAAATTGATATAAAGCTATAGCTAAGTAGCATTTAGCTGCAGTTAACTGCTTATAACAATTTTAAGCTGCTCTTTTAAAGGCGAATTTAAATTAACCAAATCAGTTATATAGCCTTACTTTATTTTTTCTTCATTTTCATTACTAGTTTACGTGTTAATGTGTCAATTTTGACAATTTCCTTAGGAGGGTTAGACTCATTTTTTTGTATGTTTTTATTAAACTCGTTTAAAAATTAGAGCTCTCCTCCTGGAAAATTCAAAATTGACACAATGTCGCTATCAGGTAAATGCCTTCTCAAAAACCTTTTTGCTAATTTATAGGGATATAAAGTTTAGAGGTGGATTCTAACAAAAACCTAAATATTTGATTAGGATAGCGTGTTTTTACAAAGTATACTTTGCAATTCGCCTATCTTTGATCATTTACTTCGTTTTTTAAAGAATGCGAGAAGATATTCAATAAGGCTACTGAAAAAGATGAAGAGTTTAAGCGAGCTTGAGAGGAATAAAAAACGCTTAAACACCCAAGCTGGGGCATTACTCCATTCCGGGGTTAACATTTTAAAACATTTATCCTAGAAAGCCAAAAAGTAAAAAATTATCCATTTTTCCATTTCGTTTTAAAAAGATAATCTATTGAATTGGCTTACTCTGGATGGGTTTCAGTCAATGAGCCTAATGTAGGGATGAATAGCAATCTTAAAATGAGCCATTATGATTCGCAAGCCCACAAGCTTTAAGTTCCGCTTATAAAAAAACTTTATAACTAAATTTTTCCATAATAAAATCTGCATATAAATAATTCGGACCCAAAAAATGGGCCCGTAGCTCAGTTTGGATAGAGCGCTGGCCCTCTAATATTCGAGTGACCTAAAGGAGGAAAGCCGGAGGTCCGGGGTTCAAATCCCCGCGGGCCCGCCAAATTTTTTTAAGGGAAATACTGAAACATTTAAATGTAACCTTTATGCCTTTACTATTGGTTAGTGTTGAAGGTTAAGTATGCTTTTTTGCTTTTGGGTGAGAATGTTAAGCATTAGTTTTGATAATTTAGCTTTATGAAAATGAGTTTAAAAGGCTTAGGGAAGGAAAACATAACCCATAAAAAATAATATATGAAAATGAATTGGAAATTTTTATTTAGCTGAAGGATGGCAATTCATAGCCACGTTACCAAGCCAAAAAATACCAATCAAAAAATTAATATAAACTTCAATAAGCTTTTGATTTTTCCAGAAAAATCAAAAAAATCAAAATTTTACGCGTAGAAAGCT
>Ga0078972_1001162_pt1 | contig 102061 bp, 97 predicted proteins | sample YelNatPaOPGAMG01_FD_67568 | JGI IMG/M metagenome (GOLD analysis project Ga0078972, IMG submission 67568) | Hot spring thermophilic microbial communities from Obsidian Pool, Yellowstone National Park, USA - OP-RAMG-01 (SPADES assembly) (version 2) | ecosystem: Environmental > Aquatic > Thermal... | reverse complement strand
TGCGCCTCGCAATGACGGTCGATAGTCATTGTCAGTGGTCATCGTCACGTTTCTTGTCATTGCGAGGAGGGCGAAGCCCGACGAAGCAATCTCATACACTATTGTAAGATTGCTTCGGGCTAAAGCCCTCGCAATGATGGTCAATAGTCATCGTCAATAGTCAATAGTCAATGTTATTTGTCATCGCGAGGCCGTTTTTTTATTTTGTCATTGCGTGGAGCGAAGCGACGCAGCAATTTCAGATATATCAAGGTAAGATTGCTTCGCTTCGCTCGCAATGATGTGCCGCAATGACAATTTACTAAATTTTCCAAAATGTTAGGATCCTATGCAAATATTTGAAAAATATTTCAAGATAATTTAAAATTTAACATATGCGGGCGTGGTGTAGCCCGGTCCAACACGCCTCCCTGTCACGGAGGAGATCGCCGGTTCAAATCCGGTCGCCCGCGCAAAAATTTTCTTCAATCTCTAAAATTTTTTTGAATTATGAAAATTATTACCGACCCTACAAAAATAGATGAGATTTTAAATCGGGGAACAATTGTTAAAATCTTGCCGTCAAAAGAAGAGTTTAGAAAAAAACTCTTAAGCGGAAAAAGGTTGAGATTTTATATTGGTTTTGACGCTACCGCTCCTACTCTTCATTTAAGCCACGCCAAAAATTTTATGTTGATGGAGAAATTTAGAAAGTTAGGCCATGAGGTGATTATTCTTTTTGGCGATTTTACCGCTATGATTGGCGACCCCACCGACAGAACCTCAGCACGTAAACAATTATCTAAAAAAGAAGTTATCTCTAATGTTAAAAAATGGAAAACATTGATTAAACCCTTAATGGATTTTCAAAACAAAGATAATCCTCCAAAGATAATGTATAATTCTCAATGGCTTTCTAAATTAACATTTAAAGATCTGATAGGTATCGCGAGTAATTTTACGGTTCAACAAATGATAGAGCGTGATATGTTTCAGAAAAGAATCGCCAGCAAAAAACCAATATATTTACACGAATTTCTTTACCCATTAATGCAAGGGTATGATTCAGTGGCAATGAATGTAGATGTTGAGGTCTGCGGTACGGATCAGATTTTTAATGCTTTGGTTGGTCGTTCTTTATTAAAAAAATTCAAAGAGAAAGAAAAATATATCGTCGCGGTCACATTAATGGAAAATCCTAAAACCGGCGAACTAATGTCAAAAAGTAAAGGAATTGGCGTATTTTTAGACGCTACCCCTAAAGATTTATACGGCCAGGTGATGGCTCAACCTGATGAAATGATAAAAATATTATTTATTAATAATACCTTTCTCTCATTAAAAGAAATCGATGACCTCATTAAATCAAAAAGCCCACGAGATGCTAAAGCCAGATTGGCTTTTGAAATAACAAAAATATTACACGGTGAAAAAGCCGCTAAGGAAGCGGAAAAAGAATTTAATCAAATTTTCAAACAAAAAAGTTTGCCATCGGAAATGCCTGAGATAATTTTGAAAGAAAAACAACTTCCTATTTTAGATCTATTAACAAAAACAAAACTCGTATCATCAAAATCAGAAGCCCAAAGGTTAATTGTTCAAAAAGGAGTAAAAATTAACAACCAAATTCAAAACGATTGGAAAAAAATTATAAAAATAGAAAAGGGAATGATTATTCAGGTAGGAAAAAGGAGGTTTATTAAAGTTATTTAACTAAGTAATAACAAAATCACTACCACAAACTCTTTTCGCAATAATTAAAGCATCAACCTTCTAAACTACTTCTAAATTTCTAATATTATAATTATTCGATTAAGTTTAATTCCTGAAAGGCCTTTTTGTAAATATCAATAATTGCTCTGGCTTCGTTAAGCGTTATTGTAAAATCTGGTTCTGAAACAATTCGTTTTTTTAATTTATGTGCCTGCTTAATTTCTTCAATATTTGAAAGTTGAGCCACTGTGATAAAAGATAATCGCTCATCTAAATTTTTTCCTCGATAGCCAGCCATTTTTAATATCTCATCTAAAATTTTATCTGCTTCAAGAATGGCTAATTTTAATTGTTCTGTTTTGCCTGTTTTTAATCTCTGCTGGATTCTTTTCCAGATTTTAAGACTCCGACGTTTAGAAATATTAACACCACCAATAACCTCTCGATAATAATTTAATCGCTCGCCCGCGAGATTAATTTTAATAATAAAATAAATACTAAAACCAAGAAAAATAGCGGAGATAAAAAATGAAATCAACTGAAAAATTAATAAATTTTCAGAGATAAAATTTACAAACTCAGTGAACATAATCGCTTCACTCAACGTAATAATCTAATACTAATATACGAATGGATGCGCTTTCCCGAAGGGAATCCTCGGAGGGTTTATGATACAAATATAATACCAATATACAAATGAATTAGTATATTAGCATTGCAATTTTTCGTAGTATTCTCCAATTCCTAAGATATCAGCCTCATGAAATGGCTTACCAATTAATTGAAAACCGATTGGAAGCGCAGACCTACGCGGACTGAACGCGGACCTACGCGGACTTTCTGTGTTGTTCTGCGTGTAGTCTGCGTAGTTCCGCGTTGGTATAGAAATGGCCGGCAAGCCTGCTAAATTTACCGGAATAGTAAAAATATCGGATAAATACATTGACAATGGGTCATCAATTTTTTCACCAATTTTAAAAGCAGGCGTGGGAGAAACAGGAGTTAAAATAACATCAACTTTTTCAAATGCTTTGTCAAAATCATCTTTAATTAACCTTCTAACCTTTTGGGCCTTAGCGTAATAGGCATCGTAATAACCAGCCGACAAAACAAAGGTGCCTAAAATAATTCTCCGCTTCACCTCTGGCCCAAATCCTTCTCCGCGCTGTCTAAAATAAATTTCCTCTAATGCCGACTTTCGTTGATCCGCGAGGGATCCGCGTTTTGTTTGAGATCCGCGAGGGATCCGCGCATACCTAATTCCGTCATAACGCGCCAAGTTCGCACTCGCCTCAGCCGGCATAATGATGTAATAACAAGACAAAGCATATTTAGTGTGCGGTAAACTAATTTCTTTAAATTCTATTTTTAGAGATTTCAATAACTTTATTGTTTCTTCCATTGCTTTTTCTACTTCTTTATCTAAACCAGAATTTCTGCGTAAGTCCGCGTCCAGTCCGCGTAGGTCTGCGTTCAGAAAATATTCCTTCGGCAAACCAATTTTTAATTTCCGAATATTTTCAAGTTGTAAGTTGTTGGTTGTCGGTTGTAGGTTAATACTTGTCGCATCAAGCTCATCTTTTCCTTTAATATTTTCAAATAAAATTCTTGCGTCTTCAACTGTTTTGGTAATTGGTCCAATTTGGTCTAAACTGGAAGCCATCGCGATTAAACCATAACGAGAAACTGCGCCGTAGGTTGGTTTTAACCCTACCACACCGCAAAAACTGGCTGGTTGACGAATCGAGCCGCCAGTATCAGAACCCAAAGCAGCGACCGCCATACCGGCTGCCACCGCCGCCGCCGAACCACCAGAAGAACCACCGGGTACTCTTTCTAAATCACAAGGGTTTTTGGTAATTTTAAAAGCAGAATTTTCTGTTGAAGAACCCATGGCAAATTCATCTAAATTGGTTTTGCCCAAAAAAATCGCGCCAACTTCTTTTAATTTTTTAATCACGGTCGCATCATAACTCGCCCGATAATTTTCTAAAATTCTTGAACCAGCCGTGGTTGGTTCGCCTTCGATTAAAATATTATCTTTAACCGCTAAAGGCACGCCGAAAAGATAATCCGATATTTTAAAATTTTGAGACGCTATCTTAATATCAATCTGATTCGCTTGCGAAAGAGCCAAATCTTCCATCAAATATAAATAAGCGCCAATCTCCTGATCTTTTTCTTTAATGTAATCAAGAAACTTTTTTGTAATTTCAAAAACGGAAAATTCTTTATTCAACAAACCTTCGTGAAATTTTTTAATGGTTAGGTTCTTAAAATCCATTTTAGAAATTTCAAAATTTAAATATTTCAATATTTTGAAGTATTACTCAAATACCGCCGGCACCTTTAAAAAGCCGTTTTCTTCTTCGGGAAACTGCTCCACTATCGCAGATTTACGCAGATTTTTACGCTGATTTTCGCTGATATTATCTGCGTTTATCTGCGTGTTATCTGCGTTTATCTGCGTTAATGCGTCTTCGCGAAAAACATTTTTCTCTATTGTTCCGCCAGCCATTGGTTCAATATTTTCTGTATCTAACCCCTTCAACTCCTCAAAATAGGTCAAAATTTTTTGGAGATCTTTGAGTAATTTTTCTTCACTTTCTTTATCTAACTCAATCCGGCTTAATTCCGCTAAGTGTTCTAAAGTTTTTTTGTCAATCGGTGTAGACATAATCGTATTTTAATATCTCTTAAAATTTTATTAAAGCCCTAACCACAAAAATACTATCCTTCTGTTCAATCAATTGAAAGAATTTTTCTAAAAAATATTTCTATTAAATTCTTTCTATAACGATCGTAACTCTCAAAAAATACCATAAACATCTTCTGGGTTTTTCAAACACTTTATTTCTTCATCGCTTTATAAAGATTGTAGATTTCTTCAACAGTGGTGGTATCCTCTGGCGCTTTTTCTCGCCATCTCAAAAATTTAGGAAATCTTAAAGCTAAACCGCCGCGCTTAATTTTATCTTTCGCCACGGTATGAACCGGACTAATAGTAATTTCTGCTCCCGAAACCTCCATCACTACCTTAGGCTCAAACCAAACATCAACTTCCATATTTGTTTCTAATAATTTATACTTCTCATCAAGCTTATATTTATCAAGTAATTTTGGTAGTTGAGCTAAGTCTTTGTCAGTAAATCCTGTGCCTACTTTGGTAAAAGAATAATATTTATTGGTTTTTGGATCGTAAGATGCCACCAAAAGAGAACCATAAGTTTTCGCTCTTCGGCCGCTACCATAAAGACCGCCCACCACCACCAAATCAAAAGTGTCAGCCAATTCTTTTTTGTATTCTTTTTTAAATTTAATCCAAAACCAACCGCGCGTGCCTGCCTGATAAATACCGTTATAATCTTTAATCATAATACCTTCATTTCCTTTTTTGACTGCTTCAGTAAAATAGGATTCTATTTCCGATAAGTCATCGGTAATTATATGTTCGCCAAAATCAATCGGCCCAATTTTTTTAAAACAACGTTCTAAAGCTATTCTTCTTTCTTTCAGCGGTTCTTTTAAGAAATTTTTTCCATCTAAATAAAGCAGGTCAAACATAAAATAACGGACCGGAATTTTTTTTAGATACTCTTCTATTTCGTGTTTTCTTCGCCGCGACATTAAAATCTGAAATGGCAATATCATTTTTTTTTGAGGATCATAAGGCACCACCTCGCCCTCAACAATTGCCTCTTCCCCTTGAAAAGATTTTTTAAGTCCCTCAATAAGATCAGGATATTGATGAGTAATATTCTCCTGCCTTCTCGAAAAAAGTACAATATTTTTATCCGTGTCAATCCGTGTTCCCATCCGTGTTAATCCGTGTTTCTCTATAATATGCGCTTGAATCCTTTCGCCATCATATTTATCTTCCACTGAAACAGTGCCGGGAATATGTTTTTTTACTTCTTCTAATTCTTCAATTCTATTAGCCAGCATCATCCGAATAGGTATCCCGACTTTTGGTTTGATGTTTCCAATTGCCTCTCTTATTATTTTTTCGCGTTGTTCCGCGTTCCGTCCGCGTGAGTCAGCGTATTTCTTTGAAACTACGTATGCCACTTCACCTAAATCTGATAAAACATTAAAAGCGTATTCTAAAATTTCTTTATCTTTTTTACCCGACCCAAATGCTTTAGCTAAACCATAAAGAAAAGTCATCTCGCCTACCCCCAAACGCAAAGTGCCTAAAATCGTCCGAATGACATATTTGGCTTCTTGGCCAGAAATTTTAAATAATAAATCCGTTAAAAGATTAAGTTTTTTTTCTTGTGAACCTTCACCAGTAGTTTTAGCAATGTCAATTAATTTTTCAAAAACTTCTTTTATAGTTAAACCAGTTGCTTTATGATATTCGTCTTCGTAAAGTTTCTCGATTACCAAGCCAAGGTCGCCGGTTTTTTTGAGTAAAGATTTTACTTTTTCAATATCAATATTTGCCGCCCGGCTAATGGCTCGCATTACCATTTTTTCAGCCAATCCAATTTCTAATCCTTCATAGGAGGGACCAAGTTCTCCTCGTAATAAATAAGCGGCAATTTTTGCCTCTTCCGGAGAAATTTTCGGAAAAAAATCAGCCAGGAGATCGATCATCGCCAAATTAGATGATGTTTTTTCCAAACGAGCGAAAAGCTCAGCTAATTTTGAAAATTTTGTCTTGGGCATAAAGAAATTTAAAACGAACTACGGCGTAGTGCTGGTTGATCCGATAATTTGCGTTTCAAACATTAGACGATAACTATTACCCGAATGGCCAATTGATTTAATCACTGTGCCGTCATTAGAAGAAGTGAAATCAGCTCCATTAGAAAAAGTTGGTCTGGGATAAGTCCTATCTTTAGAATATTTATACGACTCCCACTCAATACCAGTCTCAGCGGCAAATATCGCTTTAGCGGAATTGATAATATCTGAAGCAGTTCTCATTTTTAAAAGCATTAAATAGCCGGCAATGGTTGAAGCACTCAAGATACTACCGCCCAGGATTAAAACCGTCAGAATGATCACCTGCCCAGTATTATTTTTGAATTTTGAGTTTTGAGTTTTAGGTTTCATTGTAGTTATGAGTTATAAGTTCTTAGCTCAGTGCCCATTATTTAGCGCTCATTACTAATAAATTCTTGAACTAATAGTTGTCTGAATATTAATTGGGGTGTTTTCAAAATATTTATCATTAACCCCCGCGGATAAACTAATAGTAATTCTTGGTGGATAATCATTATTATCCAAAAGATTAATTTTAAAATTACTAATATTTACCTTTTCGGCTGTAATTTTTTTGCAGTTCCACAATCCAGACTCCTCTACGCATCGTTCAATTGTTTTGTCATTTAATTTATAAGAAACTTTTATATCATAAGTATTAACAAATTGCAGTTCTGTCTCAGAAATTTTATTGAAATCATAACCCATTCTTATCTCTCGCGCCATCTGCTCAAGCGCTGAAGAAACATTATCGTTAGCCGACATTAATTCTACAATTAATCTTTGCATTCTTAATACTTTGATAAAACCGCCACTCGCAATCCCTACTAAAATCACAAACAAGCCCATCGCTACCAAAAGCTCGATGATCGTGAATCCTCGTAAATTGAAAATTGAAAATTGCTTTTGTTTTTTGTAAATCCCCATGAAGTTTAAATTGAAAATCATCATAAATTATTGCCAATTTAAAAAATGGTCTTCTAAATTAACTTCAAATTTGCCACCGCCGCGAGTTGTCCAAGTAACGATTGAATTAACTTTTATCTCTTCAGAACCAATAAGTTGAATATTAATAGTTCTTGTAAAAGGAGTTGGGGTGCCGCTTTGATAACTGTAAAGATTACTCGTCGAATCAAATAAAAGCGGATTATTCCCAGCCGATCGCGCCGAAGTAGGAGTTCCTGGTTTAAAGGTTGTGGTCTGATAATCAATCTCAAAATTGCCGCTGTTAAGATAATCATTATTCCAAACATTATCTTTCATCCAATCAGCGTCAATAATATTTTTAGTTATCTCAATACCTTCAGCGGCTAAATAAGTAGCAATGAGTTGATCGCTCACGACTCGGTTAAGACTAATTGAACGAGAAACAAGCCCAAAAATACCCAATAATCCAACCACCACCATACTAATACCAATCATTGCTTCAATTAAAAGCTGACCTCTTTGACTCCTGACTTCTGACTGTTGACTGTTTATTTTTGACATTTTATCTTTTGAATTTTGATAGTTAATATTTATTGCCATTATTATTAACGGTTAAAGGTTAATAATTAATAGTTATTCTGTGGTTATCTGACCAGCGCTATTTATCTTAATTTTCACCGATTTGCTTCCGTCTATGGTTTTAAGCACAACTGTTGCTTCATCTTGGGATGGGGTTATTACCACTTTTGGATCAGGAGGAATAAAAAGAATATCAAGATTTAAACTATCAAATAAAACTCGGGGGTCTAAACTAAACGATTCTTCCAGTTCGGATGGTCCCGAATATATATTGTCTGCACCGCTACACCTAGAATCAGAATCAACGGGTAAATCTTTAAAAATAAGAAAAGTGCTTGTTGCTTCAAAATGAACGCCGTAACCACAAGGCGCCTTAGATTCGTCGTAGGTAGCAATACTTAAAAATTTTGCCATACTTAAAGATTTTGCCCTTGAAAGAATACTTATTACCTGAGCTTGTTCTTTAAAAAGCGCTATTTGCTGTTCAGCGCTTCGGCTATAAAGAATTAAAATAGATAACATTAAAAAAAGAATAGCGACAATTACTAACATTTCGATAATGGTAAACGCTTTTATAGAAGCAGATTGACGCTGATGAGTGCGCTGATTGACGCTAATTTTTTTGTATTTTTCTCTGGCTTTGTCGTAAATCCGACGTCTTACTTCTAATTTTTCTGAACCAAAATTAATTAAAAATCCTAATCGATACTGAGAACCCCTTAAATAATACCAAAATTGTCTTTCATCTTCTTTTGTTAAAAATGGTTTTCCTTTTATTTCTATAAGAATTTTATCATTAATAACAAAATCAGGAACATAAATTCCAACCTTCTCTTCTTTATAATAAATATTTATTTTTTTTTGATTTTCTATCTTTAATCCGCGATTTTCCAATTCTCTTCTAAGGGCTCTATCAACAATTTTCTCTTTAAATATTCCCCTGAATGTTTTCCAAACTTCAAAAGCGGCTCCTCTAATTTTATAGGATTCTTCTTCATATAAAAAATCTTTTACAATATTGTTTTCCATATATTATAGAAGCTGATAAGTCGCTGATGAGTACACTGATTAAACGCTGATATGCTGATCAACACCAATGAGTACGTTGATTTCAGCGTAGTTCAGCGTACTTATCAGCGTAGTTCAGCTTCTATAACCCAAATAATTTAAAATATCCATCAATAATTAAATAACCAAAAAAGAAAGTTAGAGAAGAACCAATAACCAAAAATGGTCCAAAAGGAATCGCGTCTTTTATCTTTTTCTTTTTCCTAATCAAAAAAATAATGCCCACTATCGCGCCGATAATGAAGGATAAAGCAATCACCATTAAAATATCTGGCCAGCCAAAAATTAATCCCAAAGCGCCAATCAATTTAAAATCGCCCATGCCCATTGCCCTGCCTCGACTGAAAAAAATAATTAAACCAAAGATAAACATTCCGAATAAGGCAGCGAATAAGTGATTGATAAGGATTGACCATTGACTATTAACGATTGACGATGGTAAGAAATCTAAAGGTAAAGCATAGTATTTAAAAAAAGAAAGTCGGCCTGAAAAATTTGGATTCCAGGAAAATGAATGAGATAGTTTTGGATAATTAGCAATAAGAATTATTCCTAAAATTGCCAAACTTAAATTTATCGAATTAGGAATAATTGAGTGACGAAGGTCTATAATTGAAAGCAAAAGAAATAAAAGAAAAACCAACAACCAAATGGTTGAGAGTATGACTACTGACCACTGACTACTGACTACTGACCACTGACTACTGACTATTGACCATGACGATGACAATGATAGCGGCACAAAGACAAAAATTAGACCGCTAAGAATTTCCACCAATGGATACTGAAGCGATAATCGGTGTCCACAATGTCGGCATTTGCCTTTTTGAATCAAAAAGCTAACAACTGGTATTAATTCATACCAGTTTAATTTTTTATGGCAGTTCGGACAATGTGACCGGCCGCCAATAATTTTTCTATCCAAAAGTTTCTGGCCAGGATGATAACGAAGAGAAATCACATTAATAAAACTACCAATCGCCAAACCCAAAATAAAAAGAAAAAGGTAATTCATATTAACGCAGGCAATGCAAAACTACAAATCGTATGCAAACCTATAAATCTGTAGGTTAAACGTGCCACATTCGTATAAAAAGTTGATGTTAACGTCACGTAAGCAAAACAACACTCTGAATCATACACGAATTTAAGAATTTCTTATATCTTGTTATTCTCTTGTTATTCGCGGTATTTGCATCCATTTGTAGTTTCGCATTGGTCTTAGAGCATCAAGCAGTATTTATTGGTAGTCTGCCCCGCCTTACTGCACGGCTCACTTGCTCCTTCTGTCCCGTCTAAGTACGGAATGCAAGGGAATTGTGTACTCGCTGGATATTGACTTAGCTGAGGATTATTCTTGTCTTCCAGATGGGCAGCAATTACATATTGATTGTTTGCACCTTGGGGACGACAATAGCCATAATTCCAACCAGTAGTCGGATCATTAGGAACAGCAGTGACGCCTATTTCAGCACTAGTTAAAGCGGTAGTTAACTCCGACCAGCTACGCGCCGAAGGATAAGAGCCGGTTTTTGTAAAATAAAGTTCGAGACCGTTTTGCACTTGGTGCAAATCAGCAATCCGACGCGCGTCGCGACCGCGAGCCCGAAAAGAACCGACACCGACTAAAATAGTTGAGGATAAAATTCCAATAATCGCGACCACGATGAGAATTTCAATTAAGGTGAAACCTTTTTTTGACATTTGACCTTTGACCTTTGACCTTTGACTTTTGACTTTTGACCGTTAACATTTGTTGTTAATAGTCATTGTCAATAGTCAATAGTTATTAATTAGAACGCTTGTGCTAAATTATATATCGGAATCAAAACCGACGCAAATAGCAGTCCCACAAAAGCGCCAATCACGGCAATTAAAATCGGTTGAATTAATTCTACTAAATTAGATAAAAGATCGTTCACTTCCCGTGTGTAAAAATTAGAAATCCTTGAAAGAACTTCATCTAAGCGACCGGTTTTTTCACCGATGGCTACCATTTGTGCCACCAAAGTCGGAAAATAATATTCGTTCTGAAATAAAAGATTAGAAAATAATTCTCCCGCCCTTACCCTATCAGCCATCTCGCTAAGAATGTCACGATAAACAATATTATCAATCGTCCGACCGGCGATTTCAATCGCCTGAGTGATGGGAATGCCACCCTTTATCAAAACGCTAACCGCTTCGGTAAATCGAGCCACATAGATTTTTTTAAACAATTCTCCGAGGAGCGGCACATTAATAATTAACTCATTAAACACTGCCTTACCTTCACTACTTTGTAAATAATCTATCAATAAAAAAATTAAAAGAATTAATATGATAATAATCGCCCACCACCATTGAAGCATAAAATTACCAACGGACAAAAAAATTTGCGTCACTAAAGGCAAATTCGTACCTGTTTCTTCAAAAACAGGCCCAATTTTAGGAAAAACAACTGTTAGCATCACGCCCGCTACCACTAGAAACAAAACAACCACCATACTGGGATAAATCAAGGCATTGCGCACACGCGAACGCCACATTAATTCTTTTTCAAGATAATCGGCTAAAAAAATTATCGCTTCTTCCAACTGACCGGTAATCTCAGCGTTGCGAATCATACTAATATAAAATTCAGAAAAAAATTGCTTCTGGCGCTCCATCGCCTGTGATAAAGAAAGACCAGCATCAACATCTGAAGCAATTTCAAATATCGCTTCTTTCAGAAAAGGGTTTTTTGTTTGCTGATAAAGCGCCTCAAGACTATTCACCAACGGCATTTTTGATTCCATTAAAGTCGCAAACTGACGAGTAAAAATTACTAAATCTTTTATCTTCACCCGATTTAAAAAATTTACAATTCTACTAAACCAGTGTCTTTGTTCGGCGCTTTCTAAACTTAAAATAAAAAGATTGTGGCTGGTTAAAATATTAGCCGCCGCTTCTCGATTAAACGCTTCAACAAAACCTGTTTGCAACTCTCCTTCTTGGGTTCGCGCGTAGTATTTAAACTTTGCCATAATTTTATAAATTTTTGAGCGGAGCGATAAAAATTTATCTAAAATTATGAGCGCCCCGCTCTAATTTTACCATGGAAAGTGTTATTTAACTTTTCACTACCTCCGATTGTAGACTTCTCTGGCGACGCACGGGGGCTGAATAAGCCCATTTTCGCGAAGCGAAACTTTTAATAAAGTGCGTCGCTATGGAATAATTCCGTAAAATTAGAGCGGGGTTACGACCTCTCCAATAATATCCTTAATTCTGATGGATTTAACGAATACAATTCTGCATTCTCTAGGGAAATTTCTCTATTTCTTACCAATTCTACTAATGATCGGTTAAGCGTCATCATTCCTTCTTGAACCGAAGTTTCAATTACTAAATCAATTTGATACGCCTTTCTTTCTCTAATAAGATTACGGATAGCCGGATTAGTAATCATTATTTCGCAAGCCGGTATCCGGCCACCATCAATGCGCGGAATCAAACGTTCAGAAACAATTCCCGCTAAAGTAGCGGCTAACTGGGAAGCAATTTGTCCTTGTTGTTCTGCTGGAAAACTATCAATAATTCTATCAATTGTTTGCGAAGCAGAATTGGTATGAAGGGTAGAAAAAACCAAATGACCAGTTTCTGCTGCGGTCATCGCGGTGGCAATTGATTCTCGATCGCGCATTTCACCAATCATAATCACATCTGGGTCTTGACGCAAAAGCGAACGCAAACCTCTATGAAAATCTAAAGTATCAGTTTCCACTTCTCTTTGAGAAATAATACATTTGTCCTGAATAAAAATATATTCAACCGGATCTTCAATCGTAATAATATGATCGGTGCGCGTGTGATTAATTTCATCTAAAAGTGCGGCTAAGGTGGTTGATTTTCCGTGACCAGCTGGCCCAACCACTAAAATAAAACCCTGAGAAAGTTTAGTAAAATCATGTAAAATAGGTGGTAAATTTAGTTCTTCAATGGTTCTAATTTGAGCTGGAATTAATCGTAGAGCCGCGGCAATATAACCCCTTTGATAAAAAACATTAATTCTAAAACGAGCCTTATCTTCAAAAGTGTAAGAAAAATCAATATCTTTTTCTTTTAGAAATCTTTCTTGTTGTTCTGGGGTAAGGAGGTTAAAAATTAAATTCTGCGCTGTTTCCGGCGTTAAGATTGGCTCTTTTTGAAGAGGAACTAAAGCACCATCTATTCTTAAAGCCGGGTGCCGGCCCACGGCCAAATGTAAATCGCTGGCATTCTGCCGCGTCGCCGCTAAAAGTAAATCGTTAAGTTTTTGTTTATAGTCCAAAATAATTAGCAAATCGCTTATCGCTTAGCGCAAAGCGTTAGATTTTTACGATTATAAATTAACACTTTGAACAATTTGCGCTTTGCGATTTGCGCTTTGCGATTATTCTATCACATTTCCATCGTCTCTTTCAATACCTCTTCAATTGAAACCAATCCTTGAAGAGCTTTTAAAATGCCGTCTTGACGCAAACTAATCATTCCTTGACGTCGTGCTTCTTCTAAAATTTTATGTTCTGTCGGATTGGTATTAACAACCTCTTCTAATTCTGGAGTCATCGCTAAAATTTCAAATAAAGCAATCCGGCCACTTACTCCTTTATTTTTACAAGCTGGACAACCCGGAGAATGATAAATCTGAATGTTGTCAGTCGTAAGTTGTAGGTCTTTGGTTAAATCTTTTGGTAGTTTTTCAATTTCTTTTTTAATAATCTCCTGAATTTTTTCTGGCGCTTTCTCAGGTTTTTTGCAATTTTGACAAAGCCGGGGCACCAACCGTTGGGCTAACATTAAATTTAAAGAAGGAGGCAATAAAAATGGTTCCACGCCCATATTAATTAAACGAGGAATCACGCCCAAAGAATTATTAGTGTGAAGAGTGGATAAAACAATGTGACCAGTTAAAGCGGCGTGGATGGCTAAGCCAGCGGTTTCATTATCGCGAATCTCTCCCACCATAATCACATCAGGATCCTGACGAAGAATTTGACGCAAACCCGAGGCAAAGTCATAGCCAATTTCTGGACGCACCTGAGACTGATTCAGTCCATCAATAAAATATTCCACTGGATCTTCTAAAGAGACAATATTAACTCCTTCTTTATTAAGAATCTGCATTATGGCGTAAAGCGTGGTTGTTTTTCCTGAACCAGTTGGTCCGGTAATCAAAATCATTCCATATGGTTTTTCAATTCCTTCTCTCACTATTTTATAATTGCGGCCAATCAATCCCAACTCTTCGAGTCCTTTGAGCCCGACGGTTGGATCTAAAACTCTAATCGCCACTTTTTCGCCTACAGGCGTAGGAAAGGTAGAAACCCGATAATCAATATCCCGACCAAAAAGAATAGTTCGAAAACGACCATCTTGAGGAATTCTCATTTCGTCAATTTTTAAATTTGAAAGAACTTTAACCCGAGAAACGATAGGTTGGTGTAGTTCAATTGGTAACGAAGCTACTTCTTGAAGGACACCATCAAGCCGAAATCTAATCCGCAAACGATCTCTTTGGGGCTCAATGTGGATATCTGAAGCCTTCTGCCAAACCGCCTCTTTTAAGGTTGAAGCGACAATTTTTATAATTGGCGCTTCCTCAGAAACCGTCGCCCCTTCTTCTAATTGAATTCTTTTCTGGTAAGCGGCTAATCCCTTCCCGGCCTGAGGACTAAGCGATTTAATCGCTGCCTCGATCTCGCTTTTGTATGGAGAATAACGACGAAGCATTGCCTCCCAGTCAGAGATAGTAATCAGATAAACTCCGAGATTAATTCTTAATTGTTTGGCAATAAATTTTATTGCTTCTTGGGCTTTGGAATCATCCGGATTAATCATCCCCATTATCAATAAATCAGCGGTTTTGCTGATAGGAATAACTTTATAGTTGCGAACTGTTTCTTCTGGAACAAGCTTTAATAATTCATCCGGGATTTCTTCAATTTTTATTTTCTTATAAGGAATGTTTAAAAAACGGCTTTTTATTTTAGCAAGCGTTTCTTCATCCACGAGGCGTCGCTCATAGATTAGCTCTTCAACGTTTTTGCCTATTAAAGAAGATTCTTTAAGAAGTTTTTGAGATAATTCTTCACTTAAAATTCCTTCTCTTGTTAATTGTTGAAGAAGAGTTTTATTATCCATGTTCGCTTCGCGAACACACTAACGACCACTAATATAAACTCGCTTCGCTCATTTCACGCGAAGGGCCACTAAAATTTTCGTGGTGCTTAGTGTTTATATTTGTGGTCATAGTGTATTATTTCACAAACGGATTACTTTTTCCTGCTGGTCCAACTTCAATAGGATTAACGTATCGTCTTAAAATCTGGAAATTAGGACTATTAACGATTGCTTCAGGTTCTAAGTTTATACTAGAAAGATCTTGAAGGGATTGTAAACGAGCCGGGGCTATTTTTTCAATGAAAGGCACAGGTGCAAAAAACAAATAATAAATCGCAATAATAACAGTAGAGATAATCAAAATAATTATCCCAAGCGCAAGCCAATTAATTTTTCTTTTTTCTTCTTCAATGACTATAGCCATATCAAATTATGAGCGCTGAGTATTGAGTAAGGAGTAAGGAGTAAATAAAACTCATAACTCATAACTCATTACTCATTACTCCGCCTGATAATATGTATCCACGATCATTGTATAATCAAAATTATTTCCAGCTGTTTTAGGTTTATTGTTTGGTTCTATTCTTAAACCTATCAGATCCATCAAAGTAATATTTGTTTCCAATGCCTGAATAAAGGATTTAAAACTTTCATAATTGCCGTTCGCTTTAAAATTAAATCTCAAAGTCCCTAATCCTTTCACTAGATTTGGCTGTTTTGACGGTTTAATTGCTAATTCTTGAACGTTTAATGATTCAATTGTTAATCTATTATTAGATGCTAGTCCATTAATCTGATTAACCCTTGAGGCGACGTCTTGATTTAAAGGCAGAATTAAGGAAATTGCTTCTGTTGTTTTACCAAGATTCTGGTATTGTTTTATTTTCTTCTGAATTTCTTGAATGCAGACCTCATTTTTTTCAATAAAATCGAGCCGAGAGGATACCTCTGACCTTAAATCTTTTATTTGAGAATAAGTGGGTCTAATTAAGTTGCCGTAAATAAAAAGTGAGCCAATAAACAATAAAGTTGATATCGAAATACTTAAAATTCTTTTAGTTGAAGATTTCATATCTTGATAATTACGCGGGGCATTAACCTATCTTTCTCTATCTTTCTCTGCCTTTCTCTAATAATAGATAAATATAGAGAAAAGCAGCTTCGCGGCGAGAAAAATAGATAAAGATTGTCGCGATAAATTTAGTGTATTAATTCTGGTTTAAATATTAATTTAATTGAAAAACGAATATCTCCATTACCTAAAAGCTGAGAATTATCTAAATTAACTCTTTCTATTTCTGGTATTCTCTGAAACAATTCTAATTGTTGAGCTAAAATATTGTAATTAGGACTTACCCCTTCAAGCCTCAAACTCTTGTCCGTTAATGAAAAATTTAAAGAAAGATAATAAATTTGACTTTGGGTATTTTTTTCTAATAATTCAATCAACCTTGACGGAACAGTATGTGATTTTAATAAATCTTGAATATTAATAAATTGAGAGTACATATCTATTAATCTTTTTCGTTCCCCTTCGTCAATAACCTGATTTAAATTATTAATCTTGCTATCTAAATTTTTTATCCGTGAATTCAAATAAGGTTTATATCCAAACTGCATCCCTAAATAAACAAAAAATAATAATCCAAAAAGGAAAGCGGAAAAAACTAAAAGCCGCCAAGGCAAGCCTGCCTCTACTTTTTCTCCTCTTCTTAATTCTTGTTCTAAAATGCTTTGATTATACGGCATTTATTAGAAACGAGAATGAGTAGTGAATACGAGAAACAAATACTTAAAAATTAAAATTATACAATTATACTAAGTATTCATAACTCATTACTCAAAACTCATAACTTATATGAATTCTCTTATCCCTAAACCAACAGCGACACCAAAACTCGGACCTAATTCTTTAATAAATGGTTCAATCTTGGGAGGGTATTCTATCTTTAAAAAAGAGTTGCCAGTCACGACCGGTAGATTTATTTGTTTTTCAAAATAATGATTAATCCCTAAAAGATTAGCGCCGCCGCCCGCTAAAATTACTCGTTCAATTTTAGTTTCTTGATTTTTTTCGTAATTATCTCTAACTCTTTTTGCTTCATTAATTATAACATCTAATAAAGGAATAATTAATGTGGATAACTCGTATTCGCTACCAGTGGCTAAAAGACCTTTTTGTCTTTTAATTTCTTCGGCTCTAATTGGGCTAATGTTTAAAGCATTGGCAATGGCTTGTGTTAAAGAGCCGCCCGCAAAATCTGTTTGATAATTATATCTTAAAAAACCTTTTTCCACAACAGCTATATTAGTGGAACGGGCGCCAATATCAACAATTAGAGTAGGGATTGGATCGTTGCCGACTAAAGATCTAATTAAAGCAAGAGTTTCTATCTCGATAGCTTTTAATTTTAAACCTGCTAATTTAAAAATATTTTGGTATCTTTTAATTTGTTCTTTGGGCACAGAAATAACAAAAATTTCTTGTTTAACAAAACCTTTTTCATCTTCTTTTTTACCTATTTTAAACCATTCAACCGCCATTTCCGAAACTGACACGGGAAGATTTTGACTAATTTGAAAAGGGGCGGCTTTAGCGGTATCATCATCAGACATCTCTGGCATTTCAAGAGTAGTGGTAAAAGCAGAAAAAGCAGGAACTGAAGCAATCGCATTAACAGTTTTGATTTTTGTTTTCTCTAAAAGAAGTTTTAAAAGTTCACTTGTCTGTCGCTCGGCTATCTTTAGAAAACTAGTTTGGATAGCATCATTAAAACGCTCTAAATGTCCGTAGGTTTCTAAAATGCCGTAATTTAAAAGTTTTGGCTGAATGCGCCCTTTTGAAAGCTCCACGATCTTAATTGAAGTAGTGCCAATATCAACGCCCAGATAAGAATTAGAGCCGATGAAAGATTTAATAAAATTGAACATATTTATCCTAAATAAAAAATGATAAATAAAATATAAAAAAATACAAACTTAAAAATAATTAAATTTATTTATATTTAAACATCTATTATTTGTGTTTTTTATTTATTATTTTTAATTTATTATTTATAATTGTATCATGTTTTCTCTTTTAATCAAAGCAAAAAATATTGTCTTGGATATTTTGTTCCCACCAATCTGCCTAAACTGCCAAAAATCTCTTGATGGCCGAAATAAGTTAATCTGCGAGAACTGTCTCTATTCTATCAAGCTTAATCATACCTTATTTTGTCCAATTTGCCGAGCCCGATTAGCCGATAATAAAAGAGTATGCGCGCATTACTATGACTATGACGATGACCATGACAAGAAAAAGAGAAGTTTTTATTATTATTTGGCCGCGGCTGGTAATTATGACGATCAAGTTTTACAAAATCTAATCCATTATTTTAAGTATAAAAGAGTCAAAAATTTAGCGCCGGTTTTAGGAGAAATTCTCATAAAGTATTTAGATAATTTGTCATTGTCAATAGTCAATAGTCAAGGGTCAATTGTGATTCCTATTCCTCTTCATTATCGACGCGAACGCGAGCGTGGCTTTAACCAGGCAAAACTTTTAGCCAAAATCGTAGCGCATCATTTTAATTTAACACTAATCGAGGCATTAAAAAAAATAAAAAATACGAAGCCCCAAGCAAAAATAAAAGACATAGAGAAACGAATGAAAAACATCTCTAATTGTTTTGCTATTAAAAGTCCAGAAATGATTCAAAACAAAAATATTATTTTAGTTGATGACGTTTTTACTTCTGGCGCCACCCTCACTGAAGCTGTAAAAACTTTAAAACAAAACGGCGCCAAAAAAGTTATTGCTTTAGTGCTGGCTAAAGCCTAATTTTAAGCCAAATAACCTTAAAGAATTTATTAAAGGAATAAAATCAGTGGCGAAATTATAAGCCGAGGCCGAAGCCGGAGTTAAAATATGATTAAAAACAAGAAATAAACCAATCGCGTTAACAATTCCCCAAATTAAAAAATCCTGGCGGCTGATTTTTAAAGTAATTTTTGCGAGCTTAATAATTTCCGGCACTTTTGAAAAATCATCTTTCATTAAAGCAACATCCGCCGCTTCAATGGCCGCATCCGAACCTATGGCTCCCATGGCAATCCCAATATCAGCCAAACTCAAAGCCGCGGCATCATTTACGCCATCACCCACCATCGCTAATTTATATTTCTTGCTTAAATATTTTTTTAAATATTTTAGTTTATCTTCTGGCAAAAGATTGGCATGCCATTCTTTAATACCTGCCTCTTCCGCAATTCTTTTGGCAATTTTTTCATTATCGCCAGTTAACATAATTATTTTTTCAATGCCTATTTTTTTAAGTTCAGCGATTGTTTCTTTAATTTTTGGCCTTAAAGCGTCTGCCAAGCCAATAACACCGAGCAATTTATTATTGCAGCTAATCAGAGTAATATTTAAACCTCTTTCTTTTTCTCTTTTAATAATTTTTTGCTCCTCATCGCTGATTTTAATTCCCAATTCCTGAAAAAAAGATTGCTTGCCAGTAATAATTTTCTTATTTTCATAAAAGGCCTTTGTGCCTTTGCCAGGAATTTCTTCAAATTTAGTCGGCTCGCTTAAAGTCAGTCCTATTTCTTTGGCTTTTTTAACAATGGCTTTGGCTGCTGGATGATTAGAAAATAAAGAAGCAATGCCGGCTAATTTCAAAACTTCGTCTTGCTTTAAATTATTAAAAACAAAAACTTCTTCTACTTTTAATTTGCCGCGCGTTAAAGTGCCAGTTTTATCAACAAACATCACTTTTATTTTTGCCAATCCCTCAAGAAAATTGCTTCCTTTAACAATAACGCCTTGTTTAGCCGCTTGGCCAATCGCCGCTAAAAAAGCCAAAGGAATAGCCACGGCAATATCATCAGCGCAAGTCACTAAAAGCACAGCCAAAACCAAACTTAAATCTTTTGAAATTAAATATAAAATGATGGAACCAATTAAGGTAATAAAAATATAACCACTGGTAAATTTTTCCGAAACGCTTTGAATCTCCGCTTTATTAACCTGAGATTCTTCCACCAAATTGATAAATTTTTCAAAAACAGTTTCTTTACCAATTTTTTCCGTTTTAATAATTAAATTACCAGAAACAACAATTGTGGAACTAAAAACAGAACTGCCTTTTGTTTTAATCACAGGGATTGATTCACCGGTTAAAGATGATTGATCAACGCTCGCCTCGCCTTTTTCCACTATCCCATCAACTGGTATTCTCTCGCCCAAATCTACCACCACTAAATCTCCTTTCTTAAGAGTATCAATCGGCACTTCTATCAACTTACCCTCTTTTTCAATTTTTGCTTTTTGAGGTTTTAGTTTCGATAAACTTTGAATAGCGCGGCGAGATCGCGCTTTGGTATAATCAGATAAAATTCGGGCTGAGGTTAACATCAAATTGATAAAAATTACCGAAACCCATTCCTTAGCTAAAAAAGAAAAAATTAAAGCCACCGCGGCTAAAAGATCAATGGAGAATTTTTTATTTTTTAAGAGCAGCCAGAAAGCCTTTAAAACAATAGGCAGGGTGGCAATAAAAGAAATGATTATCAAAAACCACTTGTCTAATAATAGAGGAAATAAATTTAAATAATGAGATAGTAAAACTACTACCAAGATAACCAATAAAAGGTTATCAAAATTTAGCCAGTTATTTTTTTTCATCTTCCAGCTGTTTTGATAGATGCTCTAAGATTCTTGAGATTAATTTTTCTTGCTCTTCCAGTTTAGTTAAAATGGCTTCAATTTCTCTTTCGGCTTTCAAATTAATTTCAAAATCATTTTCCGCTCTCATTTCTGCGTGACGGCCTTGTAGATTTTGTCCAATCATAATTAAAGGCATTAAAAAAAGTTGGAGCATATTAGAAACAAAAAGCCAAACAGCAAAAGACGGCACCGTGTCAAAACGAAGCTCAGCCGGCGCCAGCAAATTCCAAAGCATCCAACCAATTGTCCAAATTAAAATAAGTAAAAAGAACCCCATCGTGCCAACATGATCTGTAATCCAAACGGCAAATCTTTCCAAACGTGTAAAACTTTCCCGATGCTTAACATTTACATTTTCTATTGGTTTTCTTAATTTTTTTAATTCTGCTAAGGTAGGCATATTATTTAATATAATGATAATATTCTTTCTCTAATTTTTCCAGTTGTTTATTCACAATTGCCTCACGAATTTCTCTAAAAAGATTTTTAAAAAAATAAATATTGTGGATAGTGGATAGTCGCTTCGCTTTAGACACGGATTTATACGGATTGGAAAACGGATTTACACGGATTTTTACGGAGTTCAATCGTTCTTCTTTAAATAAATGGTGAATTTCTTGTCTAGTAATTCCCTGGCGACAGACCCAACAGCCGCAGTTTTTATCAATTAATTTTTTATCTCGAGCAAAAATTCCTTTTTCAATTGATAATTTACCCGCCTTGGTGTATAAAACGCCGTGTCGGGCTTCTCGGGTTGGTACCACACAATCAAATAAATCAATCCCCTCTTGAACCGCGATAAAAATATCTTTAATTTTACCAATGCCTAAAAGATGGCGCGGCTTATTTTCTGGCAAACCCGCCAATGACCATTGTAAAACTTCTTTCATTTTTTTTTCGCCAAACGAACCACCAATCCCAAAACCATCAAAATCCAAAGACCCAATAAACTTTGAGCTTTTTCTTCTTAAATCTTTATATATTCCGCCTTGAACAATACCGAATAAGGCCTGCTGATGACCATTGATTATTGACCTTTGACTATTAGCCTTAAACTCTTTTAAACAACGAATTGCCCAGCGATGCGTGCGCTCTATGGCTTTTTTAGTATAAGCATAGCTATGCAGCGGCGAGGTGCATTCATCAAAAGCAAAAATAATATCCGCGCCTAAATCTTTTTGAATCTTAATTGATTTTTCTGGAGTCAGCTCAAATTTTTTACCCTCAAAATTAAAAATCACGCCATGTTCGGAAATTTTTACAGACGTTGATCTAGGCTGTTTAGGCTGATTTATGCTGATAAGTTTTTTATTAATTTCTTTTTTTAGAATTTTGCCTGTCTTATGAATTTGCCCCCAACCCAAACTAAAAACTTGAAATCCACCAGAATCAGTCATAATCAGTTTTTTAAACCCAGACCATTGATGCAAGCCGCCGGCTTTTTTAATTTCTGAAACTTTTTTATTAACAAATAAATGAAAAGCGTTGGCAATAATCAAATCCGGATTAGCGCGTAGATGGTCGGTTTTATTCAAAAGTTTTATTCTGCCATGAGTCGCCACTATCGCCAAATTCGGAGTTTTAATTTTGCCGTGCGGCGTCTTTAAAAAACCTGTCCGGGCTTTTTTATAATTATTTTCAAATTTAAATTCAAACATTTTTAAGATACACCTTGCACCTATTAAAAAATTCTTATCTAATAACAGGCCAATAAGAAAATAATACAGCCATAAAAATGATAATAACGCCAAAAACAATCAGCGTAAAAATACTTGTTTTTAAAGCGATTTTTCTTGGTTCTTTTTTTGTTGGATAATGATGGCGCCATTCATTATAGCTAATAAGATATGCCATCATCGCCGCGATAACCGCCAAAGGAAGAAAAATAAAATAAAAATTCATATTTTATTTAATAAATCAACTTTAAAAATTTTTTTATTCTAACACCCTAATATATTCTTGAGGAATTTTTCCAGGAATTAATATTTCGGGGCAATCAATAGTTTTGGGGAAATTTTCCGGCGCTCCTTTAAGTAACCAAAACCCAAAAGGAGTATAAGGTTCTTCTTCGTATTGATCTTTATCCTTAATCTCCTCACCTCTTTCGTCCCATTCTGGTTTTTTATACCATTTTAAAAAATCTTCTAAAGTAATTAAATTTCCCCAATACTTTTTAGCCATATATTCTACCGCTTCATCCTCTGGCCAATTACGATTTCTAATCAATTCTACTAATTGAGTAAAATACTCTAAATCACCAACAAAACATTTCTTCGGATTAACTTTTAACTCCAAAACCTCGCCAGGATAGTGCTGTCTTAAACGTTGTGGATCGGTATATTCCTTTAAAAAATCTTCAAAAGTCATTATGCCTTCTTTTTGCAAAAACTCATTACTGTATTTCTGTAAAGCCTCAAACTGATCTCTTAATTCTTCTTTAGATCTTTTCATGTATCTCTTGGTCGCGCCACCTAAACCACTGCCATATTCTAAATAAGGATAAGCAAAAATATTGCTACTGCGACTAACACCAATTGCTTTTAATTTTTCTGGTCTAAATTGATCTAATTTATTATTAAGCCTCTCGACGTTTTTAGCCGAAGATAAGCCTTTATTATTTTCTGTCTTTTCTAAACCTTTTTCGTTAATTAAAGGCAAAAATTCTGTCTTAGTTTCATGATACACACTCACATAATCCGCTGGGGCTTTAATTTCTTTTCTGTCCCAAATATCTTCTTTGGCAATTCTTTTTTCTATAAATTTTTCTGTAAGTTTCTCATAGGGCATATTTTTAATTATAGCAGAATCATTAAACAAATAAAAAAGCGGCTAATCAATAAAACCAGTTTTAAGATTTTTAAAATACTATAACAAATTCAAAAAGAGCGACATTTTAATCATCAATTTTAAAATTTTTTTCTGACACCGCTACTTGTAAAATATTTGAACGGCTATTTTAAAAAATATCTATTTCGATGCTCGCGAAACACTATTTAATAAATAATGAACAATCAAAAACGATGGATCATTTAATTTTTCTCTATTGCTCCAATCAATTTTAACACCAAACCTATATGACTTCCCGCTCTGTTTTATCGCTTCATCTACAACTTCAATCATAATCAATTCTCTAAAAAGCAAAATTTTCTTTGCTTAAAAATCATAAATTTGCTATATCGCATCTTCTCATAATAAGAATTTTAAGTTACTTAAAAAACATAATAGATTCTAAAATCAAAATTTATTTAAAACAATTTTCTTCTTTTAATTTTTGTTTAAAACAAGAAACAAAAAACCAGCGATTATTGCCGTAATACTACCAAAAATAAATGGCGCGCTCGCATTAATATACGTCCAAAGCAAACCAGCCATTAAAGAAGCAAAAAATGTGCAAATCCCAGTCGCCATTTGGTAAACCCCTAATGAAGTCGCCATTCTTTCTTGCTCGCCAACTAAACTCACATACGCCTTGCCAACGCCTTCAGTTAAAGCCATATAAAAACCATAAAAAGCAAAAAGCAACCAAATTAAAATTGGTGATTGATTAACACCAAAAAGAAAATAAATCATCGCGAAAAGAAAAAAACCAATAAGCAATAATTTTTTAGGGCCAATTTTATCACTCAAAATCCCAAGAGGCGTGGAAAAAATCGCGTAAGAAAAATTAAAAAGCGCGTAAGCAAAAACAGCCAAACTAGTGGTCAACCCTAAATTTTTCGCTCTTAAAATTAAAAACGCGTCAGCGCTATTACCCAGAGCGAAAATAACGCTACAAATAAGAAAAATTTTAAATGAAGGACTTAAATTTTTTAAAGAAAATTTTGGCAAAACTACTTTTTCTGTTTCGTAATTTCTTTCTTTGACAAAAATTATTAAAAGTAAGACCGCCACCACGCCGGGAACAAAAGCCAGATAAAAAATTGGTCTAAGATTATCACCGAAAAATTGAATTAAAAATATCGCGGCTAAAGGCCCGATAACCGCTCCTAAGGTATCTAATGCCCGATGAAAACCGAAAGACCTGCCTCTTGTTGAGGCATCGCTACTTTCCGCAATTAAAGCGTCTCGGGCAGAAGTCCGAATGCCTTTACCAAAACGATCAAGAAAACGACCAATTAGAACCAAGGGCCAGGTTATCGCCCAGCCAATAATTAATTTAGAAAAAGTAGAAAAAGAATAGCCGCTCACAATAAAAATTTTTCTCTTTTTCAGTTTATCCGAAAACCAGCCAGAAAAAGCTTTTAAGAGACTAGCGGTTGATTCCGCGATGCCCTCAATTAAACCCACTACCGAGGCTGGTGCTTGCAATACGGAAGTTAAAAAAATTGGCACCACCGGATAAATCATCTCTGATGCCACATCATTAAAAAAACTCACCAACCCCAAAACAAAAACATTTTTAGAAATGCCGAGTTTTTTCATCATTAAAAATTAAACAGAGACCCTCTTAATCTCTTTAATTTTTCTCGAACCAAATTATAATAATAAAATTTTATTAATAATCCTGTTAGCAAAATTTATTTTGTAATAATCAAAATCTTAGAAATTGTTGTATAAGTTTTCTTTTTAAAACTAAAAACAATTTCATCTTTTACTGAAACCGTGGCATTATCAAAAAATTTATCAATTTCGCTAAACACAAAGTCAAAATCTCTTTTCAATTTCCAACTTTCTTCAAAATTGTTTTTACTGGCCAAAACCAAAAAAAGCCTATTGTCTGCGCCAAATCTTTGCGCTCCTTGGTTTTCATAAAGCCAAACAATTAAATCTTTTGGATTTTTTAAAACTTGCTCAAGGGTAAAATCTTTTGGAAGATAAGTAATTTTCAAATCAAATGGCTGATTATCAAAGAAAATATCAACACCAAAATTATTTTTAAGTGTCGGAATTACTTTTGGATGCTGACTAATATGATCTTCAATTAAAACAGTTGTTCTAAACAATTTCAAACTTAATTTCTTGATTATCCACCGCTTTGTATCTAACTAGAATAATCCCTCTCTCATTGAAATCAGCACTTTTCGATTTCTTTATCGCATCTTCAGAAAAATCATTCCCAATTAGTATAGGTTGTATCATTTCTACTTCGCCATTTGCTAGTCTGCCACTTGTCCATTGCGCATATCTTACTAGTTGACTAACATCGTTGGGTTTTACAATATCTTTTTTAAGTTCAATCACCGAGTATTTATACCGTAGAGGTGCATTTGTATATCGGAAATTTTTATGAAAAACCAGTATATCAATGTTTTTCTGTGTAATGTGATAAGGGACATTATTGGCGTACCATTCAATGTCATCAAGTTTTCCTAAAAATTTCTCAAATTCTTTATTCTCTGTTATCTTATTTATAATGTACCCTCTTAAGTAATCCTCTAAAACAACTTTGCTATTTTGGGTCGCAAAAGAAAACTGAATTTTTTCCAGTTTCTGCGGTTTATAAGGATGAAAATTAGCATATTTCACATCGCTTCCATTTACTTTGACCAATAATTCAATTAGTGCTTCGGCAGCCTCAGGAGTTATTGTATTACAGCCGCGAGCCCCTTGGCTTTTTCTATAAGCCCATATCCAAAATATGTTTTCGTATTTTGGTGTAGAGAAAAGTAAATCCTCATTAACTGCTTTTGGAAAATAATAAACATTTTTAAGTAAAATTCTTAATGGCCATTGTTCATCTACAAATAATCCTTCTTTATTGCTAACTTTTGCAGTATCAAAAAATAATGGGCTATTAACTTCATAAACTCCGTGAAAACCCACTTGTCTTTCATAAAGAAATATTAAATCGCCAACATTAACATTTAACATATCAACCAACATTTTTAGAAATGGTTTTCTTGAATTTTTAGGACTAATCCATTCTTGAAAATCAGTTGGTGCATCAGGAATGCCAACCCCCCAAAACAACCTATCTCTGCAAACTGGCAGCGTCTCGTTATTTGTAATAAGAATATGTGCTTTCATAAGTTTTATAGAAATTTATTTTAATGTATTGCTTCAATTTATGTATGTTGTAGCCGAAAAAGTGGCATAGAAAATTATTTTTCTCATCATAAGCATCAAAACCGTATCGTCCAATTCCAAAATCGTCAACATCATAAGTTTTTCTTATTTTGTATTTATCACCAAAAATTTTAATTGTTTTCATCATACTTTTAATAATTCTATTCCAATTCCATTTCGTCCTAATCTTTTACATTCAATTAAAGTTGTTCCGCTTCCTAAAAAAGTATCTAAAACAACATCTCCTTTTTTTGTAAATCTTCTCATTAATTGATTTGGTATTTGAGGGATAAAATTTCCGTGATAATCTCCCTTGTGAGCGCCAGATTTATCTCGTTCGCCGATAATCCATAAACTATCAGTTATAATATCCTGATACTCTTTCCAATTATTCAAATTTAAATCGTTTATTCGTGACATATTACTTAACATATTACTTATTTTATAAATCATAAAATTTTATAGCTTTGTAATTAATTTTTCTAATATAATTTGTTCAATTAAAATTAACTCTTTTCTTTTATTAATTATTAATAGAGACTCTATCAAAAAGGGTTTTCTATAATGTTCCAATTTGTCCTTTTTCTGTAAATATTCTTCAATCTTCTTCTCATTTTTAATTTTATTAAATTATTGAATTCCATAATCAACTTAATTTTATTTAATTTCTCCTAATTAATTTTATCTTATTAATATCTAAACTAAACCCTCTAATAATTCCACCCTTATTTCTATTTTAACAAAAATCAAAACAAATAAAAAGCGCGTTGATAGTCGCGGCTTTGGAAATTTGTTATAGAAATAAAATTAGCTAAAAAATGTCTTTTATCTAATAATGGCCTTAAATTTATTTTTGAGCATTTTAATAATTCTCTCCATTTCTTCATTAACCTCTTTTTCGGTCAAGGTTCGATCTTCGGCTTGAAAAACAATCCTAAAAGTAAGACTTCTTTTTGATTGATACTCATATTCATCAATTAAATCAACATCTTCTATAAACGCGGGCTGGTACTGATCCGCGAGAGATCCGCGTTTTATTTTAGATTCGCGGGGGATCCGCGTCATTAATTGAATGGCTTGCATTATTTCGCCTACTCGAGTGGTCGGTTCAACTAAGATTGAAATATCGCGCATAACCGAAGGATATTTTGGCAAAGGCAGATACTCGTGTTCTTCTTCTACTAATTTTAATAAGGCATCTAAATTAATCTCCGCCAAAGCCGCCTCATAATTTTCTACCAATTCTTTATCCACTCTTCCTAAATAACCAATCACCTCTCCATCAGATTCGATTTTTAAAACTTCTCCGGGTATCAAAAAATTATCTGTAAAGGTTTTTACCCAATCCCCTTCATTTGGTTCAGGCATTAAATAACTTACTAAACCAATTTTTTTAAATAACTCTTCAAGCAAACCTTTTAACTCAAAAAATACATGTTCGCCGGGCAAACTCGTTCCTCCTTTTTTCTTTTTGGAAGCCAAAGCAATACCTAAAAATGCAGATTCACGCGGCCTGGTCGCTGACTTACGCCGATTTCTTTCTGCGTTAGTCTGCGTATCGTCTGCGTTAGTCTGCGTAAATACATGTCCTATCTCAAAAATTTTCACTTCCTCAAAAAAGCGAAAATTACTATTAATATTTCTAATCAAATGAGGTGCTAAAGAAGGACGAAGATATTTAAATTGATTACTAATCGGATTCTCAAGCTCTATCAACACTGACTGGCACGGGCTTAACTCGGACTGATGCTGACTTTTTCCGCGTGGGTCTGCGTTAAGTCCGCGTAAGTCTGCGTCTCCAATAAACGAATAATTATAAACCTCACTTAAACCAGCCGCCACCAACACCTTCTTTATTTTATCTCTTAAAATAATTTGGTCTTCAAAGCCAGAAGGGTGAAGATAAATACGAGGAGGTATTGATTTTAGTCGATTATAGCCATAAAGCCGAATTACTTCTTCAACTAAATCTGCAAAATTTTCAACATCTCGACGCAGCGGCGGCACCTCGACTAGAAACACAGACTGGCGCTGACTAGATGCAGATTCACGCTGACTGAACGCTGACTCACGCTGACTTTTTTCTGCGTTAGTCTGCGTACAGTCTGCGTTGGTCTGCGCTTGATTGTCTGAGTTAGTCTGCGTTATCTTGAAGCCAAGGAGCTGAAGATATTTTTGACAAGTTTTACTATCTAAATTAAGCCCAGTAAATTTATTAAAGTGATTAATGTCAAATTTAATAATTTTTTTAGACGACTTAGTAAAATTAACATCAACAAGCGGGCCGCTTTTGGCGCCTACTATTTCTTGAAGGAGTTGACCAGCCCGATTTATACCGATGATTGTTAACTCCGGACTAAGATTGTGAGAAAAACGCAAAGAAGCATCGGTGGTAAGTTTCAATATTTTCGAGCTTTTATAAATATTAGCGCCGTCAAAATTAGCCGACTCTATAATAATCCTTTTGGTATTTTCATCCACCTCGGCTTTTTTACCGCCTTTAATGCCGGCAATCGCCAAAATCGCGGACTCACGCGGAGTAGACGCAGACTTACGCGGACTTATCGCTGACTCACGCGAACCATCAGCAATCACTAAAATATTTTCATCTAATTCATAAGTCTTATCATCTAAAGTTGTAATTTTCTCTCCTTTTTTCGCCTTCCGCACCACTATTAACGCGGACTCACGCTGACTGTCTGCGTTTGTCTGCGTGCCGTCTGCGTTTGTCTGCGTTATCTTATCGTAGTCGAAGGCATGTAAAGGTTGTCCGGTTTCTAACATCACATAATTCATAATATCAACCACATTATTAATCGGTCTTAATCCGCAATCCGCTAAAATTTTTTGCATCCATTTCGGCGAAGGTTTAATCTTTACATTTTCAAAATATTGAGCCGTATAACGAGGACATAACTCTTTATCTTTTATTTCAACTTTAAAAAATTGAGTAGAGGCGGATTTACGCGGATGACTACGCGGATTAACGCGGATATTACCAATATTAATTCGCGTTTTAGTACCTAAAATAGCTGAAATTTCACGCGCAATACCCCAGTGTGAGGCCGCGTCGGAAAACCGATTCGCTGGAATTGAAATATCTAAAACATCGCCACCTGCATCTTCGGCTTCAAAAAAGTGGAGATTTAATTTCTCGATTAATTCTTTTTTATTTTTAATTGCCGGAGCTAATTTTTTTATGAGGGCGTAAGAAAACTTCATTGCTTCGCTAATACACTAAATACCACTAATATAGATTCGCTTCGCTCGTCTTACACGAAGAACCACTAAAATTTTCGTGGTACTTAGTGTTTATATTCGTGGTTATTAGTGTTTATATCTTATTCTGCCATAAAAAGTTTAAAATTGTAAATAATAAGCTGCCTATGATTAAATTTAAAATTAATTCCTCTAAAAAAATAAAGGTGGGAATTAATTTAGTTGCCAGAAAAAAATAAAAAATAAAAGTGCCAAAAATAATTAAAACTAAATTACTAATAAAATGGCGCCAGGGGAGATATTTTTTAACAAACACCGCACTCCCTCCGATTAAAGAAAAAATCAAAATTTCACTTTTAAAGCCAGGACTAAATTTCAAAATTAAAGCCGCTAAAGCCACTAACAAAAAACCTTTGACAATTGACCATTGACCATCGACGATAAAAAAAGAGACAGTAATTATTGAAACTAAAGCCAAATTGGGTTTAACGCCAAAAATAGAAAAACCAAAAGCCTGAAGGAAGGTTAGTAATCCAACTAATAAAACAATGAGAAATAATTTCAACATATTTCATCCGCGTTTATCCGCGTCTTAATCCGCGTTAATCCGCTTCTATTGTATAACCCTTACCTCCCTTAATTCATTAACATTAAACGGTATTTTCAAAACCGCTTCTTTAAATACGCCGGCCGCGTTTTCTCTAATTTCTAATATTTCACCGATCTTCAAACCATAAGGAAATTCTTGACTGGCTGAATAAGCAATATCACCCACCTGAATAGCTTTTTCTTTTGCTATCAAAACTAATTTCGGTTCACTGCCGCCCTGAAAAAGGCCATCAATTTCTTCTTTGCCAATCCTGACGGGTAGTTGCCAAGAAGGATCGAAAATTGTCTGAACAATACTATAATCATCAAAAACCTTACTGATATAACCAAGCAAAAGATTACCCTCCACGGTCACCGCCATCATTTTTTTTACGCCCTGTTTTTCTCCCACATTAATAGTGATTTGATTTTTAATATTAAAAGGGTAGGTGGAAAAAACCTTAGCCACAAGATAATTGTTATTGGTTGTTAGTGGTTGGTTGTTGGTTGTTAATTGTTGGATTTGGGCTTTTAAACTCTCATTCTCTTGCTTAAGACGTAAATTTTCATCAAAAGAGCGTTCCTTTTTAATAAAAAAACTAGTGAAATAAGTAAGCACCAGTAAAGAAATTAATAATATGAGAAGAAGATAGCGACGCATAGAGTTTTATTTAATAATATAAAAATAGCATAACTTTAGATAATTTACAAATGATGTCGTCCATTAATATAGTCATTGCGAGGGCTTTAGCCCGGAGCAATCTTACAATAAGGCAAGGTCGTCATTGCGAACGTAGTGAAGCAATCTTTACAATGATGTATGAGGTTGCCGCGGGGACTTCGTCCCCTCGCAATGACATGATTGCTTCGTCGGGCTTCGCCCTCCTCGCAATGACAAAATAAGGAACGGCCTCGCGATGACAAAAAAGTAACCGTCATTGCGAGGGCTTTAGCCCGAAGCAATCTTACGTTCATTAAAGGATCCGTTCGATATGTTTAGGGACTAACTAAAAACTCTGTCCAATTAATTGAACAATCTAGGATTGATAGTTGATTATTTATAATTTTATAATTCTTACTCTTCATCGGGAGTTCAACTTCTATAGATTTAACTTCCATAGATTTAATTTCGGTTAAAAAGATATGCGATCGCATTTTTTGACCATATTATCATTAATGACGAACAAAATGTTGCCATTGCGAGTCTGCGTTAGCAGATGAAGTAGTCTTACATTTAAGGTAACCCATCGACAAGCTCAAGGAATAAAACATTTTTGGTTCGCTTAACTGAATCAAGATTTTAAGTGAGGATGATGAATAGATTTTTTAGATTAAAATCGGATTAAAATGTTGATTAAATTTTAATTTTGAAACTTCGCCGGTGAATTGGTGATAGTCCAAATTTTTTAATTGCTTTAATGTGAAATTTAGTACCATAACCTTTATGTTTATTGAAACCATATTGAGGATACTTCTTATGAAGTTTTAACATAAAATGATCTCGTGTCACTTTGGCAACAATTGAAGCCAACATAATAGCTGGAATTTTTTCGTCGCCTTTTATTATGGTAGACACTGATTTATACTGATTTTGCTGATTTACGCGGATTAGGTTTTTATTTAAATATAATCCCCCATCGAGAAAAATTTTTATTCCTATTTTACTATTATAATTTACGATCGTAAGATATTGTAGTAATTTAGCGGTAGCGCGGCTGGCGGCAAGATTAGCAGCATTGGAAATTCCAATTTTATCAATTACCTTTGGCGACACACTGGCTACCGCGTAATAAATCGCGGACTCACGCGGACCCCGAAGCAGACGCTTCGCGTCGCTACGGGGCAGGCTAGACACTGACTGATGCGGACTGAATGCTGGCTGACGCGGACTTTTTTTTGCATTAGTCTGCGTATCGCCTGCGTTAGTCTGCGCTATATGTGTTATATACTGAAACCAAAACTCTCTTTGCCTTGGAGACATTTTTTTAGAATCCCTAAGTGGAATTTTTAATTTTAAATTTTTAATTTTTAATTTAGCGGTCAGTAATACCGCCGCCACAGTTACTGGTCCGGCTAAACTCCCCCTGCCGACTTCATCTATACCAATAATATATTCGTTTCTTCTCATAATTTTTAAATTAAATTATAAGACAAAAATAAAAAGGTTGGTATAACACCAACCTTTACTTAGGTAGAATTAAAACCAATACTCTTACTTTTCATTTCCTTTCCTTTCTTTCAGAAATTCATCAACAGCTCTATCTTCAATCTCATTAAATATTTTTTCTAACCAGCCTACCTCTTTTTTCAAAAGCTGGTAATCTTCATCATCAAACCTATATGGTAACATACTCTTCAACTTTTCTTTTAACTCTACTAATAATTTAAACATATCACATTCTACTTCTAAGGAAGTGGGATCTGATTCTGTATTGCACCCTTCACCCCTTAAAGGGCAAAAATAATAAGGACATTCAAAGTTATTATTATCTTTTCTTTCGGGCATCCTTAATTTTCCTCCTTTATTTAAATTTTAATTTTACTTTTTCTAAATTAACATAATTTATTAAGAATTGTCAATAAAAATAGCATAAAATTGCTTATACTAAATACACTCTTCACAGGCATCTCAATACTGACTAATTTTCTTGAAACAAGATATGATATTTTAGTAGATGTTAAGCAATTAGAAATTAGTGTTATTGAATTTTCAACTTTAATTTTGATTTTACTCAAAAAATAAGTTTTGCATTTTGATTTTTCCAAGATTATAATATTCGTATATTTGTATTAATTTTTATTTATAGCCAATTATGAAATTCGTTCATTTGCATACACATTCTCATTATTCTTTGTTAGATGGTCTGGCAAAAATTGATGATTTGATTGAACGCGCTAAAGAATTAGGAATGAAGGCGCTGGCTTTAACTGATCACGGCAATCTCTATGGCGCGGTTGAGTTTTATAAAAAAGCGCTTAAGGCGGAAATTAAACCTATTTTAGGAGTAGAAACATATGTGGCTTATCGTTCTCGTTTTGAAAAACAAACCAAAATTGATGATAAATATTTTCATCTTACCCTTCTCGCGGAAAATAATGTCGGTTGGAAAAACTTAATTCAATTAATTACTAAATCTCATTTGGAAGGATTTTATTATCGGCCGCGAGTAGATAAAGAATTGCTTAGGCAATATCACGAAGGATTAATCGCTCTTTCGGGTTGTCCGGCTGGTGAAATCCCTCGCCTACTTGAAGAAGATAAATTTGAAGAGGCGGAGAAGGTGGCTTATGAATATCAAGAAATTTTTGGTAAAGAGAACTTTTTCTTAGAAATTGGTCATCACCCAAATATTCCTGGACTAAACAAAGTAAATAACGCCCTTAAAAAACTTTCTCAAAAAACCGGTATTCCTTTGGTGGCGACTCAAGATATTCATTATCTTAAATCAGAAGACGCTGACTATCATGATATTCTTGTCGCGGTTCAAACCGGCAATAAAATTAGCGATGACGACCGCTTAACCTTAAAAGCCGATGATTTTTCTATGCGTTCTCAAGAAGAGATGATTGAATTTTTTAAAGATTTACCAGAGGCGATTGAAAATACCGTAAAAATTGCCGAACGTTGCAATGTCGTACTGCCATTAAATCAAATTCTTTTGCCAAAATTTCCTCTGCCTGAAAATGAAACCTCAGCGATTGATTATCTTAGAAAATTAGCCATGGAAAGGTTGCCGAAATTATTTGGTGTGGCTGACGCAAAAGTGATAGAAAGATTGGAATACGAATTAAAAATAATTGAGAAAACCGGCTTCGCTGATTATTTTTTAATTGTTTCTGATTTTGTTAATTGGGCAAAAGAAAGAGGCATTGTTGTGGGTCCAGGCCGGGGGAGTGCCGCCGGCAGTTTGGTTTCTTATGTTTTAGGTATTACCGATATTAATCCATTAAAATACGATTTAATTTTTGAGAGATTTTTAAATCCAGATAGAATTTCTATGCCGGATATTGATTTGGATTTTACTGATATTAGAAGAGACGAGGTTTATGCTTATATTCGACAAAAATACGGCGAGGATAGGGTAGCACAAATTATTACCTTTGGTACGATGGCCGCCAGAGCAGCCATACGTGATGCCGGCCGAGCCCTGGGTTTGCCTTATGCTTTTTGCGACCAATTAGCCAAACTTATCCCTTTTGGTCCTAACCAAGAAACAAAGGTTGGTTGGCTGGATAAATGTCTCCAAGAGGTTGAAGAATTAAAATCAATTTATCAAACAAACCCTGACGCTAAAAAAGTAATTGATGCGGCTCGACACCTCGAAGGCGTCGCTAGACACGCCTCTATCCATGCTGCCGGTATCGTTATTAGCAAAGAACCACTAACTAATTATGTGCCTCTACAGCGCGCGCCCCAAAATGAAAATAATGTGATTACCCAATTCGATATGTATAGTATTGAGGATTTAGGGCTTTTAAAAATAGACCTATTAGGACTTAAAAACCTAACGATTATCGAAGAAGCTGTCCGTTTAATAAAAGAAGTTCACGATGAAGAAATTGATATCTCCAATATTCCTCTTGATGACAAAAAAACATTTAAATTGCTGCAAGAGGCAGATACGGTTGGTGTTTTTCAATTAGAATCAAGCGGCATGCGACGTTATCTTAAAGAATTACAACCAACCGAGCTTGAAGATATTATCGCGATGGTGGCTTTATATCGGCCGGGCCCAATAGAACTAATCCCTTCATTTATTAATCGTAAGCATAAGCGAGAAAAAGTAACCTATCTTCATCCAAAACTGGAACCAATTCTAAAAAATACTTACGGCATTGGCATATATCAAGAACAAATGATGCAAATTGCCAGAGATTTGGCTGGCTTCACTTTAGCTGAAGCAGATACCCTACGAAAAGCCATTGGTAAAAAAATTAAGGTTTTATTGGAGGCGCAAAAAGAAAAACTCATAAGAGGGATGATAGAAAATGGAATTGATGAAAAAACCGCTCAAAATATTTGGGAACTCTTTCCGCCTTTTGCCCGTTATGGATTTAATAAATCTCACGCCACCTGCTACGCTCTTATTGCTTATCGCACCGCTTATTTAAAAGCCCACTGGCCGATTGAGTTTATGACTGCTCTTTTAAATGCCGATGCGGGCGATACAGAAAGAATTGCTTTTTTGGTGACCGAAGCCCAGAAAAAAAATATTCAGGTCTTGCCGCCCGATATTAATAAAAGTTTTGTTAACTTTATTCCCGAAGGAAAAAACATCCGTTTTGGACTTTTAGCTATTAAAAATGTAGGTCTTAATCTGGTGGAAGCAATTATTGAAGAAAGACATATTGGTGGACCATTTAAAAATTTTAATGATTTTTTGTGTCGGGTAAAACATAAAGATTTAAACAAAAAATCGTTAGAAAGTTTAATTAAGGTGGGAGTTTTTGATTCGCTAAATACCGAACGGGGTTATCTTTTAAGAAATATTGATAATATTTTGTCTTTCTGTCAAAATATTAAAAAATCCCAAAATTCTTCGCAGGCCTCTCTTTTCGGCACAAGTTATCGTTTTCAAAATTTTATCGCGGAAAAGTCTAACGATCATATTCCGGCGGCTTCCCTAAAAGAAAAACTTGCTTGGGAAAAAGAGCTTTTGGGGCTTTATATTTCTGGTCATCCTTTAAACCAATACTTAGAAAAACTTCAAAATTATAAAGCAAAATCGATTAAAGAAATTTTAGCGGCGAAAAAAGGATATAATAATAATGGTTATCGAATCGCCGGAGTAATCTCGCAGATTAAAAGAATTATCAGTAAAACCGGCCAACCGATTTTATTTGTAACGATTGAGGACCTAACCGGCGCTTTAGAAATCGTAGTTTTTAGCGAAGCATTAGCTAAAAATCCAGCGGTTTGGCGAGAAAATAATATTGTTTTAGTAGAGGGCAGCTTATCTTGGCGTAACGACGAACCAAAATTTATCTGCCAAAGCGCGATGGAGTTATAAGTTATAAACACGCGAATTTATATGCGACTTTTCGCGAATAGTATGCGAATAGGTAAAAAGTATTCACACATAATTAGCATATATTTGCGCATTTATTAGTATGTCAAACATTGAAAAAATTCGTCATTCACTTAGTCATCTTCTGGCTATGGCGGTGCTGGAAAAATTTCCGAAAGCAAAACTTGGTATTGGGCCAACAATTGAAAACGGATTTTATTATGATTTTGATTTTGTAGAAGCGGATAAACGCGGATATCAACGCGGATTAGACGCGGATAAAAAAATCAGTGTAAATCACCATACTTATCAGAATAAATCAACGATCGCCGAGAACGATTTAGTGGAGATAGAACGGCGGATGCGAGAGTTAATTAAACAAAATTTAATCTTTAAAAAAGAAGCAATTTCCTACGCTGAAGCAAAAAAATTATTTAAAGACCAACCATATAAATTAGAACTTATCAAAGAACTCCAAAAAAACAAAAAACCCATTACCATTTACAAAACTTTTGAAACCGTCAAAAGTCAAAAATCAATAGTCAAAAGTCAATTTATTGACCTCTGCGCCGGACCGCATATTAAATCAACCAAAGAAATTAATCCTGAATCTTTTAAATTAACAAAAATTGCCGGCGCTTATTGGCGAGGTGATGAAAAAAATCCAATGCTCACCCGCATTTACGGCGTGGCTTTTGAAAATAAAAGCGAATTAGACGAATATCTAAAAAATTTAGAAAACGCCCAAAAATGCGACCATCGATTTTTAGGCGAACGGCTTGAATTATTTATGTTTGATGAAGAAATTGGCAAAGGTTTACCCCTTTTATTACCGAAAGGTTATTTTGTCCGCCGACAATTAGAAAATTATATTTATGAACTTGAAAGAAAAAATAACTACGTTCATGTCTTAACACCGATTTTAGCTAAAGAAGATATTTATAAAAAATCAGGACATTTAGCACATTACAAAGATGATATGTATTCTCCGATTGTGATTGAAAATGAAAAGTATTATTTAAAACCAATGAATTGCCCTCATCATCATGCTATTTATAAACATCAAAAAAGAAGTTATCGCGACCTGCCTTTACGGATAGCGGAATTTGGCCATGTCCACCGCTTTGAACGCTCTGGTGTTTTAACGGGCCTGATTAGGGTGCGCGGTTTTACCCAAAATGATGCTCATATTTATACCGATGAAGAAAATTTAGAAAAAGAAATTATTAATGTCATTAAATTAACAGAGGAGGTTTATAAAACTTTTGGCATTAAAGATTATTGGTATCGTTTATCTCTCCCTGATTTTAAAAATAAAGAAAAATTTGGTGATGTTAAAAATAAAAAAATATGGGAAAGAGGGTCTAAGATTTTAAAAAAGGCCTTAAAAGATAGCGGTCATAAATTTATTGAGGCAATCGGCGAAGCAAGTTTTTATGGACCCAAAATAGATATCCAAGTAAAAGATGTTTGGGGACGTGAGGATACTATCGGCACTGTTCAAGTTGATTATTATTCGGCTTCCCGCTTCAATCTCTTCTATGCCGATAAAAAAGGAAAAGAGCAACCAATCACTATTATCCATCGAGCGATCATGGGCGCTTTTGAAAGATTTATGGCTTTTCTTTTAGAAAAAAATTGCGGTGCTCTGCCTTTATGGCTCTCCCCTATTCAGGTTGAAATTATTAATGTCGGTTCAGCCCACCGCCAATATGCCAAATTTATCAACCAACAACTAATAACCAACAACGTTCGCGCTCGTTTAAGCGATGAAGACTTAACTGTTTCTAAACGTATCCGCGAGGCTGAAATCCAAAAAATTCCTTATATTTTGGTGGTTGGCGACAAAGAAATTCAAAACAAAACCGTCAATGTCAGACATTATCGCCGCGGCCAAGAAGGCGAAATTAAAATTGAAAAATTAATTGAAAAAATTAAAAAGGAAGTTGAGAACAAAACAATCTAAACTATTATCCAAAATTTGGAATGGAACCCACAACAATTAATTACTATTATAAATTACGATCGTAATTTATAATAGTAAGTTGACGGTTTGTTTCGGTTTAAAAATAAAAAAGTCTTTCCGAGATATTGATATTTTTAAGCTTTTTCTTTTTTGACTCATAGTATAATTTATAAAATAGATGCCTAAAATCATTGTCGTTGTAGGACCAACCGCTTCGGGAAAATCGGAATTGGCGGTAAAAATTGCTAAAAAATTTACTCCGCACCTTTTGAAAATAAAAGGCGTGGGGGTTAATGGCTTTGAAATTATTTCCGCTGATTCAAGACAGATTTATAAAGGACTTGATATTGGCTCAGGTAAAATTACCAAAAAAGAGATGCAAGGCATCCCTCATCATCTTTTAGACGTCGCTAGTCCAAAACGCGTTTTTACTGTCGCTCAATATCAAAAATTAGCCAAAAAAGCACTTAAGAATATTTTAAAACGCGGCAAAATACCAATTATCTGCGGAGGTACGGGATTTTATATCAATGCCTTAATTTATGATTATCAATTTCCTCAGGTACCACCGCAACCGAAATTAAGAAAACAATTAGAGAAAAAATCCACTGAAGAACTTTTTGTTCAACTTCAAAAATTAGATCCAGAGCGAGCAAAAAATATTGACAAACACAATCGCCGTCGCCTCATTCGCGCATTAGAAATTATTTTAACTACAAAAAAGCCGATTCCCCCACTCACTTCCCCGTGGGGAAGCAACATTTATGAGGTTTTAAAAATTGGCATAAAAAAATCACCAAAAGAATTGAAAAAATTAATTAAAAAAAGATTGCTCAAACGTCTAAAAATGGGGATGATTGATGAAGTAAAAAAACTTCATTATCAACAAGGATTAAGTTGGAAACGATTAGATGATTTAGGTTTAGAATACCGATATGTGGCTCGCTATCTTCGTCAGCGAGCGCAGGTTAACGCAGACCCAACACGAACCGACGCAGAAAAAAAGAAAATATTAAAAAAATTAGAACAAGAAATGGTTGAGACATTAAATAAAGAAATTTATCGCTACGCCAAACGCCAAATGACCTGGTTTAAAAAAGATAAAGAAATTCATTGGATTAAAAATTATAAAGAAGCTGAGAAATTAGCGAAAGAATTTTTGAAATAAAAAGGGAGAAAAACTGGAAAAACTCTTTCTCCCATTAAAAACAAAACTTATCAATCTTTCGAATCTTTTGTTATTTTTTATATTTGAACCTAAGCGTGGCCGCCCTCTAATTCTTCTTGTGCTTTCTCAAGTAATTCTTGATAATTTTTTAATTTCATTTCTAAACTCTTAGTATTTAAACCCTTCATTTTCATCTCTTCTATCAAATTTTGAGTTCTTTCTATTTCCCCACGATAAAAATTAATCTGGCCCCTAGTTGGACGTTTAAACTCTCTTGTTCTTTCTTCTTCTGTTTTAGGAATTATTTCTATCTTAGGCATTTCCTCGTTATTATTAAATTTTTCGAAATTTGCTTCTATACTCATTTTAGTTTATTTTTAAAAATTTCTTTTAATTTTTGGGGGTCGGCGCGACCTTTTAATCTTGACATCGCCTGACCAATTAAAAATTGTAAAGCATTTTCCTTTCCTTTTTTATAGTCCTCAACTGCTTTAGGATTTTCTTTAATCATCTCTTCAATTACTTGTTCTATTAAATTATTATCTGAAATCTTTACTAATCCTTTTTGTTGAATAATTTGTTTCGGATCTAAACCAGTGAAAAACATTTCTCTTAAAATATCTTTGGCTAAACGGCTAGAAATTTCATCTTTTAAAATTAAAATAATTAAATCTGCCAGATTTTCCGGAGTAATATTTAATTCTTTGATACTGATTTTTTGTTCGTTTATTAAACCTTTAATATCGCTTGTTAAATAATTATAAAGTAGCTGAATCGCTTTTTTACGTGAGTCCGCGTCTTGTCCGCGCAAGTCCGTGCCTAACTCCGAGACCGATTCTTCAAAATATTGAGCCAAATCTCTATCATCAACAAGAATTTCTATTTGGGAAGGTGAAAGATTGTATTCATCAATAAAACGTTTTCGTTTTTGAACTGGTAATTCTGGGATTTCTATTTTAAGTTTTTCTAAATCAAAAGCGGCTACCCCGCCCTTCTCGCTTCGTGTAAAAGAGCGGGGTGCTCCATTTTGTAGTGCTTCGGCCTCGCTTTCGCTCGGCCTCAGCAACAAAATGGGCAAGTCTGGTTCGGGAAAATAACGATAATCGTGAGCTTCTTCTTTAATCCGCTGAGAAACGGTCTGTTTTTTTATATCATCCCAACCACGGGTTTCCTGCGAAACCTTGGCACCACTTTCTAAAATTTCTGTCTGACGACTGACTTCATACTGGATTGCTTCCTCTATCGCTCTAAAAGAATTTAAATTTTTGATTTCTACCTTTGTGCCAAGGTTTTCGCCCGAATTTTCAACGAATGACAACGAATTAAAATCGAATAACGGATTAACTAATCGTTTATATTCTAACTTGTCTTTACGAAAATTAACTATAATACCTAAGGGTAAATTGGCTGATTTAATATATCTCAACACTTGTCTAATATCTTCTTGAGTAATAAATTTACTGGCCTTTACTTCTATTAGAATTTTACTATCAATTACAAAGTCGGCAAAGAAATTACTCACTTTAAGTTTTTCAAATTCTAAATTGATATTTTTCTCGCGTTCGTAGGGAATTTTTTCTCTTTTTAAAACTTCTTCAATCGCATCTTGATAATTTTTTTCTTTATAAATCGGACCTAATTTATTATGTATTTCAAATAACAAATTCATTAGCCTATAACTTTCATCTGCTAATATAATTCGTTTGCCATTCGTTTTTATTCGTTTATTATTAGGGCGAATACTAACGTTCACCTCCACCCTCATTTGTCCTTTTTCCATATCAGCGTCAGAAATTTCTAAATATCTCAAAATTAGTTGCAATTCTTTCGCAAAAGCCACCGCTTCCTCGCCGTTTTCAATATCAGGTTCAGTCACAAGCTCCATTAAAGGAACGCCAGCGCGGTTAAAGTCAACAAGACTGACTATTGACATTTGACTTTTGACTTTTGACAACTGTTTTTTGTCATCGTTATTGTCATCTGTCATATGTAGTAATCTTCCGGTATCTTCTTCTAAATGAATTCTTCTGATACGGACTTTTTTTATCTTTTGATTATCAAGCGTCCCGCTATTGATTTCTAAATATCCGCTAATACACAATGGTTTGTCGTACTGAGAAATTTGATAGCCTTTTGGCAGGTCTGGATAAAAATAATTTTTTCTATCAAATTTAGAAATTTCAGGAATTTGACAATTTAACGCCAGACCTAATTTTAAAACCGATTCAACGGCTTTTTTATTAATCGTGGGTAGTGTTCCGGGATGACCTAAACAAATAGGACAAATATTAATATTAGGATGTTTTTCAAAAGGATCATTAAGACAACCACAAAACATCTTGGTTTTGGTTTTTAGTTCAATATGGATTTCTAAACCAATGATAGGGCGATACATAATTTTATTTTCATTCCGTCATCCCGCAATAATAATCGGTATTTTTGTTAATAGTCGAAAATTAACTCATTCTCAATAGTCAATTATTTTGAAGATTTCCAGATAAGTAGGAGAGGGCTGGCGACAAAAATAGAGGAATAAGTGCCAACAATGGTACCGACTAAGATAGTTAAAACGAAATATTTTAAGGTAGCAGGCCCGAAGAAAAATAAAGCCAAAAGCACTAAGACTAAGGTCAAAGAAGTATTGATGGAACGCGCCATTGTTTGATTAACGCTATTATTAATAACATTTTCTAAATCAAAACGGCTTTTTTGAAGTAAAAGATTTTCTCTGATTCTATCAAAAACCACAATTGTGTCATGAACAGAAAATCCCATAATCGTCAAAAGCGCCACGATAAAATTCGTGTCAATTTCAATCCCTTGTTTCCAACCCAAAATAGCTAAAAGTCCGGCGGGAATGGTAATGTCATGAAAAAGCGTAATTAAAGTAATCACCCCATACTTCCAAGATTTAATAGGATAAGAAACCTTTCTAAAAGCAAAAGCAATATAGAAAGAAATACCTAAAAGAACTAAACCAATTGCCCAAAAAGCTTTTGTTCGTAATTCTTTTCCGATAGATGGACCAATTGTCTCATATTTTAATTCCTCTATAGACGCGGATTCACGCGGACCTAACACGGACCCAGACGGACCTAACGCGGACTCGTGTGAACCAAATTTATTATTCAATGCTTGTAGATACTGTTGGTGCTGTTCTTCGGAGATATGGGGTAACCGAATCAAAAAACTATTATTTTCCGCCGGAAAAACAGTCACATTTTTTACCCCTAATTCAGTTTCAAAAAAGTTCTTAATTCCTTCTGCGTTAGTCTGCGTTAAGTCTGCGTTAGTCTGCGGCGCAAAGCGCAACTGCCACATTGTGCCGCCAACAAAATCAATGCCTGGCCGAAAACCAAAAACAACAATCGCCACAATACTGGCTAAAACCAAAGCGCCAGAAATAGAAAGAAAAATTTTACGATGACCAATAATATTCATACGTTTCTCGCTCGAATGAAAATCGAATGAAAACGAATTGTATTCGAATAACATTCAATTTAATTCGTGATTTATTCGAGCGATCTTACGGACACTCTCAACATTGTTCTGGTGACAGTGATCGCAGAAAACATTGAAACCACAACGCCGATAAATAATGTTAAACCAAAACCCTTAACAAAGCCGGTAGTAAAATAATAAAGAATAAAAGAAGTAATCATTGTAGAAATATTTGAATCACGAATCGAGGGCCAAGCACGGCGAAAACCTTCTTCAATGGCTGATATTTTTGTTAATCCTCTTTTTATCTCTTCTTTAGTTCTTTCAAAAATTAGAATATTAGCATCAATGGCCATACCAATTGAAAGAATGAAACCAGCAATGCCTGCTAAAGTCATTGTGATAAAAGTTTTAAAAATAGCGGCGGTTAAAATCACATAAATGATTAAAGCCAGCGAAGCAAAGATGCCTAACTTTCTATAATAAATCAGCATAAAAAGAATAATCGCTAAGGTTCCTATCAATCCGCCGTAAATTGCTTTCTTTAACGATTCCTGACCTAAACTGGCGCCAATGGTTTGCTGGCTGACTAATTTAATCGGCGCCGGCAAAGCGCCCGCATTAAACCTTTCTACTAATTTTTTTGCCTCATCAAGGGTAAATTTACCAGTAATTCTTGCCCGACCGCCAGAAATTTTTTCTTGAACAGTAGGCATTTCAATTAAATTATTATCTAAAAAAATAGCCAGCGGCTTGCCGACATTTCGAGCGGTTAATTCTTCAAAAATTTTTGCACCCTCGTCGTTGAATTGAATACTTATCTGCGGCGCACCAGTCGTAGAATCAAAATCTAATTGCGCCTTTTGCACATAACGACCGGTTAAATTAGTAGGAACAAACTGAGTCGCGGACTGACGCGTTTTTTCTGCGTTAGTCTGCGTATTGTCTGCGTTGGTCTGTGTTTCTACAACTTCACGAAAATCTAAAAGCGGTGTCTCGCCAATCATTTTAACCGCTTCACTCACCTCTTTAACGCCGGCTAATTCTACAATCAAGCGATAAGAGCCACCTTCTTTAGCAGAGATAACCTGGGGCTCGCTAATGCCAAATAAATTTACCCTCTTTTCGATCACATCTCTTAAACCAGCCATAACTGAATCGCGATCTTTTGTATCAACCTGCGACATATCTACCTCATAAACAAGATGCGTGCCGCCTACCAAATCTAAACCCAATCGCCACGGCCGATATTTTGACAGATCAAAATACGAAAAGATAGAACGAGGATAAACAAAAAAAGCCGCTAAAATAGTGATGACAACCACAAAAGCCAATAAAATACTTGAATAATTTTTAGACATATTAATATTCAATTCCTTTTTTGATCTGGCGCGAAAAGTATTTAATCTCTTTCATTTCTGTCACAATATCAGCTAATTTAATAAAAGATCTTGGCGCGCCTCGACCGGTTAAAATAATATCAATCGGAGACAATTTAAGAATTTCTAAAACATCATTTTCTTTAATAAGCTTTAAAGAAACAGCCACATTAATCTCGTCAAGAATAACCAAATCGTATTTCTTATTTAATATTATTTTTTTAGCTAAATCAAGTGCTTTTTGTGCTGCTTTCTTATGAACGTTGAAGGGTAGTTTATCTCCTTGAATTTTTACAAAACCCTTGCCCGCTAAAATGATTTTGAATTCTGAATTTTTAATTTTAATTTTTTTTAAAAACTCATGCTCGCCGGAAATAACATTTTTAATAAATTGAATCATTGCTACTCTTTTACCTCTTCCTATCGCCCTCATCGCCTGACCTAAAGCCGCAGTGGTTTTCCCTTTGCCGTTACCGGTAAAAATAATAATCATAAAATAATACTAAAATGCGAAACTAATAATTTTACTAAAAAATTTTTAACTACTACATAATCCCCAACCGCAATTTAAACACTTAACACAACCCTCTTGTTTGGCTAAAGGAGCCTGGCAGGATGGACAATTTTTGATATCTTTTTTTATTTTTCCAGAAATTTCTGTCGAAGATAAAGAAGAATTTTCTTCGTTTATTTCTGCGCTTGCCTCATGGTAAACCGCCAATCCTTTTGCCTTCTCATCTTTCAAAACTGCTAAGTGCGGAGTTTCTTTGGCTTTCTTTTTTACACTACCGCCAATTAAAACTTGTTGGGTTAAAGATTTATCACGATAAATTGTCACGCCCTTACAGCCCAGCTCATAAGCTAAAAGGTATGCTTTTTTGATGTCGTCAATCGTTGCCTCCGCTGGAAAATTAATAGTTTTAGAAATCGAGGAGTCAACCCATTTCTGAAATGTTGCCACCACTTTAATATGATCAGCCGGCGTAATATCCATCGCGGTCACAAAAATTCTTTTATATTTTTCTGGAATATAAGAAATATGACGAATACTGCCGTTAAAACGCGCAGTGTCGGTAATCAAATCATCGTCCATTAAACCGGCTTTTCTCATTGCTTCTTCAAAAACCGGATCAACATAATAAAAACTGCCGACGGTCACGCTTTTTTCAAAAACCAAGCTATAAACCGGCTCAATCCCCGAGGAGGTGCCAGCTAACATACTAATGGAACCAGTGGGCGCAATAGTGGTTGTACCAGCGTTTCTGATGCCATATTTTTTAATCTTTTTAATTAAAGCCGACCAATCAAAATGCCAGGATTTTCTGTCTTTTGAACCACTAAATGGCAGTTTCCCCTCTTTATAAAATGATTTATCAAAATAAGGCATCCGCCCGCGCTCTTTGGATAATTCTACTGATGTTTCCTTTGAATAATAATTGATAAATTCCATCAGTTTTTCCATAAACGCCAAACTCTGTTTAGAACCATAAGGAATTTCCAATTCGTAAAGTAAATCACCTACACCCATTACCCCTAAACCAATTTTCCTAGTACTTAAGGTCATCTCCTCAATTTCTTTTAAGGGATATTTATTCACATCTATGACATTATCCAAAAAACGGGTAATAATTTTTATATCCTGTTCTAATTTTTGCCAATCAAAATGCGGTTTTTTGTCGCCATTTTTCTTAATATAAGCCCAAACATTGATCGAACCGAGATTGCAACTTTCGTAAGGATAAAGCGGAAGCTCTGAACAAGGATTAGTTGCCTCAATCGGTCCTAATGATTTTAAAAAAGGGTTATATTCGTTAATTCGGTCAAAAAACAACACGCCCGGTTCAGCTGATTCCCAAACTTGGTAAGCAATTAGGTCAAAAAGTTTTTTGGGATTAATCTCTCTAACGATTTTTTGAGTTCTTGGGTTAATTAAAGGATAAGGTTTATCTTCTTTATATGCTGGGAAAAAGTCGGGCATAATCATCACAGAAATGTTGAAATTGCGTAATGCTCTATTGCCCTCTTTGGCTTTAATAAATTTTTCTATATCTGGGTGATTACAGTTCAGGATGCCCATATTCGCCCCACGACGAATATTATGGACTAAAAAGCCGTTAGCCACATACGAGGCAGAGGCCGGCACCTCAATTTCCATTGTTTTTTCATTGTCCAAATGGTTAATTTTTGTAATTCTAGTGAAAAAATATTTTTCGTCGGCTAAATTTTTTAATATCTCGTCATTTTTTAAGAATTCAAATCTCTCAAAAAGTTTCTTAAGCGTTCTTCTTGTTAACTGGCGGTCGCCTTTAAGATAATGCTGAACCGCGCGATAATACAAAATATTAGCGCCTTTTTTGCTTCTTGCTTTACCACATCCCCGACCTACCCATTGATAATACTTAGCGAAGACTTCCGGTGTATAAGGAATTAAATCGCTATCTTCTATTTGTTTGTTATAAAAATATTTATTAAGGTTGCGGTTTTTTCTTTTAGAGATGAAGCCGATTTCTTTCTTAAATTTTTCAATAGAACGATCGGTTAAAATTGTTAAGATATAAATATCATTAGAACCAAACCTATGATGGTTTTTGTTGTCTGAAATAGATTGTTTTCTAATTTTTGATACTAAACCCAAACCCAAAAGCAATTGCTGAACTTCATAAATTAAACGTTTAGAAATAGAAGTTAATAATGGATATCCGTTAGAATGAATTGTTCCGTCTCCTTCAAATAATCCTCTCAGAAAGGCGGCGGCTATTTTTGGTTTTGATAAAAATACCTCATAAGGAATAAATGACTCTTTAACGCCTTTCTTTTTCCAGTTCATTTCTTCAAAATATTTTTCTAAATCTTTTGAATAAAAGACCAAATCTAAATAACTTTGATCAACTTTCTTCCAACGGCTGCCCAACGACAGACCAAAAACCTCTTTCATTAACCAAATAATTCTTTTGATTAAATCTTTGTCTTGCGCATCAACGCTAAAAATAAAGCGACCATTATTAATACAGCCATCAGCCATATAAAGTCCGAGAATTTCAGCTAAATTCTCGTTCATAAATTCAGGGGTTTTAATTTTATGGGCGTTAAAATGCCGCGGCTTATTGTTAATAGCGGGAAGATAAATATCTTTTCCTGAATGACCGCCTAAAATTATTACTACCCAATCACCAATCTCTAAATCTTTTACTTTTTTCCAAGTTAAATTCCCTGTTTTAGGATGAACCACGGTAATCAAATGATTAAAAGTAGCTTTTAATTTATTGCCTAACTCGGTTGTAATCTCATAAACCTCAGTACTTCCATTATTCATCGCTAAAAAAGCATGATGATAATCCCGTCCATCATAAACAAAATAATTTGTCTGATTTTCTCTAAATTCAGGCGCCCGAAGTAAATTTTTAATCGGCATTACCCCTTTATCGGTTCTAATGAGAGTATCGGTTGACACACAGCCGCCCTGCTTAATCACATCGGTCATATTATCAAACATTGACATAAAACTAATAGGACCGGAGGCGGCGCCGCCAGTGGTTTTAACAAAATCTCCTTCTGGTCTTAAATGCGAAAAATTATAACCCACACCCCCGCCGGCTTTGAAAATAATAGCAGCGGATTTTAGGGTATCCATTATAGAATCAATAGAATCATCGATTCCTAAACTGAAGCAAGCCGAACCCATTCCTAAATAATTTCCAAAATTGGCTAAAGCCGGCGTATTAGGAAAAAATCTGCGCTCCACCATTAAGTTATAATAAGTATCTATTTCGGATTCGTATTTATTAAAATAACCTTTTTTCAATAAGCTCAAAAAAGCCGACCAAGAAACTTTTATTTTCCGGCTTTTGGCAAAACGATCATAAAGTCTTTTTAGTGCCTCAAGATGAAATTGATTAAGTTTATATTTACCGATAGAAAATTTTCCTACAAATTTTTCCGGCCCAAAATCCTCATCCCGATGTTCTGGTGCCTTGCCTTGTTTTTGAAAAATTTTTGAATCATAGAAAAGCGATGGCAAACTGGCATGTACGGACACACGTTCAAAAAGCTCTTTTGGTGATTCAATAATTTTCCCATTTTCGTCTTTCTTAAGATAGCGAGAAGCCAAAATACGTAAAGCATTAATGTCAAATTTTTTATCAACCTCATCAATTTCGGCTTTATTAAGAATTTGTTTTTTCTCTTGACGAATATTAGCGCGATGTTGACGATATAAAATATATGCCTTGGCAATCCTCGCATGAGCGGTATCAATTAAAATTTGCTCTACTATATCTTGAACCTCTTCTACTGAAGGAATATTATTTTTTTTGAGTTTTTTATTTAAGCGGCGAATTACTTCTTTAGAAAGATTTTCGGCTAACTGCCAATTTGGTTCGCCTACCGCCACCGAAGCTTTATAAATAGCGTTAATAATTTTTTTCTGATCAAAGGGCACTATTTTACCGTCTCGTTTACGAATTGATTTAATCATTGTTTTGCTCAAATAACTAATAATTAAACGAATTAAACTAATAATTCGTCGTTATTAGTTATTATTAATTTAACTTTTGTTATCGCCGCTTCTTTCTCCTTAAAAACGTTGGTATATCTAATATCTCTTCTGTCTCTTCTTCTTTAATATCTATCCTTTTTTCTTCCTTTTTTGATTCTTTATTAAAAAGATTGTTTTGATTTAATAAAATTTCCTGATCTTTCTCTTCAAAACTACCTGCTTGAGTAAAAAGATCTGGCAATAAAATATTATTTTTGTAATTTAAGCCGCCGTTAAAACCGGTAGCGATTAAAGTGACCTTTAATTGTCCCTTATTTAATTTTCTATCGTAATAAGCACCGAAAATTATTTTTGCTGATTGATCAACATTTTCAGAAATTAATTTTGCCACTTCGTTAATCTCGTTCATTTTTAAATCTCTGTGACCAGACACACCAAAAAGCACTCCTTTAGCGCCCTCAATAGAAGATTCCAGTAGAGGCGAATTAATTGCCAAATTTACGGCTTTAACGGCACGATCTGGACCACTTGACGCGCCGACACTAATAATTGCCGAACCGCCCTCGTTCATTATTGCCTTTACATCGGCGAAATCAACATTAACAATTCCAGGAGTCACAATTAGTTCAGTAATGCCTAAAACAGAATTTTTAAGCACCTCATCAATCGCCTCAAATGCCTTAATCAATGAAGTGTCCTTATTAATTAAAGAAAAAATTCGATCATTAGGAATAGTAATTAAAGTATGAACATGCTCTTTTAATTTTACAATTCCTTCGTGGGCAATTTGCTCTCTTTGGGTCCCTTCAAAACTAAAAGGCTTAGTCACCACTGCCACAGTTAAAATTCCTAATTCTTTAGCAATTTCAGCCACGATTGGCGAAGCGCCGGAGCCAGTCCCGCCGCCAAAACCTGCGGTAATAAAAACCATATCCGCTCCTTTTAATGCTTCGGCAATCTCTGAACGATTTTCTTCGGCCGCCTGCCGGCCTAAATCAGGATTCATTCCTGTGCCTAATCCCTTAGTAAGATTTTTACCAATATGAATTTTTCTCTTTGCTTTAGCGTAGTTAAGATCTTGAACATCGGTATTAATCGCGATTAAATCAACTGCCCTAGGGAAATAATCAAACATCCTTGAAACCGCATTATTGCCCGCTCCGCCAATACCAACAACTTTAATCTTGGCTAAATTATATTTATGGGATTTTTTCTTCATAGGTATAGAAGCAGATAAGTCGCTGATGAATACGCTAATTAAACGCTGAATACGCTGATTAACGCTGATGAGTACGCTGATATCGGCGTAGTTTCAGCTTCTATAATCAGCGTAGTTCAGCGTACTCATCAGCGTAATTTCAGCTTCTACTATTTACGGTAGGAAATGTTTTAAAATTTTTCCTAACCAACCTTTTTTACCAAATTTGCTAATACTCCAACCTGTTTCTTTTAACATCTCATCTAAACCAAAAAGCAATAACCCGTCTGCGACGCTAAATTCAAGATCTTCTAATTGGGCGCGGGAATCATCGTTTATGGACTCTATTTCATTTAGTGTAGGAATGCCGATTTGCGCCGGTAGTTTTAATTTTTGCTTAGCTAATTCTAAAATAGATGGAATTTTTGCTCCGCCACCTGTTAAAACCGCGCCTGCCGGCAACTGCCCTAACTTGCCAATTAATTTTAACTCATTATTAATAAATTCAAAAATTTCACTAATTCTAATCTCAATAATTTCAGAAATAAATCTGCGACTGACTACTGATTTCAAATCTTTATCTATTTTCTGTAGTTCAATTTTTTCTTTATTAGAAACTTCTTTAGCCAAAGCCGAACCAAAAGAAAGTTTTATTGCCTCAGCAGTTTCAATCGGACAACGCAAGCCAATGGCTAAATCATTGGTAATATTAGCACTGCCCACGGGAAAAACATTGGCAGAAAGAAGTTTGTTTTCTTCATAAACTGCTATGCTAGTTGTGCCAAAACCAATATCAATAAGCACCACGCCTAATTCTTTTTGATTCTTAGTTAAGACAGCACGAGCCGCTGCCAAAGGAGAATAAATTATTCCTCCAATTTTCGCGCCATTTACTTCCACAGCTTTAATTAAATTATTAACCGTGGGTTTAAAAGCGTCAATGATTAAACTATTTACTTCTAATCGATTACCAGTCATTCCCAAAGGATCAATAATATTTCCAATACCATCAACAATAAATTCTTGTGTCAATGTATGAAGAATCATTCTATTAGGACCTAAATTAATCGCCTGCGAGGCCTTGATGGCTCTGTCAATATCTTCAGAGTAAATTTCATTATCCGCCCTCGAAACAGCCACAATTCCTCGAGAATTTTGAATTTTTATATTAGTGCTGCCTATATTAATAAAAATATTTTTAGTGGCGGCTTTGTTGACTTTTTTAATTTCTTCAACGGCTAATCTTAAGGCTTGGGTTGCCTCATCAGAAGAAATTATCTCTCCTTTTCTTAAACCTTTTGAAGGCAACTTAAAAACATCCAATAATGATGTTTGACCATCTTTTTTAATTTCAACCACTAAGCCCTTAATTTGAGATGAACCAAGATCGAGAGCGGTGAGATACATCTACAACTTTTGACTTTTGACTTTTGACTTTCGACGAATAATTCGTGTCAATGGTCAATGGTCAATAGTCAATAGTATTTCTTTTTCCTTTTTCTCCATTTTTATTCTATCACTTTTTTTCTTGTGATTGTAACCCAAAAGGTGAAGGAGGCCGTGGACCAAATAGTAACTATGACTATGACGATAACGATGACCTGTATTATTTTTTGTCATTGTCATGGTCATCGTCATTGTTGGTAGATTAAGGTAAATCTCACCGATTTTTTTATATTTTGAAGCTGGCAAAATAAAATTCCGCGGCTCCTCAAAGCTTAGTACAGTAGGCGCGGACTTGGACTGACTGGACACGGACTTCTGCTGACTGTCTGTGTTAGTCCGTGTATGGTTCGTCTTAGTCCGTGTCTTGTCAAGGCGGAATTTTTTATTCAAAAACCTCATTTTTTGACTATTAATTAAATAAATTTCTACTAAAACATTGTTTTTGCCCAAAATCTTTAGTATTTTTTGGCAGGCAAACTTAATTTTTTTCTCAAATTTCTGAAATCTCTTATCTAAACTGGTAACCAAAATTTTATTCATTCTATTAAATTTAACAAATAAAAAAGTTTTTGTAAATATCCAAAATCCAATCTTATGAGAGCTAGTTAAGATTTATAAACCGGAATGCTTAAAATATTATTATTAGAAATTTAACAAATTTTTCTTTGGTTCAGTTGACTGAACCAAAAATGTCATTGCGAGGAGCGAAGCGACGAAGCAGCCATGTCATTGCGAGGGGACGCAGTCCCCGTGGCAATCTCGTGCATCAATGTAAGATTCCTTCGGGCTAAAGCCCTCGCAATGACAGTCAATAGTCATCGTCAATAGTCAATAGTCAATGTTATTTGTCATCGCGAGGCCGTTTTTTATGTCATTGCGAGGGGACGCAGTCCCCGTGGCAATCTCATTTTACATTAATGTAAGATTGCTTCACTACGTTCGCAATGACGGTTACTTTTTGTCATCGCGAGGCCAAAAGGCCGTGGCGATCTCAAAAGATTGCTTCGGCTACGCCTCACAATGACTACTTTAATATTACTGTAAGATTGCTTCGGACTAAAGTCCTCGCAATGACTCCTTCTGTTATCCTCGCAATGACTAACCCTATCTGTCATCGCGAAGTCAAAAGGCCGTGATGATCTCACAATTCAAAATATAAAAATAATAGTACGAAAATAATACAAAAGTCCGGTCAAAAAATATGCGATCGCATATCTTTTTGACCAATTAAGGAATATCAAACATAGTTGAGCGGTATAGGCGACTATACCAATCAAAAAAATGTTTAAAAACAAAACGCTTCCCCATGGGGAAGCGCAGAAATTGCCGTTAATAATCAGTAGTCAGTAATTGTTATCGTAGATAATTAATTATAATGATAAGCGCTTTTTTACTATTTCGCTTACCAACGAAGCGTCGGCTTTACCTTTTAATTCTTTCATTACTTCTCCCATTACGCGGCCAAGGGCTTTTATGTCTTTGACGCCAATTTTTTCTATTGTTGCCACAACAATTTTTTCTATTTCTTCTTCGCTTAATTGTTCAGGAAGATATTGTTTAATAATTTCTAATTCTTTTTCTTCTTTTTCCACTAAATCATTTCTTCCTCCTTCAGTATACATTTCGATTGCCTCTTTTCTTTTTTTGGCTTCTCGAGATAAAATCTCAATTATTTCTTCATCTGATAAAGTTGGTTCTAATCCCTTACTTTTTTTCTCAATTTCTTTATTGTGAAGAGACGACAAAAGAAATCTTAAAACACCGACTTCAAATTCTTTGCCGGCTTTCATCGCGGTTTTTAAATCTTCGGTAATTTTCTGATGAAGCATAAATAGGCAAATCGCAAAGCGCAAATCGCAAGGCGTTATTAACGGATAATAAATCGTAAAACGTATAGTAAACGCTTAGCGCTTAGCGCTTAGCGATTAGCGATTAGCGATTTTATATTATTCCCATTTTCCTCATCTTTTCTAATTCTTTTTTCTTTTGTTCGCGATGAAGAGCGGAAAGACGTTTTTTTGTTTTAGAAATTGGTCGGTCGCGATATTTTCTTTTTTTCGCCTCGCGCAAAATTCCGCTTTGTTGAACCTTTTTTTGAAAGCGGTACAAAAAAACATTTATTGATTCTCCTTCGCGACGTTTTATTTCCATAGTTTTAATAAATCCGAAATTCGAATGTCGTTTTTGCCAAAGGCAAATCCCCGGAGGGTCTAATTCGAAACAAACTTTAAAAATTATCAATTATCAATTTTCAATTATCAATCAAGTCCCAATTTTCTAATTTTCAATGTTTGATAATTAAGAAATTGTCTCCCTGCGGGAGATGTCCCGAAGGGACAAAAATTGATTGCCTCCCCTTCGGGAGGTCTCCCGTAGGGAGAAAAATTGCCTGCCCCGTAGCATCCTGAAAGGATTGCTTCGGGGGTTATTGAAAATTGAAAATTAAAACTTATATTTCGGATTTCGTACTTCGGATTTTAGCCGCTAATTTTTCAAGCGGCTCTTTCGGCGGGTTATCTACTACACTATGAATCGATCCGCCATTATCATTAAACCATCTGGGCATAATATGAATATGTAAATGCTCAATTGTCTGCCCGCTTACTTTACCATGATTAATGCCAATTGTAAAACCATCAGGTTTTAATGATTTCTCCAATAAACCAGTAACCTTTTTCACTGCCTGAAAAACTCCTTCAATTTTATCGTCCGGTAAATCTAAAATGTTTTCCGCATGAAACTTTGGCAAAACCATCGTATGTCCAGTCGTCCGCGGCTGAATATCTAAAATTGCGATAGTATTTTCATCTTCATAAATAACTTCTGCCGGAATTTCCTTATTGATAATTTTACAAAAAAGACAATCCATACCTTAATAATAACGCGGGACATTAACCAATCTTTCTCTATCTTTCTCTATATTTCTCTTTAATAATAGATAAATATAGAGAAAGGCAGCTTCGCGGCGAGAAAAATAGAGAAAGATTGTAAGGTTTCGCAAAAAATTTAATGTAACCGTTTCTTTACTTCCTCCACCACCTTATTTAGCGGCATTGTTTCTTGAATTCCGCTTTTCATATCTCTAATAATAATATTTTCTTCAAAAACTTCCTTTTGCCCTAAAATTAAAGCCAACTCCACTGCCTCTCGATCAGCAATTTTTAACTGCGCGTTAAGTGAATCCCTGCCTAATGATTCAATCACCTTAATGCCAGCCCGATGAAAATCTTCAATTAAAGCAAGCGCTTTTTTCTGGGCCGGTTTTCCAATCTGAATTAAAAAAACCTTTGCTTTGCTTTTAGAAAGGCCAGCTATCCCCTGAGCTTTCATCGCTTCAATAATTCTTTCAGCGCCTAAACCGCTACCCACCGCCGGCAGAATACTTTTTCTGCCCCCTAACATCTCTCCTAAATAATCATAACGACCGCCGCCACCAAAAGAAATATTATAACCTTCTATCGCTATTTCAAAAACTGTCCGATTATAATAATCCAAACCTCTTACTAAATACGGATTTAGAGTGTAGGGTAAATTTAATTCGTCCAAATATTCTAAAACTTCTTTAAAATGATTTTTACAGCTTGCGCATAATTCGTCAAGCATAATCGGTGCTTCTTTTTTAATCTGTTCGCATTTTTCATTTTTACAATCCAAAAGGCGCAGGGGGTTTACCGCCAAGCGCCGGCGACAATCTTTACAAATTTTCCGAGATAATTTTTGGTAATAATTTTGCAGTTTTCTTCTGTAGGCCTGACGACAATTTTTACAACCAATGCTATTTAATTGAATAATGGCGTTTTTAATTTTTAATTCCTCAATCAAACGAAAAGAAATTAAAATTATCTGACTATCATAAATAGGATTATCTCCGCCGCCTAAAATTTCAAAACCAATTTGATGAAATTGCCGATAACGACCAGCTTGCGGTTGCTCATAACGAAAACATGGGCCGAAATAAAAAACTTTCAATGGCTGAGGCAGATGCGATAAGCCATGTTGAAAATAAGCCCTGACCACCCCCGGAGTCATTTCCGGACGCAAAGCCAAACGATCACCTGATTTGGTTTTTAAAATAAACATTTGTTTTTCCACAATATCTGTATACAAACCCGTTCCTCGCTCAAAAACACCCGCATCTTCTAAAATTGGCGTATCAATTCTTGAAAAATTATAAAAATCAGCCAATTCTTGGCTTAATTTTCTTAATTTATTCCACCAGGGCTGCTCAACAGGCAAGATATCGTGCATGCCCTTAGGAGATTGGAATAATCTCTTTGCTGTCTTCCCTGTCTTTGTATTTCTTTTTTGCTTTGAGGATCTGGACAAAAAAAGTTATGAGTTATGAGTTATGGGTTATGAGTTTAATTACTCATTACTCATTACTCAGTACTCAGTACTTAGTAGGTTGGTCTTTCTGCCGCCATTAATTTATTAATAGGCCAAAGTCTCAAACGAACCAGACCAACGATTTCGCTTCTTTTTACACTGCCCCAGCTGCGGGAGTCGAAACTAAAATTCCGATTATCGCCTAAAACAAAATACTCATTATCTTTCAAAACAATTTCTTCTGATCCAGAAGTTTCTGTGCCCATTGGTAAATAAACCTCTTTTAAGGTAAAACCATTAGGATGTTCTTTATTAAAAACTGTTATCTTGCCTTCATTAATAACCAATCGTTCATTTGGCAGACCAATAATTCTTTTAATATAATAAGTTTTTTCATCTTTTGGGTAGTGAAAAACTATCACCTCTCCTCGCTGGGGTTCTCTAAAACGATAACTGAGTTCATCGATTAACAAATAATCGCCCGAAGAAAAATTTGGTTCCATTGAAGCGCCAGAAACTAAAAATGGCTGAATCAAAAAATTGCGAATAATTAAAACAGCGATTACTGCTACTAAAACCACCTCAAAAATTTCCCAAAAAGAATAAAGAAAAGATTTCATATTGTTAGAAGCGGATCAACGCTGATGAGTACGCTGATTGACGCTGATATTGATATAAGTTTAAAATAAAAGAATGGAAAAAGTCAAATTGGTTATTGGCTTGGGTAATCCGGGCAAAGAATACGAGAAAACATACCACAATGTCGGGTTTTTAGCGATTGATTATTTAGTTGCTATGTCATTGCGAGGAGCGAAGCGAGGAAGCAATCCTATTAATAAAAAGATTGCTTCGGTCGCCTTTGGCGACCTCGCAATGACGCCTTTGTTAAAAAGCAACGTCTTTATGAATCAATCCGGAAATTTTGTAAAAGCGGTGCTTAAAAAATATAAAATAAAACCTGAAGAAATTTTGATTATTCATGATGACTCGGACATTGAATTGGGAAAATATAAACTTTGTTTTGGCCGAGGTTCGGCTGGCCATAAAGGCGTACAATCAATTATCGATGCACTTAAAACCAAAAATTTCTGGCGACTGCGAATCGGGGTTCGGCCGCAGGCCGACGCGGAACAACGCAGAAGGAAACGCGGAACAACGCGGACAAAAGCAAGTGAATTGGTGCTAAAAAAAATTACTAAACACGATTTAGAAATCTTAGAAAAAGTTTTTGAGGAAATATTAAATAAACTTGCCCACGTTAATCTATGTAGTAATCATTATTAATCCGCATTTCTATAAAAGATGACCAAAATCAAAAAAGCAATCATTTTTTTAGGAGACATTTTTATTTTATACGGCGCGCTTGCCCTAACTTTAATTTTGCGCTACGGCATCAGCTACTTCAATGAATCCTTTAACAGCCATCTTAAACCATTCTCGATAATTTTTATTATTTGGCTTTTGCTTTTTTATCTGGCTGATTTCTATAAAGAGAAATATCTAAGAATAAATTTAGAAAATATCCAAATTTTTGTTTTAATAATTGTTATCAGCGTGATAAGTTCAGTGCTTCTTTTTTATCTTTTTCCTCTGTTTTTCAAATTAACCCCTAAAACCAATTTGGTGATTTTCGCTTTAATTTTTGGAGTTTTAGATTTAGGTTGGCGATTTATTTTATCTAAAATTTATATTTCTCGTGGTTTTAAAAATCGCCTTTTAATCATTGGCGATTCGCCGGCAATTAAAGAAGTAATTGATTATTTGAAAAATAACCCTCAATTAGGCTACGAGGTGGGCGGTCAAACTACTAATTTATTGTCCATTGAAAATTATCAATTTGATACCATTATTATTCAACCGTCTTTCAGAAAAGAACCTGAGTTTATTAAAACAATTTATCGCCTACTCCCTAATAAAATCAACATTATTGATTTTATTACTTTTTACGAAAGCATCTTTCAAAAAATACCTTTAAACGAATTAGACGAAAGTTGGTTTATTGAAAAAATCACTACCCGACGACATTTATATGATCTTATCAAAAGGATAGCCGATATTATTTTGTCACTCTTTTTAGGTATTACTTTATTGCCTCTGGTCTTTATAATCGCTATTTTAACTAAATTAAGCCCAAGAAAAGGGCCGGTTATTTATCAACAAGAAAGAGTTGGTATTAATAATAAAATTTTTACTCTCTATAAATTTGGCACGATGCAATTTGATAAAGGTCCTCTCTGGACAAAAGAAAAAGACAATCGCCTCACATCTCTTGGTAAAATTCTTCGTTATTCACATTTAGATGAAATTCCGCAATTATACAACATCTTTAAGGGCGATATGTCTTTTATAGGGCCGCGTGCAGAAAGAAAAGAATTAGTTGAACTTTATAGCCAACTCCCTTATTATGAAATTCGCCACATCATCAAACCCGGTTTAACCGGCTGGGCACAGGTTAATTACAAACCCAGCGCCTCTTTAGAAGAAGCCAAAGAAAAACTACAATATGATATCTACTATATCAAAAACCGCTCGCTGGTTTTAGATTTATTAATATTGATAAAAACAATAAAATATTTGTTTATCAATCACTAAAGAATAATAATTAAAAAATTAAATATCAAAATGTAAAATGACAAAACAATAATTTTTAATTTCTAATTTTTAAATTTTATAAATAATGTGGCAATTTTTAAGCATTAAAACATTAAAAATTATTTAAAAATTAAAAATTACAAAATTAAAAATCTTGAATTTTATATTGTCATTTTGATTTTTGAATTTTAATTTTTTTATAAAATGCTTACTCGTCTTAAAAATCTTTTATTCACCAATCGCTCCACTAAACAAACAATTGTAAAAAATGTTTTTTGGTTAAGCGTGGGCCAGATAGGTAGCCGCCTTATTAGAGCCATCATTATTATTTACGCGGCAAGAGTTTTGGGCGCGGCAGAATATGGTGTTTTTTCTTATGTTTTAGGTTTGGCTACTTTTTTTACGATTTTTGCCGACTTAGGATTAAGCCCTCTTTTAACCAGAGAAGTGGCGGCTCATTATGAAAAACGTTCAATTATTTTTGCCAGCGCTTTTTGGTTAAAAATTCTTCTTTTGGCGATTACCGCTCTTTTGGTGATTTTCGTCGCGCCCAAATTTTCTAATATTAAAGAAGCAATTCCGCTTCTGCCGTTTGTCGCTTTACTGGTGGCTTTAGATAATTTAAGAGATTTTATTTTTTCTTATTTTCGGGGTATCGAAAAAATGGAATTAGAGGGCTTTTTGGTAGTGATAATGAACTCAGTTATTGCCTTGGCTGGTTTTATTATTTTAAGTTTTAAACAAACCGCTGGCGCTTTGCTTTTCTCTTATATCGCCAGCGTGGCTGCTTTAAGTGTCGCGGCTTTTTACTTTATTAGAGATTTATTAAAAAGAATTTTTAAGGATTTTAATAAAGACATTGCCCGACAATTTATTTATGATTGCTGGCCCTTAGCGTTTGCCGGACTTTTTGGCATTTTTATGTTAAATATTGATATTATTATGCTGGGCTGGTGGCGGACCAGCGAAGAAATCGGTTATTACTCAGCCAGTCAAAAGGTGGTTCAAATATTTTATACTTTATCAGCGATTATTGCCACCGCTGTTTTTCCAGCTTTTTCCCGTTTTGTCAAACAAAAAGAGTTTGCCAAAGCAAAACTACTTAATGAAAAAATAATTTCTCTTCTTTATCTTTTAGCGCTTCCTTTGGCTACCGGTGGCGTCATTTTAGCCCAACCCATTATTAAACTGCTCTTTGGCAAAGAATACCTGCCCGCTGCTTTATCTTTTCAGATTTTGATTTTAACTCTTCTGATTCAATTTCCCGCCCCTCTTTTAAGTAATTCTCTTACTGCTTATAACCAACAACGTAAATTTGCTTATTATATTGGGTTGGGATCATTAAGTAATGTGGTTTTTAATGCCTTGTTTATTCCTATTTGGGGCATTAACGGCTCTGCCTTGGCAACGGTTATTGCTCAATCTACTTATATTTTTCCTCTTTGGCTAAAAATTAAAAAAATTAATAACTTTTATACCCTTCGTCATTTGAAAAAAATCGCGGCCAGCGCCGCGATTATGGGACTGGTTAGTTTTATTTCTAATCAAATAGGAATAAATGTTGTTATCAACATTATTCTTTCAGCCGGAGTTTATTTTATAATTTTATATTTAGCAAAAGAGGATACTATTAATGAAACTAAAAGTTTGTTTGCTAAAATAAAAAAATAATTTTAGTTTAAGAGCTTCTCAAATTTGCCTAAACAAACATCAATACTAAAATTTTGCTTAGCATAAATAAATCCGTTTTTACCTAACAACGGCAATCTTTCTCTTTCAATAAACATTTTCCTCACTATTTGGGCCGCTTTTTCTACATTATCGGATGGTAAAGCATAACCGCAGTTTGCTTTTTGCACCAGAAAAAATCCATCACTTTCTTTATTTAAAAATGCTAATACAGGCTTGCTAGACGCTAAATATCCCAAAAATTTTCCCGGCACGAAAGGCGTTTTGTTATTAAAACTTAAACAAACCAATCCTACATCAGCCTCTTTTACTAAATATGGATAATCCTCTTTAGAAACAAAAGGTCTAATTATTATATTATTAAGAGTGTAATCTTTAATCATTTTCTCAATTTTTTCTTTCTCTGTTCCGTCGCCTACCAACAAAAAAACAATATCTTTAATATCAGAAACTCTTTTAGCCACCTCAATTAAAAATTCTAATCCCTGAGCCGGACCCATAACACCGGCAAAAAGAAAAATAAATTTCTCCTCAAGATTCCATTTTTTTCTAAAAGAAATATTTTTGTTTAAATTTTGATAAAACGATAAATCTATCCAATTATGAAGCGTAATAATTTTTTCTTCTGGCACGCCTTTTTTCTCTATTAAAAATCTGCGGCCACCCTCGGAATGAAAAGTGATTTTATCGGCATTCTTATAAGCTGTTTTTTCTATCCATTCAAAAAGCCAAACTGCCGGTTTATATTTCCATCCCTTTAAAATTCCTAAATCAATAGCGTTTTGCGGAAAAATATCTTGAAGATTAAGAATAAATTTGGCGCCATATCTTCTTTTAACCTTAATGCCAACCAAAGCCAAGGGCAGAGGCGGACTGTAAACAATTACTACGTCAATTTTATCTTTAACAAATTTTTTGATATAAGCAAAAAAAATAAAAGGTAAAATCAATTGGCTGATTCCCCGAAAAATAAAATTAACCTTATGATGAGGTAAAACTTTTACCCGTAAAACATCAATGCCGTCTTCCCTACTGAAAATATCAAAAACCCTACCTTTGGCTTCATTGGTTAAGTAATGTCTTGGATAAGAAGTCGCCACTATTACTTTATGACCGCGTTTTTTAAGTCCTTGAGCTAACTCCGCCATTAAATTAGCGGCTGAGGAAATTTCTGGAGGGTAAACATCAGCAACAATAAGAATATTCTTTGATTTATTAATCATTAAGATATTAAGAGGTTGAGTGATTACGTTTTTTCTGAATAATTTTTGTTAATCCAACAATCAATCGTAAAACCTTGCCAGAGACATTAGTATCTTGATAGTTTCTTGGAATATTAAATTTTTCTCCCCGTGCTATTTGCTGAGTAGTAATCTCAATTGCCTGCAAAATTATATCTTTATCCAGGCCCGATAAAATAAGTACTCCCTCGTCAAATGCTTCTGGCCGCTCAGAACTATTTCTTACTTGAATCGCTGGGAAACCCATCAATGATGATTCTTCCTGAATTGTGCCGCTATCTGATAAAACACAAAAAGCATTTAATTGAAGATTGGAATAATCAAAATAACCAAAGGGCTTATGAAAATTAATTAGTTTATGCGCTTTAATTTTATATTTTTCAAGCCGCGTCCGCGTTCGAGGATGAGTGCTGACAATAATCGGCAATTGATATTTCTCGGCAATTATGTTTAAGGCATCAATTAATTTTTTAAGTGATTCTTTACGATCAACATTTTCTTCACGATGAAGGCTTGTCAAAAAATATTGACCTTTTTTTAATTTTAGTTCTTTTAAAATTTGGGACTGTTTTATATCTTTTTTGTAAAATTCCCAAACTTCAGCCATAGGCGAGCCCGTCACATAAATCGTGCCCGGATGAATACCCTCTTGAATTAAATAAAGCCGCGCATTCTCGCTGTAAGGCAAATTGATGTCGCTAATATGATCTACAATTTTTCTATTGATTTCCTCAGGTACATTTTCATCAAAACAACGATTACCGGCTTCCATATGAAAAATCGGAATTTTCATTCTTTTAGCCATAATAGCCGCTAAAGCGCTATTGGTGTCGCCTAAAATAAGTACCGCGTCCGGCATTTCTTTCTTAAAAACTTCTTCGCTTCTTTCTATTATCTTGGCAATCTGACTACCTAACGTATCTGACTTAACCTCTAAAAAATAATCTGGCTTTCTAATTTTAAGATTTTCAAAAAAAATCTTGTCCATCTCGTAATCATAACTCTGGCCCGTATGGACCATAATATGATTAACATACCGATCAAGCTTAGCAAAAATCCGCGACAAACGAATAATCTCGGGCCGCGTGCCAAAAATTGTCATCACTTTGAGTTTATTAATTATTTTCATAGTGGATAAATTATACTTCTTCAAAATATGTATCAGGATCTTCGGGATTAAAAATCTCATTAACCCAAACCAAAAGCTTCATCTCTGTCTCGCCAATATTTTTTATATTATGCGTCCAGTTTATCGGCATTTCAATTATTTCTGGATTTTCTCCTGAAACCTCAATCTCCTTAATTTCTCCTGTTTCTCTATTTCTTAATTTAATTAAACCTCTGCCCTCAATCACACAAAAAAATTCTTTTTTTCGCGTATGATAATGATTACCGCGAATAATCCCCGGTTTAGTAGTAGAATAAAAAACTTGGCCCACCCCGGGAATTTTAAAAATTTCAATCAATTTTCCTCTCTCGTCTTCCTTAACTTCTAATTTTTTATTCATAGACGCTGATTTATATAAATTTTTACTGATTAATACCGATAAGATAAATAGGTTTTGTATAAATCTTTATAAAATTTTGATTTTAGTAATTTTTTATCTTTTAAATTCTTGAATGATTTTATTAACTCAGCCAATTCTGAAATTGATATCCAATTATTAGAAGCAACTCTTTTAAAATAAAATATTTTCTTCCGTCTAACAAAAATTTCTCTAATAATTATTTTTGCCACATCTTTTACATAAATCAAATTTATTTTTTTATTTTTACTTTCTGGATGAACTGTAACCTCTTGATTATTCGCCACTTGATAACAAAAAGTGGCAACCACCGAATTATAAAAAGGTCGACAACCCTCGCCAAAAACATTAGTTAAACGAAAAATAGAAACCGGCATTTGATATCTCTTAGAAAAATCTTGAAGCATTATTTCTACTATTTTCTTGCTCTGGCCATATAAAGTTTCAGTTTCCGCTTGAATTGAAGATAAAAATATTAATTTGGCGTGGCTTTTAATTTTTCGCATCGCCGAAATTAAGTTATAAGTAGCCACAATACTTCCGGCTATTATTTCCGCATCTGTCCCTCGATTAACTGCCGCCGTATGAATTATAACATCTTTATCGTTGACAAATTTTTTTAATGCGCTGCTCGGTTCTAAAAGATTATTTTTGGGTAAATCAAAAAAAGATAAACTAATATCGCGCCTGTCTTTTAATAAATTAACAATATGGCTAGCAATAAAACCTTGGCTGCCGGTAATACCAATTTTCTTCATTGTTTTTTAAAATCTTTTAATTCCTGTTGAATTTCATCAAGCGAAAGAAGCAATTCTTTAAGCTCTTCTTTGGATAACCTTTTAGTATTGGCGGAAGTATATCCCTCGGTTGGCAAATTATTATTTTTTTGGCCTTTAAAATAATATTGCCGGTAATCCATTCCTGGCACTTCAGGATTTATTTTATAATAATCACCACAATCTTCAGTACGAAATGTTTCCTCGCTCGAGATTAAAGTTTCATGCATTTTTTCGCCGGGACGAATACCAATCTCTTCAATACCCTTATCATAATTAAAAATCTCTATTAACACCTCGGCTAAATCGCCAATGGTCGCGGCCGGCGCTTTTCTTACATAAATCTCGCCATTTTGACCATGCGTTAACGCATAAAGCACTAAGTCAATAGATTGATTTAAAGACATCATAAAGCGCGTCATATGAGGATTGGTAATTGTTAGTGGTTTATCTTGCCTCATTAAATCAACAAAATAGGGGATAACCGAACCCCGAGTATACATTACATTGCCATATCTCGTGCCGCATAAAATTGTCTTTCCTCTTTTTTCGCGAGAATTAGCAATCATTATTCGCTCCATTAACGCTTTAGTCATTCCCATTACATTAATAGGATAAACTGCTTTATCTGTGCTCAAAACAACCACTCTTTCAACGCCGTTTTCAATTGCCGCGTCAATAACATTATGAGCCCCGAGGCTATTTGTCTTAATTGCTTCAATAGGAAAAAATTCGCAATTAGGAACCTGTTTTAAAGCCGCCGCATGAAAAACATAATCAACGCCATACATCGCATGAAAAACCGCATCTTTATCACGAACATCGCCAATAATAAATCTCAATCTATCATCACTGTATTTATTTCCCATATCAAACTGCTTCTTTTCGTCGCGGCTAAAAATAACAATTTGTTTAGGATTATATTGCAACAATTTAGTAATCACCGCATTGCCAAAAGAACCAGTGCCGCCAGTCACTAAAATTGTTTTGTTTTCAATAAAATTTTTGTAATCCATTATCTTAAATAATACTAAATTTTGCCTAATTTCTCAATATCCATCTTTTTTATTTCGTAAAGCTTGGCATCAACCAAAAACCTATACCAGCATCCCTGCAAAAAGTGAAAAATCAAACCTTCTTTGCCGTCTAAAAAACCCAAGCGGATAAAATAACGGTAAAAAAAGTAAAGAAATACCCGACAAAAAAGCGGCAAGCGATAGTAAATTTTTTTCTTTTTGGTGCCATAATCGCCTCTTAAAACATCTGCCGCTTCTCTTGAAGCATAATTATTGTGTTTCTGAATCCAATCGCTCAAACCTTTTTTATTATCATCAATAAAATCATTTTTTAATTTCTCCGCCCTGCCTTCTAATAAAACGATGTGCTCATCCATGGCTCTTTGTTCTGATTTCGCCTTGCCTTTTCTAAATAACCTTAAAAACCAAATTGGATAATAACCACCGTGCTTAATCCATCTGCCCATAAAATAAACCCGACGCTTGATGTAAAAACCGTTTACTATAGAAGCGGATTGACGCGGATCTTGATTGTTTAGAAGCGGATTGACGCGGATTTCTTCTTTTAATTCCTCAGTTAAATACTCGTCAGCATCCAATCTTAAAATCCACTCATTTTTAATCTCTAAATTATCCAAAGCCCAATTAAATTGCTGGGCTTGATTTTCAAAAGGGTGCTGAACAATTTTACAACCGTAGCGCTTGGCAATTTGCACAGTATTATCAGTACTATACGAATCTATAATAAAAATTTCATCCGCCCAACCAGCGATATTTTTCAATAACCTTTCAAGATGAATTTCTTCGTTATAAGTAAGAATAATTATACTGATTGGTAGTTTCATATTTTTAAATATTTTTTTATTAGATTTTTAGTTTTTGGAGGATATTTTTTGAGCCAATTTAAAAATTTTTTCTTATCAATTTTCAAATAATCTAATTGAGAAAAATTAATTTTTAATTTTCCCAATGAAGCCAAATAAAAGGTGTCTAATAGGGCTTTCTCTGGTTCGGCTAAATAAAGACCGTTTTTAAAATTATAACCAAAAAACAATTCTTTTTTGAGTTTTCGGTATTCAATTTTCCGATTCTCGAAAATTAAACTTTTTGGCTTTAAAATAGTTGCGAAAGTTAAATTATAAGGAATCTGACTTAAAATTCCCCATAGGGCTAGCGCTGATTCAAAAGACAGATAAGAAGGATAATAAATCTGATTGGCGATTTTTTCAATTTCAGAAACTTTTTCTGGTAAAATATAAAAATTTCTTTGAACCCTTATTAATTTGCCGGATTTTACCAACCGATAAAGAATCACTTTCAAAACCTCTCGTCGTTGTTGGCTAATTTTAGTAAGATCGTTTAGGGTGTAATAATCTTTGTTTATTTTTTTTAATTTATCCAAAAATTCTTTAGTCATTTTACTAAATTATCAATCACCTTTTTAAAATCGTAAGGTAAATACTTTAAAAGGTTTTGCTTTAATATTTTTTTATCTATCTTAACAGCCGGCTTTTTAAAAGGAATTTTTAATTGTTGAGCGATAAACCATAAATCAAATAAATCACGAGGTTCTTTTCTTTGTTTGAAAGCATTTATTTTTAATTCTTGAATTTTAGAAAGAGTAAGAACCGAAATTAAAACTTGAAAATTAACTGTCGGCGAAGTTAAAAGTCGCCATTCAATGTTTTTCTTAAATATTTTTTTCCGAACCTCTATTTTAATCCGAAAACTCCGGACTAAATAATCTTCTTTAATTTGAAATTCAGCCAAAAAAGTAAAGTATTTAGAATAAAGATCGGTAATTTTTAAATTATACTTTTTAGCGATAGCGGTAATCGTGGACTGAAAAAACGAAAAAGGTAGACGCTTTTTTAAATAAAAACCTAAATCGTCAGAAAAACGTGGCGAATTATAAGCCAATCTTAAAGCCGTGCCACCGCCAAAAATTAAAAAATCCGCTAATTGACTTTGGGAGATTTCTCTTAAAATCATCATTTCCCAGTATTCTCGGACAATTTGGTCAATACTGATTTTTAATTTTTGAACCAATTTCTCGGCTAATTGATTTTCCATAATTCTACAAAGTTAACAATTTTGTTAACTTTTTAGAATTATACTTTAATAACAATCTGAGGTCAAATTGGCGTATAAGATACTAACATTTGGAAAAGTTAATATTAAATAAAAAAGAGCCGTCATTGCGAGCGGAGCGAAGCAGTCCATAGGAACGTCATTGCGGCGAAGCGCGGCAGTCCATAGAAACGTCATTGCGAGCCCCTCTTCCTTTGTCATTGCGAGGCGAAGCCGAAGCAATCTTACATTAGTGTAATGCAATGTTGTCATTGCGAGGGCTTTAGCCCGAAGCAATCTTACATTGATGTAATTAGGTTGCCACGGGGACTACGTCCCCTCGCAATGACATGATTGCCACGTCGGGCTTACGCCCTCCTCGCAATGACAAAGTGGATAAACCGTCATTGCGAGCGGAGCGAAGCAATCTTACAATAATGTAACTGCGAAACAAAGTGGAGCAAGTTAAAATAATTAACATCAATGTAAGGTTGCCGCGTCGCTTCGCTCCTCGCAATGACATGATTGCCGCGCTCCCTGCGGTCGCTCGCAATGACGCAAAAAGGGATCGCCACGGCCTGACGGCCTCGCGATGACAAATAACAGGGACTATTGACAATGACGATGACCATCGACAATAACTGTCATTGCGAGGCTGCGCCAGCAGCCGAAGCAATCTTACATTGATGTAAATGAGATTGCCAAGTCGGGCCTACGCCCTCCTCGCAATGACAAAGTGGATAAACCGTCATTGCGAGCGGAGCGAGGCAATCTTGCATTGATGTAAGGTTGCCGCGGGGACTGCGTCCCCTCGCAATGACAAATACATAAGTCATTGTGAGCTCTTCCTCTTTATCATTGCAAGCTGGCGCTTCTTTTTGTCATTGCGAGTCTGCCGAAGGCAGACGAAGCAATCTTACACGCTTAACTTATCGTTTTAAAAATAAGCCGAAAATAACCTTACTAAAGTTGTCTGACGGCCGTCAATTAACTTTAGTAAAAAATTTTTATTTTGAAAACGCGTTAAAACTATAGCCCTAAAGATTTTGTTATTTTATTTCTGCGCTAAAACATAAATTGAATGGGAAATTGGCCAAAACCTGCCATAATAACCAATTTTAATGGGCTTCAAATTATTTTTAATTAATAAATTGAGCAGTGTTTTTTTGGTAAAAAATCTAATATGTGAACCAACAGGATTAAAATGTTTATTAAAAGCAAAAATGGTAATCAATAAATTTTTAATCAAACCGTGATAAGGGGTGGTGAGCAATATTTTACCGCCTGGGCGCAAAATACGCGCCATCTCACTAAAAGCGTTTTCTATATCATAAATATGTTCAATTACTTCAGATGAAAAAATAAAATCCGCGATCTCGCTCTTAAGAGGAATTTTTTCTCCATCATTAATTTTATAAAGTTCAACCTCCGGCAAATTTTTTCTCGCTTGCTCTAAAGCTGTTTCAGAAACATCAAGTCCTATTAGGTTCGCTTTGGGATTTATTTTTTTAATCTCTTCTAAAATTTTTCCGTTCCCGCAACCAAAATCAATAATAGTTATATTATCTTCTAAAGGAATAAGTTTTTTAAGTTTGGGCCACTTTAAATTGAAATCACCCAAATAGCCAACATTGCCTCCCCAATAATTTTCATAAAATTTACTCATAATTTTTAAAATTTTTCACTGCCTTATAATATTCTTCAATTTATCTCTCTTGCTACTTTTGCGTTGGAAAAATGCGGCTTTAATAATTATTTATAAATCGCGTGATCACCGACTGAATGAAAATAAACTATTCCGTTTTCTCCAAACTCAAAAACAATCCGATATTTAAAATCAATAGAAAAAGACCAAAAATCCCTGAGACGTCCGTGAAGTTTATGAGTATCTAAAATAGGAGTAAAAGGATTTTTTCTAAAAATTTTTTCTTTCTCTTCAGCTAACAATTTAATTTCTTTGGGCAGTTTCTTATATTCTCTGGCAAACTTAGAGGTATAAATAATTTTCATATTAGCGCAAATCTTTTAAGGAGCGCAAAATCTTGCCTTTGCCCGCCGCAATTTCTTTTTGGCTTTTTCTTAATTCCTGAAGCAACTGTTCTTCCTGCCAAAGGCGAATCAAATCGCGGAAAAATTCGCTTTTAGAAGCGTAACGCCCGCTTTTCATTGCCTTTTCTACTTCTTTGCTTAATTCTTTTGGTAAAGAAATATTAATTATGTTGCGCATAATTTTTTATTAATTAAAATCGCCGACTGTAATAATTTATATTACAATAATATTTTATCTAAATCCATCTGTCAAATTCTTAATTTACTATATTCCTCAATCCATCTCTCTGCTACTTTTTCAGCAGAAAATTCTGTTTCAACCAATTTTTTACCTTTCTCGCCCATTTCTTTGGCTAAATCGGGATTGTCTAAAATTTTCAAAATTATTTATTTTAATATCTGATCCTTTAATTTTTTGGACTCGTTAATAAAAAAATCGCGCCATTCCTGATGATTGATGTTTTTAATCATTCGCGGATAGTCCTTAACTTTGCCGGCTAAAAACAAACGAGAACCTAATTGCAAAGGATCAATATGCCAATCAAATTTTGCTTTTGCCTGCGTTAAAAGATTATCAAATGAATATTTTTTTTCTTTTATAATAAAATAAATGTCAATAAAATCCCGGGCGCGCGGCTTCATGGCAATAGTATGAACCTTGTTAACGGCGATGTCTAAAATGCTATCCACCGCCAAATTGCCATATTTAATCCCTTTTTCAATACGAGGAAAAGGATAATAATTGAAATCAACTTTTAGAATTTCATTGTTGGGAAAATACAATTGAAAACTATGCAGACCTAAAAATTGACGATAATCAATTTTTTTTAATTTTAATTTTTTTTGAATCTTGCCAATAAAAACTCTTATTCTAGCGATATTAATCTCATTTTCGGAAAATAAATCAATATCTTCTGATAAACGATGTTTAAGATAAAAAGCGGCTAAAGGGGTGCCGCCGGTGAAATAAAATTTTTTATAAAGATACGGCTCTGTCGAAACTAAATCTAAAAAAAGTTTTTGCTCTTTAGTAATTATTTCGTTTTTTTCCGTTATTTTTTCTGCCATAACAAAAATCGGAGATAATTTTTTGTGATATTATCAATAAAAAGTTTTTTCCAGTGCTTGCGCAATAGGCGTTCGTTTAATTTCTCGCCGCCCAATCCCCAATTTATCATTTGCTCCAATTTCCAAATTTGATATCCTTCTGGGTCCTCCTTTTTAAATTTTTTCTCGTCAACTGACCAGTTATACATAAATATAATTATACCCTAATCTTGAATTTAAATCAAAGATTTATACTCCTCAATCCATCTCTCCGCTACTTTTTCACTGGAAAATTCGGTTTCAACCAGTTTTCTGCCTTTCTCGCCCATTTCTTTTGCTAAATTAGGATTATTTAAAATTTTTAAAATCGCTTCGGCTAATTGTCTTTCGTCTTTTTCAATTACAATGCCGGCGCCGGCTTTTTCAATACGCAAAGAAATACCGACATTTTTGGTAATAACAACAGGCAAACCAAAATACATTGCCTCAACTACCGCCATTGGCAAACACTCTGAATAAGAAGGCAAAACAAAAATATCGCTTTCTTGTAGTGCGGAAATTTTATCTTCGCCCACAAGCATCCCGGTGAATACAATATCATTGTTAATTTCTAGTTTCCAATTTCTAATTTCTAATTCTATTTCTTTTTTATAATTATTTTCATCTGGACCAGCTAAAACTAAAACAATATTAGTCTCTTTTTTAATCACCTCCGCAAAAGCCGGAATTAAAGTGTCTAAACCTTTGATTGGATGAAGGCGCGCTAAAAATAAAATTATTTTTTTGTCTGAAGGGATATTAAATTTTTCTCTAAAAAATTTTTGGACATCTGATGTCCTAATCGGGACATCGGATGTACTTATATTGGACTTTCCAATATTAAATTCTTCAGGGCTAAAACCATTGGGAATAACAACCGCTTTTTTTAACGGTAAGCCGGCTTTTAAATAATCGTTTTTTTCCTGATCCACTAAAAAATGAACAATAGCGTCTTTAAGATTTTTTTTCTCAATTAAATTGAGATAGATTTTTTTCTTCAAAGAGTGGCGGCTTAAAGGATCTAACATTAAACTGCCGTGAGGCGAAATAATATAATAGGGTTTTTTGAATTTTTTCGCGTAATAAGCGCCCAAAGTTGAAGCAGACAAAAAAACCGAAGTAATATGAATTAAATCAAAATTTTTAACATTTTTTGCTAAAGCCCGATGCAAAGCAAAAGAATACTGCCAACTTCTAAAACTTATTGGAAAATAAAAAACTTTTACACCATCAATATCTACTTCCTGATTAAGCGGCACATCTAAAATTTTTGCGCCATCTAAATTGGTGGTATAAACAACTACTTCAAATCCTTTTTTGACTAATTCCTTATTTAAATTATGCGTTGGAATAATTGGCCCGCTCGCCAATCTCGCCGGCAAATATGAAGGAATAATGTGTAAAATTTTCATAAATTTTTATTTTTATAACTTTCAAAAACTCTGATAATTTCTTTTGCTCTGTCTAATACTTCGTGGCCATCTTTTAAAAGCCGAGCGTAACCAGCTTCAGCAATTTTTTCTCTTTCTTTATCGTGGCTTAAATAATATTTAATTTTTTCTAACATTTCTTCTTTGTTTTTAAAATATTCTGCTTCTTTTCCTTCTTGGAACATACTATTTAAATCATCGGTGTATTCACTTAACATAAAAGTTTTAGTCGCAGTAATTTCAAAATTTCTTCTAGTATAAGTGTCGTTATTTAATTTTGACAAAAAACAAAGAGCGATTTTTGCACTATTTAGAGCCAAATTATATGCTTCAGTATTTAAAGAATAAATATCACCCATTTTCTTTTTAAAAAATTTATAATATTTTGACCGCTGCCATTCTGGCCCAAATAATTTAAAATCTATGCCGCTATCAAGAATAGCTTTAATATATTCATCTCGACCATCATTTTCATAATGTCCAACAAATATAACATCGCAAACATATTCATTGGTTGGTAATTTTTCAATGGGAAAATTTTTTTCTTTAATATAGTACGAACGCAATAAACTAACGCGGCGATAACCAAGGCGATAATAATCCTCAATATTTTTATGACGATAAACAAAAATGTGGTCATAAAAAGGAATTGATTTTCTAAAATGCCTAAAGAGATAAAAAGGATGTTTTTTGCTAAATGGGTCATCGTTATTATAGCCAAAAACCAAAGCGCCGGTTTTTCTTAATTCTTGAATAGTTTTATCAAAAATAGCATTACCCCGATAAACAAAAATCAAGTCCGGCTTTTCCATTTCAACGCAAGATATTAAATCTTTATTTATTCTCCATAAAATTGGCCCACATAAAAATTTATTTTGCAATTTTATAAAAAATTTTCTATCTTGAAGATAATCACCAATAACAAATTTAGAAACATTTTTGTATCCTAATTTTAAAAAAGCATTATAAAATGCCTGTTCGTAAATTGGAGCAATAAAATCGCCAACGATAAGAATTTTCATAAATTAATAAAATCAATAATATTTTTATTAATAATTTTATATTTTTGACCACATTTCAAACATTGAATAGCTGACACATTTCTTTCTAATACATCACTGCCACACTTAATACACTTAAGATAGTTTATTATATTCAAATGTTTATTCCTTTTATTTTGAGAAAAAATATTTCTTAGTAAAGAAATGGTTATTTTTCTTATTTTATTTTTGAAACTTATTGACGATGATGAATTTTCTTCTTGCTTAAAATGCCAGTCAAATTTATAATTCGGATTAATTATTCGATATTTTATACCGCCATGCTCTTTACTCCAATAATAACGAATATGAAAATTAAATGGATGTTTTGATACCCATTTAGGGAAAAGTGCGCTAACCGTGTTACTAAAAAGATTATTGAGATATTTATCTTCGGCCGAAGCGGTTTTTTTATAAATTATCAACTCGCCGTTTTCTTGCATAATTTCAAGACGATGCATAGGATAACTGCAAAGCCTTTCAAAAAAAGCATTTGGCGTTTCTATATAACCGGCTCTCCCTACTCTCTGAATTTCGCTTAAAAATTTATCCGGATCAGGAGAATGTTCTAAAACATGAGAAGCGATAACAAAATCAAAAACATTATCTCTAAAGGGTAAGTTTTCGCCAAAAGCTAAAACAGTTGGCCGATCATAAATTAAAGGATCAAAATGCCTTTCAATTGTTTCAAGATAAGCATCACAAAGCACATTAGCCCTTGGATAAGGATTGCCGCCACTGCCTACCTCTAAAACCAAATCGTCTTTTTTAACTGGACAATGCAATCGCCGTAAAGACCAAGCAATTGAATCAGCGCCTATTTTTCTAAAAAATTTCATTAAAAAACTTTCATTATTTATTTTCATAATTGCGGTGTTTTGCCTAATAACTTTTTTATTATTCTAATACCCTCATCACAAATTTTTTCTCCAAAAATAATAAGAGCCGATACATAAATATAATAATAAATAGTATTATTAAAACCTAATTTATTAAGCTCGGAAACATATTTCAAAAAAACACGCAAACCCTTGCTTCGCTGAATAGCCAACACGGGATAAGAATATTTGGAAATATCTTTTTTTATAATATTCACAGATCGAAAATTATATTTCTTATCTAAATATTCAGCAATTTTTATAAAGCCCTTCATAAAATTAAGAGAGTTTTCAACCGTAACCGTTCCGGGCGTATAAAAATTTTTTTCTTTTTGAGATGAGCCAAACATTGGTTTTAATTCCTTTTTATACTGCTGAGTTAAGGGTATATCAAAATAGGCAGAAGGGTATTTCAAAATTGTTTCTGCCGCTAAGTACAACTGAAACAATAAAGTACCATCAAACTTATCAATCAAAAACGGCAAAATATATTTTCTTTTAATCGTAAAGCCTGATATAAAAACGCTTTTTCTAAATAAAGCAATATAGCTTGCAAATCCGGGTTGAAAAAAATGATTGTTGTTAAAATATCTAAATTTCTCAACCTTTCCATTTTGATGCACTAATTGATAAGACCTTAAAACATACCCCAAATCAGGATGTTGTTTTAAAAAATTGGTTAATTTATCCAACGCTCCCGCCACAAAAACATCGTCATCGCCCATAAAAATTATCCATTCTCCTAAAGCCTTTTTAATTAACTCTCTTAGGTTAGCATCATAACCAAGATTCTCTTGGTTTTCTATATATTTTACCTTGTAAGAGCTTTTTTGAATAAAACCGTTGACTACTTCGCGTATGATTTCTCTTTTTGGGCTTTTGTCTTCACAAATCACAATTTCAACGCTATCTGAATCAGTTGCATCAATGCTTTGAAGTAATCTTAAAATTTCCTGTGGCCTATTATAACTTGGTATACAAATTGAAATAAAATATTTTTTCATAATCAAAAATCAAAATTATTTTTTTCCAACCAAACGGCAAGCACTAAAAGGGTCCAGGTTTTGTATTTATTTTTATTCGCCCATTGACGGCTTTTATCAAAAGAAATTAGCTCGAAAATTTTTCTTTTCGGATTATTAAGATAATCTTCTCGCAAAGCGTTTAATGATTTATCTTCTTTAAGCCATTTATCTACCGGGCCGCCGAAGCCTTGTTTATAACGATTTCTAATAGAATCAGTCCATAAGCCAGAAACTGCTCTTCTTAAGATAATTTTATCATTTTCTTTACTCACTTTTAATTGATATGGCAATGAAAGGCAAAAAGAAGCCAAATCAACATCTAAAAACGGCGCTCTTAATTCTAAACCATTAGCCATTGAGGCTCGATCAATTTTTGTCAAAATATCACCCACTAAATAATTTTCAACATCCCAACGCATTACATCATTTAAATCGTTGGTTAAATTCCAACTGGGCTGATAATAGTCGTCTTTATTTTGCGCTTTTAGCCCTAAGGTTTTAATTTCTTTATCATTAAAAATGATATTTTGCGATAAATGAGCATTAATTACTGAATTAAATTTATTAAATTTTGCTCCTAAATGCCGATATAAAAGATAATTTTTAAAATAAGATTGCCGCGCTTCACTCGCTATGATTTTATAAAATGGCAGTTTAGCCAAAACTTTAGCAATAAACCAGATAAGTTTTGTTCTCAAAAAAGAATCGCTTAAAGATTTTTCTTGATATAAAAATGGCTTATACCAACCATAACCGCCCAACATTTCATCTCCGCCATCGCCGGTTAAAACCACTTTGGTATATTGCCGCGCGGTTTTTGCCAATAAATAAGTAGGGATATTTGAAGAATCAGCGAATGGCTCATCATATATTTCTTGCATTTTTATCAATAATTCTCCTAAATCAACTTTTTCTGGTGTTAATTCAATATGATTTGTTTTATATTTTTTAGCGATTTCTAAAGCATAAGGCAATTCATTTATCCATTCGCCAAAACCAAAAGAAAAAGTATTCAAATTTTCTTTATATTGGCTAGTAATCGCGACAATGGTGGAAGAATCCAGTCCGCCGCTTAAAAAAGCGCCCACCGGCACATCTGCCACTAATTGTTTTTTTACGGCATTAAAAAGTAATTTTTTAAATTCTTCAACGGCTTCGTCAAGTGAAATCTGATAATTTAATTCCGGCATTTGCCAATAACGACTCATTTTTATTTTTCCATCTTGATAAACAAGAAAATGAGCCGGCGGTAAAACATAGATATTTTCATAAATTGTTTCATAAGGATGAACATAAAGCCGCTTTAAATAATGAATAAGCGAATTTTTATTTAATCTTGGTTTTATTAAACCCGAAGCCAAAATCGCTTTTATTTCCGAAGCGAAAATAAACTCATTATTATTGCCAAAAGCGTAATAAAAAGGTTTTTCGCCAAAACGATCGCGAGCCGCAATCAGTTTTTTTTCTTTATCATCCCACAAAGCAAAAGCAAACATTCCAGGAAGATATTTTAGAAAATCGTCACTATATTTTTCGTAAAGCGCTAAAATTATTTCTGTATCAGAAGTGGTTTGAAAATGATAATCAGTTAAATTTTTTTTAATTTCTTGATAGCCGTAAATTTCGCCGTTAAAAACAATGGCGATTTGCGATTTGCCTCTTGCGCTTTGCGATAACATTGGTTGATCTCCTGTTTTCAAATCAATAATAGACAACCGCCGGTGTCCTAAACCGCAATCATTAAAAAAATAAAAACCTTCAGCGTCAGGCCCACGATGACTCAAAGAATCGGTCATCTTTTTTAGCTGAGATTTATATTTTTGCACATCTTGTGTAACAATACCAGCAATCCCGCACATAAAAAATTAATTATTCTATTAAACCAATAATCTTAAAAACTTTTTCAAAATTCTTCTCCCATGTATAATTTTCTCTCGCTTTTTTCAGCCCGGCTTCTGCTACTGCTTTTAATTTATCTGGATTGGCAAGATAAAATTTAATTTTACTTATACATTCATCAATTGTATCATAACATTCTATTTCTTTGCCTTCTTCAAATAATCGCAACAGGTCTGGATTACGATTAGTCAGATAAAGGCCGCCGGCCATTGTCGCGTCAAAATCTCTGAGTTTAATCGTTAAAATGTCGGTATTATAACCGACATAGCCGCTTCCTAAAATTATTCTGGCTTTTCCGAAAACTTCGGCAATCTTATCCGCATTAATAAAACCATTGGGGAAACCCGGGCCGAACGCTTCAATGTTAATGCCAGCAGCCATAATGCTTTGAACAAGCTTCCCCCGAATACCGTATTTGCCGCCGACAAAAACTACATCATAAATTTTCGGCTTTCTCGGATAAAAAATTTCCGGGTCGCTGGCTAATGGCCAATAAATTGCCGGACAACCTTCCACTAAATACCATAAACAGCTATCAGGAGAAGTAGTTAAAACCAAATCAAGGCCATTAGCCAAGCCAACCGAGCCCATTAATTTCCCCTTTTCTCTTCGCCAGAGATCAGGCAATTTATCATCCATTGAAATATTGACCGTAGGAATACCCATTTCCTGAATTTTTATTAATGCTTCCACATCAAGCACATCTGCCCACATCTGACCTATTAATAAATCTATTTTTTTATCTTTATTAATCTCCTCAATTTGTTTACTAAGGGCTCGACTATTACTTCCTCTTACTGTTAATTCATTCATTCCTGTTTTAGATGTTTGTTTCCATAAAAGTCCGTAACCATCTTCTTCATTTTGAAAAGTAATCACTTCTCCAAATTTTTTTAATCCCTGCAAGGTTCCAGACATGTCTTGGGCATAATGCGCGCCTACCCAAAAAATTCTTAATTTTCCTTTTGTAATAGGATTAATTTTAATTCTTCTGTTTACTAATTTATTATGAACCATCTGTATCGCTTTTTGTTCGGAATATTTTAAATTTAAATCAGCCGCTTTCTTTTTATAATAAAAATAAAGCGCTTTAAGTTTTCTGGTATTAGATCTGGCCTTTAAAAAAGCATTTAATGAGTAAATTAATGGTATTTTTTTGAGTTGCTCTTTTATTTTTTTTAACATTTTACTCTGGCTTCTTAATTAGATATTTTCCTAAAACAAGATATTTTAAACCAGAATTTATAAAAGTATGGAGCGCTTCTTCTGGCCCATAAACAAGCGGTTCGCCATGGAGATTAAAAGAAGTGTTTAATACGCCGCCGATGCCGGTTCTTTTTTTAAATTCAGAAATAAGACGATGATATGAAGGATTCCAATCTTTTCTAACGCATTGCGGTCGGCCGGTAAAATCATAAGCATGCAGTCCAGCAATAAGTTCTTTTTTGGCGATATCCGTTGAATTAAAAGTAATAACCATATATGGCGCAAATATTTTTTTAGGATTTTTAAAATAGCGATCAAAATCCTCCTCTAAAACCGAACAAGCAAACGGCATCCAAAAATCTCTGTTTTTAATCATTTCATTAATAATCATTACGCTTTCCCTTGAGGAAGGATTAGCTAAAATAGAACGGTTGCCTAAAGCGCGCGCGCCCCATTCCATTGCGCCAGAAAATAAAGCCACAATTTGATTTTTAGCTAACAAATCAGCAACTGCTGCCTCTACATCGGTCAATTTTTCTATTTTATATTTTTTAATGTCTTCAGAATTTTGTAAAAACTCTTCAATTTCTTCGTCTTTAAAATTCCGTCCTAAATATAAATCAGTAAATGGCTGCGGCGAAAATGGTAATTTATTTTTATCACAATATTCTTTATAACCATAAAACATACAGCCAAAAACAAGCGACTCGTCACCGGCAGAAGGCATTACAAATATACTTTTCACCTCATCAAGCTCAGAAATTTTTTGATTAAGCTTTACATTCATAAAAACACCACCACTCAAAGCAATTTCGTGAATATCAGTTTTTTTAATCCATCCAGAAACCCATCTGATTACGATTTCTTCCAAAAAAGATTGCAAGGCGGCCGCCACATTATCAAAACGTTCGTAATTAATTTGCTCAAATAAATAATACCCAAATAATCCTGAAGGTATTTTGGATTTAATTTCAAGATTTTCATCAAGATAGATTAAGTTTTTAAATTTCTGATAAATTCTTTCTACCTGACTGGACTTGATTTTAGCGTAAGGCGCCAAGCCCATTACTTTATATTCGTCTTCATTGGGTTTCATACCCAAAAAACCAGTTACCTCACTATAAAGACCGCCCAAAGAATTAAATCGTGATATCGTAGAAATTGTTTCTAATTTTCCTTGATGATAAATATTAACCGAACCAGAAAAATAATCACCTTCGCCGTCTAAGGTAAAAACTAGAGTTTTTTTATTGAGATCTAAATTAAAACAAGGAGAATAAGCGTGTGCTTGATGATGGTCAAGAAAAATAATTTTTGATTCATCAACTCCTATCGCTTTTGAAAAATATTCATACGCTTCTTTTTTTAATTTTTTATCGTTGTCTAATTTCTGCTGATATTTTTTTACTTTATTAAGCCAATACCAAGAAGTAAATTTAGAAAAATATTTATAAAGAAAATAGCGTATTAAGAAAGAGAGATTTCGCGGTCGCGTATTACTAAAGTAATCTAAATAACGCCTTGATTGAAAACCGCTATTTTTTAAAAAAGCGTAACTTACAAGCGAAACGCCGGGCAAAACCACTAAATCAATATCTTTACCAAATGTTTTATAAACATAATCCAATGTCAAAGCAGGAAAACCGGTTGAATTTTTTAAATGGTTTATCCTTTCCTCGCTTTGACAAAAAACAACTTTACCATCTTTTAACAAACCTACAGTTGCATTATGCCCATAATGAACACTTAATATTTTCATAGTTTATTTTATAAAATTAAAAACTCTGGTTTTTATTAAAATTACTTTTATCAAATGTTTTAATTTTAAATAAATAATATAATAAAATTTATTGTTTAGCCAATCGCCGCTTCTAAGTAATCTTTCTTTAAATCCATCTTCGTAAGATAATCCAAAATGTTTTTGGTAAAGCAAAATGAATTCTTTTGCCTGTTTTTCTAAGCTAAGATTTTCCAAAATATACTTTCGCGGCTGAAATTTATCTAAATTTTTCTCCATAAAATCAATAGCTTTTTCTAATTCGGAAGCATCTTTTATTTTTATGCCGCATGAATCATCAAAATAAGGAGCGCTGGTTGTGTTTTGATAGTTCTTTTCTTCCTCGTTAAAAATTGCTGCATCTTTTTCACTCACCTGCCAATAGCCCATATACTTCACATCCCAAACTAAAATAGGAACCCCTGAGGCCATCGCCTCTTGTAAAGCTATTCCTTGACTTTCTTGACGACCAAGCCAAATAATATATCTTGATTTAGATAATAAAGCTTTATAATCACTCTCTTTGTATCTTTTAACATAGTCAATAATGCGATAAGTAGTATTTTTAGACTCTAAAATCTCTCTAACTATCCCTAACTCATTGTTAAATCGTTGCTTAAAATAAACCAAAACAAATTCTTTTCTTTCGTTAGACGGCTTAAACTCGTTAGTATCTATTCCCGCCGGCCAAATATCTAACGGACATTTATTAAAACCAAAATATTGCCAGCACTCTTTTGACCAAGACGACGGCTGAAGATAAACAACTCTTTTTAAATCTAAATTCCTCGGAACATTTTTAGGTAAATTATATAAATTCGGTCCCACAATAACTTTAATTTCCGGCGGCAAGGAAGCAATCTTTTTTAATGCTACTGCATCATCATGAATCCATAATCTCTTACAAGCATCTAACCTCTTATTTATAACATAAGGATAGCCCAATTTATCAAGGCCTTTTATAAGATTTTCCACTACCTTTTTGGGCCCGCTTACATTTTTAAACAGAATTGAACGAGAGATTATATTCAACATCTAATTATTTTCTAGGATAAAAAACTAAAACATGTTCTAATCTTTTTAAAAGTTTATGTTGATAACTATTATCTATTTGATTTAATAACTTTACTATATCTTTTTTATCGCCCGGGCAATGATAAGCAGAAACAGAAATCACTGGTTTAAATTGTTTTATAGTGTTAACCGCGCCTTTTATTATATTTTTTTCATATCCTTCAGTATCTATCTTAATAAAATCAACTTTTTTACAATTTGAATTATGAACAAAATTATCAATAGTTTCAATTTTTACTTTTTCATTGCCGGTTATATTTTCAGAAAGTCTTGGCACCATACTGTCATTAATGGCTGAAAGACCAAGTTGTTCATAATATAATAATTCTTTAATATCTTGTTTTTCTCCTAAGGCCAATTGAAATGTTTTTATATTTTTATAATAAATAGTGTTATCTTGAAGAATTTTAAAGGTACGCGATGCAGGTTCAAAAGCAAATACTTCGCCCTTAGAAATAATCCTTGCAGCCAAAATAGAAAATAAACCAATATTAGCACCAGCATCAATTACTACTGAGTCTTCTTTTAAAAACTTTTGAGCCCAATATTGATCCTGTATTATTATCTGAAAAAATTCAATAAAAAAAATAAGCCAAGAGTTTAGTAAATTTTTTTCTGGAGGAGGAAAAATAGGAAAATCAAATAATACATATTTTCCCTCTTCATAAAATTTATTTTCAGATAAAATATAATCGAATTTTTTATATAAAATATTAAGAATTTTACGCTCAACCGCCGAAGATCTAAACCGTGACGGCAAAAAACTATTTAAAAACTCTCTTGAATTTAGTTCTTTTTTCTTAAAAGAAAAAATATTAAAAATCCGCCAAGAAATTTTTCTTAAAAGCGAGGATTTAATAAAATAAGGGTAATCTAACCTATTGAATAAATTTTTATTAAAAAATTCTAAAACATCAATCATATTTTAAATATTTATTTTTCCGACCTTAATATTAATATTATTGAGCCAAAAAAATTTTTGGGCAATATCTTTTTAAAAATTAGATCTAAATAAATTCCAATTTTCATTAAAATTATTTCTGAAAGATTTAATTTTGGTTTCTTCTCACTTAACCATAAACCAAATGTGGCGACAATTTTTGCTCTAAAAAAATGCCAATAATCTATTTTAATATTTTTAAAGCCACTATTTAAAAACAACTCAACTAATTCTTTGCCATCAAACATCCAAACATCAGCTCCCTGCCCCGGCGCCACCCCCTCTTCTTTATAGCGATAAAATCTATCAATATAGGACTTTCCGTATAAAAAATAGCGAAGTATTATCAAGGGATTTCTAGATTCCATTGCCAGTGAAGCAATTGTTGGTTCATGTAGGGTTATAAATAATCCGCCGGGCTTTAAAATTCTTTTAAATTCTTTAATCGCCGCCGGCAAATCATAAAAATGATGCAAAAATGAATTGCCGATAACAACATCAAATGAATTATCATTAAAATCAGTTTTTGTCGCGTCGCCAACCACAAAATTTAAAGGCAAATTAACAGCAAATTTTTCTAAAAGTTTTTTCGCTTCATTTATTTCATTTTTGCTAATATCTATAAGCGTTAATGATTTTGGTTTGACGCGCGACAAAAGGTGATATGATAAAAAACCTGTACCGGCGCAAACATCTAAAACATCTTTATTCTGCCAATCAAAATTTTTCATTCCCAAAGAATTTAATTTCAAAAACAATTCGTCTCCATAAACTTTTTGCGTTCTTAATTCAGGACCAGTATCAAAAGAGGCGTTCTGCTGTTTTATAACATCAACAATTTCCTCTGAGAGAATATAACTATTTTTAACCTGTTCGCTAATATTTTTTGAAAATGCCGGGTTTAACATAAATAAAAATTAACGATTTATTTATTTTATAATTTTTGATAAATACAGGCAATGCCGTGCATAATCAAATAATAATTAAAGATTGCTTCGCTTCGCTCGCAATGACGGTTCTTCGGATTGCTTCGGCTGAGCCTCGCAATGACGAACATGAAAACTCGCAACAACAGAAAATAATTTATGAAAATTCAATTTCAATAAAACCATAGCAATGCCACACATAATTCATAATTAAAAATTTAGATTTTTCTCCAAATAATCCTGAAGGTAGTTAAAAAATTCTTCTAATTTACTTCTCTGATTAAGAGAAACAAAGGGTCTTACATCCAAAATAAAATTTTTCTTTGAGCATCTTTTAATTCTTTCTAAAATTTCTTCTTTGGTAATTTTTTCTAAATGGTAGTATTTTAATTTCTTTCTGACCAAATCTTTCTTAAAATAAACTCCTTGATTTAATAAAAACCACAAATCGTAAAGATCTCTGCCTTTGGCGCGGGTAAGCAAAGCCCTGATTTTTTCGGCAAAAATTTCTTCTTTTGAAAGATGATAAACATAAGAAGTAAAAATAATAGGAAAGCCTGTTTCAATAATTGATTTTTGCGGCTCTAAAACCTTTTCCCTAAAAGAAAAATCCAAATTAATAAAAGCTTGATAGGGCAGGCCGGGAGATTTAATAGTTAATAAAAATTTCTTTCCAGCCACACTTCTTTTTTCTTTAAAAGCAATGTTTTCCTTTTTTGATAATTCCGAAAGAAATTTTTGAATAAATTTTAAAAATTCTTTTTCATTTATTTGAACCGTAAAATCCAAATCTTCTGAAAAACGGGGAGATTTATAAATTAAATGTAAGGCGGTGCCGCCTTTAAAAAACACATTTTTGCTTTGACTTTGAGAATAAAATTCGTTGAGAAAAAGCAGTTGAAGATATTCTCTAAAAATAACTGTTTCGTTTATTTTATTTTTCTTTGCTAAAGAATAAATTTGGTCTTTGGTAATCATATTTAAAGATATTTTTTAATCTTTTCTAAAATGCTTTTAAATTGTCTTGTTTTAGGATATTTATTAAGATATTTTCTAAATTTTGAAAGGGAAATATTTTCTAAATTATATTCTTCAAAATTTAAACTTTTCTGCCCCTTGCTGGCTAAATAAATCTGATCTAAAAGAGCCTTTTCGGGAAAGGCAATAAGAAAATTTTCTTTTTTTTCATAACCCCAGAATAAATCTTTTTTTATTTTTGTATAAGTAAAAATTTTCTCTTTAAATTCTTTCTGAACAGTTTTTTTAGTGGTGGCGCTGGAAACTTCATAAGGAAATTGAGAAAGAATGCCATAAAAATTAAGGGCGCTTTCAAAAGAAACATAAGAGGGCTGATATAAAAAATTAGCCAAAGCAAAATCGCTTATTTTGGCGTTGGTTAATAGATATTTACCTTTTTCTACTCTTGTTAAAATACCCGCTTCAAGAAACTTCTCAATAATGGAAAATAAACTACTTTCTTTTTTAATCTCTAAAATATCCTTTAAAGTTTTCAAATTAAAAAAAGAAAGTCCTGATTCGTAAATTCTCTTGGTTAAATCCGCTAAATTATATCTTTCCATATTATCTAAATATTATGGAGTTTATAGAAACTTGTCAATAGCGGCTATCATCGGTTAGTTGCCGGTTTTTAAATCAATAATAGACAAGTACCGACGTCTTAATAAATTACACTAATGTAAGATTGCTTCGGCTTTGCCTCGCAATGACAGTTAGTAATTAGGAACTAGTAATCAGTAATCAGGAATTAGGAATCAAAAGTTATTTGTCATCGCGAGGCCAAAAGATTGTGGCGATCTCAAGATATTGCTTCGCTGCGCTCGCAATGACGAACTTGCGCTATTTTAAAATTGCTTCGGGCTAAAGCCCTCGCCATGACAAGAAGAGGGACTCGCACTTATTTTGTCATTGCGAGGAGGGCGAAGCCCGACGTGGCAATCTCATTTACATCAATGTAAAATTGCTTCGGGCTAAAGCCCTCGCAATGACAAAAAGAGTAATCTATTAAATGCTGGGTTTAACATAAATAAAACCTATGATAAAGCCGCCGCCGGTGACGAGAATTTTTTTTCATAATTTAAAATTCCGGACAGCTTTTTCAAGAAAGTTTTGCACGGTTTTTTTGTCAACTGCGTCGCGAAGAAAATCTATTTTTTGCGCGGGAACATCACTAATTGAAACAAGCTGCCCCAAAAACAAACGAGCGTTAAAATCGCCATTAAATTTTTTATTAGCAAAGGCGATCACTCTTTTAAGGTCAACGTGCTTTTCTTTAAGAAGAAAATACCAATCAATATAATCTTTATAAGACAAACGTTTCCCAATGGAAAACGCCTTCATCGCGGCAATTTCTCTAACTGTTGCCACTGGTACGCTTTGATATTTCACAAACTTATCAATCACCGGATAAGGGTAATGAAAAAAAGTTGTTTTAACCCCATCTAATAATAAAGTCATCTGTTCTCCTGTTTCTTTATAAAGAACCTCCAAATTAGATGATGGAAAGATTCGTTTTATTTTTTGTAATAAACTGCTTGGCAGTTCGTTTTTAGAAAAAAAATCAAGGTCAAAAGAAATTCTGTGACCAATTTGTAAGGCAAGCGCCGTGCCGCCGACAAGATAAAAATCGCTAAATTTAGCGAATCGCGGAAACAATTTTTTTGCTTCTTTAATTAATACCTCTTCATACATAATTCTTTATCTTTTTTGACGGAATTTGGAAATTGAAAAAAGAACTCTGGCTAAATGACGCGATTCTGGATAAATTTCAGTTTCCAAACGTCGGGAGAGAACTTTTTTTATTTCGTTTTTGCCATAAGTTTTAATAATCCAACGAAGATGCTCTAATTTCCCGTAATTTAAAGCTGCCAAAATTATATCTTCTCTGTCTTCCCATACATCAAGGGCATTCCATTTTAATCCCCATAAAAGCGGCTTGAATATTTTCGGGGGCTGTTTTTTAACTAAAAGTTTAGCGATGGTTTTCATATTTTTATTTTACCATAATTTTTTGTTTATTGCCATCTTTTAGTGGGTTAAATCATTCCTTTTGTTATTGCGAGACCTTCTTTGTCCGTCATTGTAAGAAGCCGCAGACGAGAAGGCAATTCTATTTTTACATTTTTTACACCAATGTAAGATTGCTTCGGCTTCGCCTCGCAATGACAGTTGCGGAGGGGTCATTGCGATGAGGACGAAGCCCCCGCGGCAATCTCATTTACATTATTGTAAGATTGCTTCGGGCTAAAGCCCTCGCAATGACAAAAAGAGGGACTCGCACTTATTTTGTCATTGCGAGGAGGGCGAAGCCCGACGTGGCAATCTCAGGTTACATTCTTAAATAGTAGAGTCAAGTAAAGTCAAAAGAATATACATTGATGTCAACTAATCTGCGATCGCAAATTAGTTGACATCTCTGATAACCAACAGTTAGTAATCTTACGGCGACAATCTTAAATGTATTTACCGGACAAACAATGTATTTACCGGACAAACTCGGCAGGCACTAAGATTGCTTCGGCTTTGCCTCGCAATGACGGTTGCGGAGGGGTCATTGCGAGGAGGACGAAGCCCGACGAAAGAATCTTACCTTAGTGTTAATTTAAAATTGCTTCACTTCGTTTCGCAGTTACATCAAAGTAAGATTGCTTCGGCTTTGCCTCGCAATGACAAGAAGGAGGACTCGCAATGACTACACTAATGTAAGATTGCCTCGCCGGCTAACGCCGGCTCGCAATGACAAGAGGGGTGTGTCATCGCGAGGCCCTTCTCTTTTCTGTCATCGCGAGGCCGTTAGGCCGTGGCGATCCTACATTAGTGTTGTATTTACATTAATGTAAGATTGCTTCGTTTCACTCGCAATGACGGTCATATACTAATTAAAGATTGCTTCGGCTGCGCCTCGCAATGACTACTTTATTGCTGACCTAATCACTCAATACCTCAACGTCTCTTTAACTTTTCCGTCCTCAGGCCAATATTTTAGAATCGTTTCGCCAACTTGTTTAAGTTTTTCTTTGTCGCCTTTGGCTTTGTATAAATCAAAAAGACCGTATAAAACTGGCGGAAGTTTAGGACCATAGGTTAAGGCCTTCTGATAACATTCCTCTGATTTTAAAAAATCACTTTCTTTACCGGACTTTTGCCATAAAAAGGAATACATCTGAGCCAAAAGAAGAAGGTGCCGCGCGTCATCGGTTCTCATTTTTGGCTCTAAATATCCTAAAAGGAAACGCGAGACATCTTCAGGATTTTCAGGCGCGGCTATTAGATTAATTAAGTTATCTCCCAAAAATCTCGCAACTTCATAATCGCCAATCGGCGAATTATAATTAAAAACTTTATCAAAAACTTCTTCAAATTGTTGAGTGGTTCTAATAGAATTCATCTGATAAGCCGCAGAAATATAAAGTTGGGCTTTTTTAAAAGGAATATAAGCGCCGAAAATGATACCTAGAAGAGAAAGGATGATGAGGGTAATGATTAAAAGTTGTTTGAAAAACAAAGACATATTTTTAATAAATGAAAATAGAAAATCGTTAAGCGAAAATTGAAAATTGTATAGAAATTAGAAACGCGAAAATTATCTATCTATTTTATGGAAATCTCGCCAAGTTTTCCGTAAATTATACAATTGTCTTGATGATTTATCATATAAATTAATAATTTCTTTACACAGTTCTTTATCTACATATTTAGAGTATACATCAATACATACTGATAGATGATTAATCATTTCATTGCTTTCGCCAATAGCATCATCTATATATTTCTGCCAATTCTTTTTTTGATATCTTTTAGCAAAACCTTCAGCTAGCAAAGCAGGGTCAGCCTTGCAGGCGCGTCTCATTTGGTCTCCCAAATCAAATTTTTCCTCTTTGGGAAGATTAGGAATTATTTTTGTCAAAACTAAAATCATTGCTTGATAGAGATTTTGGTAGTCCTGTAAATCTTGGAATGTTTTAATTGTTTTATTATTTCCATTTTCCATTTTCGATTTTCGATTTTCTATTTTCAATACTATTTTCGATTTTCGCCTAACCAATTTCTATTTTCTAATTTGTAATTGGCAAATCCTAAAAACAAAAATAAATTTATATAAAGCGGCAGGATTTCAAACAAGACAATACCTTGGACGAGGTAAGCGACTGGCAAAGCAAAAATTAAAGCTTTTACTAACGCTGATTGGTGCTGATTTTGTAGACGCGGATTTATGCTGATTTTAGCAGATTTATACGGATTATCTGTATAAATCCGTTTTTCATCCGTATTAATCCGTGTTTTTTTAAAGAGTTGCCAATAAAAAACAATAAATATAGAAAGATAGCTCAGCAGCCCCAAAATACCGGTTTCCGCTAAGTAATCAAAATAAATACTGTGCGCTCGATCAAACCAGGCGCCAAAACCAGCCGAGGGATTGAAATATTTAATAGGAAAATGTTTGTCAAAAATTTTAAGAAAATTTTCTGGACCCCAACCCAACAAGGGCCTTTCTTTAAATCCTTCAATCGCGGTTTGCCACATATAAGTGCGGTGCTGCCAAGTTTCGGCAGAAAGAGTAATTTGAAAAATTCGCGAACCGGGCAATGATTTAACAAAAGGCGTATCTCTAAAATAAACCATCAAACCCACAGCCATCAAACCAATCAAAATCAAACCAATTAATGGCTTGCGATATTTTTTGTATTGAAAAGCAAAATAAAAAGCGCCGGCCACTATCGCGGCTAATAAACCAACAAAAGCACCGCGGGTCGCGGCTAACCAGAAGAAAACAAGAAATAGAATGATTGAGAATAATAACACTGATTTATATAGATTTTGGCTGATTAATGCGGATTTTTTATCCGTATAAATCCGTTTTTCATCCGTATTAATCCGTGTTTTTTTAATCAAGAGGTAGCCGGCGTAAAATAAAGCAAAAATAAAATAAGAAGCAGTGTAAGCCGGGTTGCCTAAAGAACCAGCAAAACGAAAACCAGGATCTTTAAAAGAAGAGCCGATATAATTTTTAAAAAGTTTAGATAAAGGACCGCCTTCGCCAGTTATTTTTTTCACTTCAAAACCATTTTCTCCGCCAGTCGTCATCTGCGCGTCAATATATTTTAAATGAGCGCCTACGCCGTAAAAAATTACTAACGCTGCCGCCAAAATTGAAATCCAAAAAATTATTTGCCAATCTTTTTCTTCGCGAAACAAAATCGCTAAAAGCAAAAAGAAAACGCCTAAATAAAGAATTTGCAATCCGCCTTCGCCCCGCTCAAAATTAGACCAAAAAGACCACTTCGGATCAACGCCAAATAGACAAGCGAGAAGAAAAATAAAAACAAAAATTGAAACAGCAATAACTAATGGATTTTTTAGACACGGATTTATACGGATTTTAGCGGATTTATACTGATTATCCGTATGAATCCGTTTTTTATCCGTATTAATCCGTGTTTTATCTTGAAACAGCAATCCCAGCAAAAAACAAATCAACGCCAAACTAACCATTGTCCTGAAAAAAGCGTATTTGCCGACAATAAAAGGAAAAAGCGTGGATGGCGTAACAATGACCACGGTTAGTGGGACGAGATAGAGAAAAAATTTTGATACCCTGAATAAATTCATGGACACGGATTAATACGAATTTTAACGGATTTATACAGATTATTTTTGATAGACACTGATTTATACTGATTTTAACGGATTTATACGGATTACTTACGGTCGTGGATAAACCTTTTAATTATCAATTTTTGCGGACCAAAGTTAATTAGAAATCCTAATTTATATTCTGACCCTTTAAGATAACCCCAGAATTGTTTTTCGTCCTCTTTGGTAATAAATGGTTTTGATTTTAATTCAATTAAAATCTTGCCATTTACAATCAAATCAGGAATATAAAAACCAACTTTTTCACTTTTATAAATAATAGGTATTTTCTTTTTATTTTCAATACTCAGCCCTTGATTTAATAACTCTTTAACCAATGTGCGCTCAATAATAATTTCCTTGATCCGCCACCCAATGAATTATAAACATTAAAACAAGCACCTCTTATTTTATAAGATTCTTCTTCATATAATAACATAGACACGGATTTATACGGATTAAAACTGATTAATACAGATATTATAAAGTATCAGTATAAATTTGTAAAATCAGTATTTATCCGTGAAGCTTTAGCTTGTTTTAAATAATCCGTATCAATCTGTTCTATCCGCATAAATCCGTGAAACTAAAATCGCCCGAAAGGGCGATTTTAGTTTTAAATCCGTCAAGGAAGCGGAGTTTACTGGACTAACACAGAATTGGTCTTCCAGACAGTGGTGTCAAGGAAGTTGATGTTAGTGCCAGCATTGCCTGAACTGTCTCTATACCAGCCGATATTGGTTAACCTGACATGGGTGTAATAACCGTAAAGTGGGCTGCTGCTATTAATACCTGTGGTTGAGATATTAACCACAAAGCGGGCTGTTTGACCCTTGGCAATCTTATAGTAGCTACCCACAGCAGTGGTGTTGGTTGGCTGGTCATAGGTAACAGTCGTGACATTTGAAGTGCCAGTAGATGTAGCATTCACAAAGCTAAAGGCACCTGTTGAAGAGACATAGACATCGCCGCCAGAAGCTGTTAAGTCAAAGGTAAAGGTACCAGTAATAGTACCGGTTGACTCGTTAGCGTTTCTCGCATAGCTGGCAGTGGCGCTGACCAATGATGGAACAGGAGCCACCATTGTCACATATTGAGTGTCAGAAAGAGCGTCGCTGCCGCCAATTGAGTCAAGCGATGTGCCGTCTGTTCTCTCAGCCACAACTCTGGTGCTGCTTGCCAAAACCTGAACAGTACCAGTAGCAAAAGTGGTGCTGGTCGCGCCAGTGAAATCAGCTTTAATGGTTAAAAGCTTGGTTTGATCCTTCTCAACATAAACTTCTAAGTCAGAGAAGGTGGCGCTATTGCTGCTGACGCTGGCTGAAGACAACAAGTTACTGCCATCATACAAGTACAAAGCGCTGAAAGAAGCACTACCACTTGTAGTCGCAGTAATGTCAGTGACTTTGACTCTGCCTTTTTCCGCGGACAAAGCCAAAACCAACATGGTGCCTTTTTCAACTTTACCAGTTGAATCAGACACTAAAATGCCGGCTCTGGGCGAAGAAGCGTCTTTGGCAAGAGACAAAGTCGCTTGCTCTTCTTCTGATTGCTCAACCACAAAGCTGCGGCTTGTTAAAGCAGTGCTGGGCGCGTACTGGTCAATACCAGCGCCATCAGTGGCTCGCACGCCATTAGCAGGCACTGAAACATTGTAGGTAGTGAGATAAGTACTATCAACACTGGACTTCAAGGTCCCCTTAACAGTTAAATCTTTATAACCGTCTTTGGAAACCAAGACACTAAAACCAGTAAAGGTAATCTGGTAGTCGTTAGTGCCCATTTTAACATAAGCAGATGACAAATTAGTGACTTCCGCTAATTTGGTTGAGCCATCATACAAGGCTAATTTGTCAAAAATCTTAGTGAAGACATTGGTTGTGGTAAATTTCAATGTCACGCGCTTCACTAAAGCATCGCCCTGCTTTGACTTAACCCGCACGCCAACCACCGCCACATCGCTCTCACCAACCTTTAAGCTAACATTGTTAGCTGGTGATGGAGCATACTCCGCGCTAATCACTGCCTCAACACCAGGAGTTGTAATTTCTCCTGTTGGAGTAGTAGAGGTTGGGGTTGAGGTTGGGGTTGGAGTTGGGGTTGGAGTTGGAGTTGGGGTTGGGGTTGGAGCAACCGCTAATGAAGCAATATAGAATCTGGTTTTTGCGCCAAAATATCCGCTTGCTGGAGAAATGCCGACTGCTTTTTGATATTCGGCCAAAGCTGCTTTGGTTAATTTACCAAAGTAGCCGGTGGCGCCAACATTTGCCAAAGCCTCAGCTGCTGGACCCTTATTTGCAGAAATTAATAATTCCTGCAAAGCCTTAACATCATCGCCTTTTGAACCAAGAGTGAGGTTCCTGGTAAAGTTGTATGATGCTGTTTGTTGGCCCTGACCAGCGGCTAATTGCTGTTGCAATGCCTGAATTTGGGCTAAAAGCGAAGCAATCTGCGCTTGAAGCTCTTCTACGGTCGCGGCTGAAGCCACTGGTAAAACCATCGCGGCTCCTGAAAGCCAAACCGCAGTTGTGACCGAAAGGCCAATTGATGAAACTTTCTTTAATGTATTACTCATTTGTTATTTTTACGCGAACTGACGTTGACTGAACGCGGACTGACGCGGACAATTCTGCGTTGGTCTGCGTATCGTCTACGTAGTTCTGCGATTTCTCGACTTATTATTTAATTTTCCGGAAAGGTTATTGCTTTTACCGTCGACCTCTCGCCTCACTCGTGAGGTAGCTCAGCGAGCTATAAGCAAAAGAATAACCGCGATATCAGTTTAAAAACTCTAAACTCTAAATTCTAAACAAATTTAAATTGACAAAACTTCAACAAAATTCTTAACTTTTTTAATTAAAACCTTATCATTGGTTACTAAAATCAACTTATTTGAATCCAAAAGGTAACGCATTATCGTTTAATTAATTTTAGTTTTCTTTCCCATTCTTTCCTCAACTTTCTTTGATACCAAACAGGTGATTTTTTTAAACGACCCTTAAGCATCCCGGCGCTATTTTTTTAAAATTTTTATATCCGAATTTTCCCAACCTAAAAGCTGTTTTATATTTTTATTATAATCAATAGTTGTCTTTTCTCTATTTTGAATTTTGTTGGTCATAAATTAAAAAAACTCGCTTTTGGAGCGAGGCTGAGTTGCGACGATGACTGATGACGATAACGATGACCGTTGTCATGGTCATTGTTATTTGTTATCGTCAATAAACTGGTTTGGCCTCACTCCAAACCCAGAGCACATAAGTTATGTGCTCGGCCGAGCACTAAAATTAAAATTTTAGTGCTCTGGCATTAATATTATTAAATTTTTAATCAAAAATATCCTTTTGTCAACCCCCAAAATAACAATGGCTAAATTTATATTTTCTGGTATTTCCTAATACAACGAATAAATTAGGTTTTGGTTTCGCCCCATCACCTTGTCATTGCGAGGAAGACGAAGCAATTACGTCATTGCGAACGACCGAAGGGAGCGTGGCAACCATGTCATTGCGAGGAGTATAGCGACGCGGCAACCTTATTTTACATTATTGTAAGATTGCTTCGGACTAAAGTCCTCGCAATGACTCCTTCTGTTGTTATCGCAATGATTAACCCTATCTGTCATCGCGAGGCCGTTAGGCCGTGGCGATCTTACATTGGTGTTAAATTATTTTTAAATTGCTCCGCCTCGCTTCGCGGTTACATTAATGTGAGATTGCTTCAGCTGTGCCTCGCAATGACAATACCAGGCTATTGTAAGATTGCTTCACTACGTTCGCAATGACAAGTGGGGCTAATGTAAGATTGCTTCGCTACGCTCGCAATGACGTTTCTTTGGATTGCTTCGCTTCGCTCGCAATGACAGTTAGCAGTTATCGTCATAGTCATAGTTATTGTCAGCGGTCAGTAGTCACGGACTCCATTTAGAGGCGCCGCAAATTATAAGGGTTAAAACTAAAAATACGGTAATATTTCTTAAAATAATCTGCCGGTTAATCGTGCCTGAAAAATGATGGATAACAAAATCCTGTAAAATAAACATCGCTAAAAATGATAAGGCGGCGGCGTTTAGAAAGTTAATGGGTAAAAGATTAATCGCCCAAATAAATTGGGCTATTAAAAAAGATGTGCCCCAAATAATTACTTTCTTTTTTTGTGATGGTAATAATTCGGGAATTAAAAAATTTAAAAATTCTTTAGAAAGCAAACCTATCGCGAAAATTAATAAAAGATATTTGATAAAAAATAAATGGTATGGAGACGACCGAAAAAAAAGAATAAAAATTATTAATAGTAAAAGATTATTTAAAAAATGATAAAGCGATTCTCTTTTAATGAAAATTAAATTTTTAATTCCTAAAAGGATAAAGAAAAGAAAACCTAAAAAAATAACAATGACTATTGACCATTGATTATTGACTATTGACCATCTAATCAATAGCGAAACAACTAAAAGCACCAAGAATGAGGCAAGAAATTTATCGGCATTGAACGATGGCCGAAAATAAAAATAGAGCGCGGCCGCCAAAAATACAACGACCATTGACCATTGACCATTGACAAAATAAAGAAGTCCCGAGAAAACTGCCGCCTTAAGCGCTAACGCTAATATTGAGCCCGTGGGGCTCTTTAAAGCCGATTTTAATTTTTTTAGCATTTTTTAATTCTCCGCGAATAAATCGATCAGCCAAAGAATCAAGAATTAATTTTTGGATTAATCTTTTAATTGGCCGGGCGCCGTATTCCGGATCAAAACCTTTCTCGGCTAAATATTTTTTTAACGAATTATCAAAAACAACCTCAATATTTTTTTGGGCTAATTTGTTTTTAAGAATATTAAGCTGAAGTTCAACAATTTTTTCTATTTCTTTATGCGTCAATGGATTAAAGACGATAATTTCATCTAAACGATTAAGGAATTCGGGGCGGAAAGTGTTTTTTAGTTCAGCCATTACCCGTTCTTTAAAAATTTCGGTTTTTTCATTTAAAGACGCAGATTGACGCTGATCTATGCGAACATTAGAAGCGGATTGACGCTGATCTTTTTTGTCTGCTTCATAATCTTCTCTTGAAACTTCAAAACCTAAACGAGAAATTTCTTTAAAGTGTTCGCTGCCTACATTGGAGGTTAAAATAATAATAGAATTTTTGAAATTAACTAGTCTCCCTTTTCCGTCGGTTAGTCGACCATTATCTAACACCTGAAGTAAAATATTAAATACCTCAGGATGCGCTTTTTCAATTTCATCAAAAAGAATTAAACTATATGGCCGGTGTCTCACTATTTCGGTTAGTTGTCCACCCTCTTCATAACCCACATAGCCAGGAGGCGAACCGATTAATCGAGCGGTAGAGTGTTTTTCCATATATTCGCTCATATCAATCCGAATGAGCGCTTTCTCATCATTAAACATAAACTCAGCCAAAGCGCGGGCTAATTCTGTTTTACCCACTCCCGTTGGTCCTAAAAACATAAAACTCGCCAATGGTTTATCTTCATCTGCCAAACCAGCCCGGCTGCGGCGCAAGGCATTTGCCACTGCCTTAATTGCTTCTTCTTGGCCAACCACTCTTTTAGCAAGCGTTTCTTCAATCCGAGAAAGTTTTTCTATTTCTGATTCCAACATTTTAGAAACCGGAATGCCGGTCCAACGCGAAACTACCTCAGCAATATCTTCTTCGTCTACTGCTTCTTTGATGAAAGACGCTGATCGACGCTGATCTATGCGAATATTAGAAGCTGATTGACGCGGAATACCAGTATACCTTTTTTCAAATGTTTTAAGTTCCCTTTCTGCCTGTGGCAGTTCTCCGTAAATTATTTTAGCCACTTTTTCTAAATTACCTTCTCTCTCGGCTAATTCTGCTTCGCGACGCAAATCTTCAACTCTTTTACGAAGGTTATGAAGATGTTCAAAAGAAATTTTTTCTGCGTGCCATTTAGCCGAGAGTTCATCATTTTTTTCTTTTAATTTTTTTAACTCTTTTTCGATTGCTGACAAACGTTTATTCTTTTTGCCTTCGTTTATCAGTGCTTGACGTTCAATTTCTAAACGAGTGATTTCTCGACGAATTTTTTCAATTTCTTTAGGCAAACTTTCGGTTTCTAGTCTTCGCGACGCCGCTGCTTCATCAATTAAATCAATCGCTTTATCAGGCAGAAATCTATCAGTGATATAACGGGCTGAAAGATTAACCGCGGCCACAATCGCTTCATCGGAAATTCTAATCCCATGATGAATTTCATATTTTTGTTTTAAGCCGCGCAAAATAGCGATACTATCTTCAATTGATGGTTCTTCTACGAGAATCGGTTGAAATCTTCTTTCTAAAGCCGCATCTTTTTCAATATAACGTTGGTATTCACGGGTGGTGGTCGCGCCAATGGCTCTTAGTTCTCCTCTAGCCAAGGCTGGTTTTAATAAATTAGAAGCATCTACCGCGCCCTCAGCCGCGCCTGCGCCCACAATCATATGAATCTCGTCAATAAAAAGAATGTATTTACCAGCCGCATTTTGCACTTCTTTGATAAATGCCTTTAAGCGGTCTTCAAATTCTCCGCGGAATTTAGTGCCGGCGATTAACGAACCCAAATCAAGCATAATAATTTCTTTATCTTTTAATGGCTCGGGTACGTCTCCTAAAATAATTCTTTGAGCCAAGCCCTCGACAATCGCTGTTTTGCCCACGCCGGGCTCGCCAATTAAAACCGGGTTATTTTTGGTCCGCCGGCTTAAAACTTGAATCACGCGACGCAATTCCTCATCGCGGCCAATCACCGGATCTAACTTGCCTTCGCGTGCCTGTTGAGTAAGGTTAATAGCATATTTTTCTAAAACCTGGAATTTTGTTTCGGGCATTTCATCAGTAATGCGCACCGAACCGCGCAAGCCGGCTAAAATTCTTAAAACCGTTTCTCGACGCAAGCCAAATTCTTCAAGCAGGCGGCTCGCCGGAGATGGCACATCTAAAATCGCTAAAAGTAAATGTTCGCAAGAAATAAATTCGTCTTTTTGATTGGAAGCAATTTTAGCCGCCCTATCTAAAACCTGCATTAATTCTTGAGAAAGATAAAGTTGCGCCAAACCGCCGCCAGAAAAAATTTTTGGTTCTTGTTTTAAAATCTCATCAATTCTTTGAGATAAATTTTCTAAATTTATTCCGGCTCTTAAAAGAATGGGTTGCACCAAAGAACCTTGGTCTAAAATTAAAGCCGATAAAAGATGAATGGCTTTAAATTCGCCATGGTTATGGCGGCCGGCAATTTCTTGAGCATTCTGCAATGCCTCTTGCGCTTTAATGGTAAAACGTTGGAAGTTCATGTTCGCTTTGCGAACACACTAAGTACCACTAATATAGACACGAAGTACCACTAATATTTTCGTGGTACTTAGTGTTCCTATTCGTGGCTATTAGTGTATTACAAACTTTTCGGTCTTTCTTCTAATGTCGCTTTTAATTCTATTTCTTTTCCGCGACGCAAAACTTTTAAAGTCACCGTGTCGCCGACATTATATTTTTGAATCAACTTGCCTAAATAATTATCTTGAGTAACTTTTTCGCCATTAAACTCAATAATAATATCCTCTGCCTGAATACCGGCTTTATCAGCCGGAGAATTTGGCACCACGCCAGGACCGTCTTGGCCGCCGCGCACCAACGCGCCTTCTTTAACAGGTAACTTTTCTTTCTGGGCTAATTCTTCATTTATTATGGTATAGCGAACGCCCAAATAAGGAGTGATAATCCGACCAGTTTTTCTCACTGATTCAATCGCTTTTTTCACTTGATTAATCGGAATAGCAAAACCAATATTTTGCGCGCCAGAAACCATTGCCACATTAATCCCAATTACTTCGCCTTTAAGATTTAAAAGCGGTCCGCCGGAATTACCCTGATTAATCGCGGCGTCGGTTTGAATTAATCCTTCAAATGTTTCTGATAAACCCGCGCCAGAAGCAGTAATTTTTCTTGATAAACCAGAAATCACGCCTACAGAAACAGTATTCCGAAACTCTCCTAAGGCATTACCAATGGCAATGGCGGTTTGGCCTAATTTAACCGTATCAGAATCACCCAAACGAATCTCGGGCAGACTGTGGGCGGAAATTTTAAGCACCGCGAAATCACGATTAGGGTCGCGCGCCAAAACCTTTGCCTCGTATTTCTTGCCATCATTGGTTAAAACCGTATATGACGCCTTTTCATCATAAACCACGTGTTTATTAGTCACAATTAAACCATCGCTTGAAATAATAAAACCAGAACCGCCACCCACTTCTTGAAGTTTACTGCCTTTTTGGCAGGGTTGATAAAACTCAAAACCTTCGCCAAAAAATTGCTGAAATTCCGGCGGCAGGTCAGAAAATGGATTATAAGGACATTGTTCAATCACCGGCACATATTTAGAAATAACCACCGAAACAACCGCTGGCGATGCCTGCTCAACTGCTTTAATCACGGCTTGTTCATAATCAACGACTGAGACATAGAGTTGTTGATTGTTGGTTGTTGGTTGCTGATTACTGATTGCTGGCGACTGATTGTTTTTAGGTTGAACAAATTGTTTTAGATATTGATTATAAAAATCTTTTAATAAATCTGCTTTGGCTATCTGACTAGAAATCAACGAACCAAAAATTCCGCCTATCAAGGCCGCCATAATGATTAAAACCAAAATTCGCTTATTTAATTTCAAAATTCGCTTATTTAATTTCATCGAGTTATAATTATAATCAACAAAAAGCATATGTCAAATAGTAAATTATACCGTTTTTTTGAAATGATTCCCGGGCTCTTGGCCTGGACGACTATCATTTTAATGTTTCTTTTGTCTTGGCTTATACCCACCGCGGTGGCGATTTTTATTATTCTTTTTGATATTTATTGGCTTTTTAAAACTATTTATCTTTCCCTACATCTTCGCGCTACTTTTAGAAAGATGAGGGAGAATTTAAAAATTAATTGGCTTCAAAGATTACAGACAATAACTACTGACGATGACAATGACAAAAGTCAGAGGTCAGTAGTCAGCGGTCAGTGGTCAGACATCTATCATCTCGTTATTCTGCCAATGTATAAAGAACCATACGAAGTGATTAGAGAATCTTTTAGATCATTAACTCAAATCAATTATCCTTTAGATAAACTAATCGTGGTTTTGGCGACTGAAGAACGAGCGGGACAGGCGGCGCAAGAGGTCGCTCAAAATATAGAAAAAGAATTTGGTGATAAATTTTTTAGATTTTTAATTACGGTTCATCCAGCAAACATTGAAGGTGAATTGCCCGGCAAGGGCTCTAATGAAACCTGGGCAGCCAAAGAGGCAAAAAAATTAATTATTGATCCTTTAATTTACAATGACTATGACAATGACGATGACAACAACGTTAAAAGCCAAAAGTTAATGGTCAATGGTCATAGTCATCTGTCATCGTATGAGCAGATAATAGTGTCTGTTTTTGACGCTGATACCCAAGTGCTACCAGATTATTTTGCTCGTCTCACTTATGTTTTTTTAACCTGCGAAAAACCTCAACGTTCCAGTTTTCAGCCTATTCCCCTCTATACTAATAATATTTTTCAAGCGCCGGCTCTCGCCCGTGTCATCGCTTTCTCTTCCACTTTTTGGCATATGATTCAGCAATCCCGACCCGAACGTCAAACTACTTTTTCTTCTCATTCAATGCCTTTTAAAGCGCTAACAGAAATTGGATTTTGGAATACAAATATTGTTTCTGAGGATTCGCAAATTTTTTGGCAATGCTATTTACATTACGATGGAGATTGGCGAGTGGTGCCGCTTTTTTATCCGGTTTCAATGGACGCCAATGTCGCGCCTACCTTCTGGCAAACAATGATTAATCAATACAAACAACAAAGACGTTGGGGTTGGGGTTGTGAAAATATCCCTTATTTTTTAGATGGTTTTAGAAAGAATAAAAAAATACCACTGCGCAAAAAAATCTATTGGAGTTTTGTCGTGATCGAAGGTTTTCATTCTTGGGCCACTAACGCTTTAATGATTTTTGCTTTGGGTTGGTTGCCAATATTTTTAGGAGGAAAAAATTTTACTTTTACTCTTTTATCTTATAATCTGCCCCAAATCACTCGCTGGATTATGACTTTGGCAATGATAGGTATTATCACTTCAGCAATTTTAAGTATTGTTTTACTGCCCCCTAAGCCAAAATGGTTTAAAAAAAGATATTATTTATTTTATTTTCTTCAATGGCTTTTAATGCCGATTACTTTAATTATTTTTGGCGCTTTTCCAGGGCTGGAAGCCCAAACTCGTTTAATGCTTGGCGGTAAATTCCGTTTAGGCTTTTGGTTCACGCCAAAACACAGAAATAGAAGCTGATAGGTCGCTGATGAGTACGCTGATTAAACGCTGAATGAAATTATATATCAGCGTAGTTCCGCGTACTCATCAGCGTAGTTCTGCTTCTATATCTATATTTCAAACCATCCTTTTATAATGTTTTCCTTCATCAATTCCTCCATTTTTTCTTCGCCAAAATACTCGCAAAAAATTTTATTCCATAACGCCTCTTGATGATGATAAAGATATTTTATTAATTCCTTCTCTTTAACCAAAGACATCGCCATATCAACCAAATTAAAACTAACTAAAACATCAATGCCGGCTTCGGTTTGAAAATAATCGCCCACCCAGTTAAGGTTTTGCCAAAAAGCCAGATCCGCAGATAAATTATTAAGCGACTGACCGACTTTAACCAATATTTTTTCTGCTCTTTCCCAATGCAGCGCCTCGGGATTAATGTGAGGTTCAAACAAACGCCAGTCATTCTCGTCATCTTTAGCCAAATATCTTTGGACGATTAACCATTGCGTTTTCTCTGAAGAAATTTGAGATAACCGCTTATCAATAATATCACCGCGCAAGAGCGAAATTAAATTCTGGGCAAAACCATCAACGTCATTAGCAAATTTTTCAAACAAATCCGAATAAAATTTTATCTCATTAAAATAATGAAGAATTAAACTAAAATTTCTTAACGTCTCTCCAGAAATTTCTAATGATAAAGGAATGGTGTAAATTACTCCCAATTCTTTAAGGTGACTAATATTATGGTATTTATGTCTTACAAAATTTTGTGCGATCGCCGCCCATCTTTCTGGCAAAGCCAAAACCTTGATTTTTCTTTTTTCAAAATCACTTGGTTTTAAACCATCGTACTGTTTAAAAAATTTTTCGTTTAACCAATCGCCGCCCTCGACAAATCTTAAAGCGCTAAAAATTTCAAAAACATCTTCTTTGACAAGCATCTCTTCAACATTTTTATAATTTAAAACCTGAAGAATTTTTTGCGGTGGCTGATTAATTAAAAATTCAATTGCTTTCTCTTTTTTTAAAAAGAAACCTTCTGATTGACCAGCGATATTTTGAGCAATTTCTAAAACTCTTTGCCAATCAGAAGACGAAGTAGCAGATGGCGAGCCCAAAACTTTAAATAATTCAGTATCGTCTGCCTCAATTTTACTTAGTAAAGCGTCATAAACTTGTTTGGCGTTAATCTTTCTACCCAAACCCAAAAAATCCAGCCGATTTCTGATAGCGGCTTCATTTTCTTCTACTATTTTTGCCATCGCCTCTTTCTTGCCGGTCAAAGCACCAAGTTTTTCTTCAAGAAGACGAATCGTGTCTTTATCAACTCGAAGAATTTTAGCAATTTTTTCGTAGGGAAGCATTTTAAAAATTCAAAATGTAAAAATCAAAATTAAAAATTACAGTTAAAAGTTTAAAATGTTAAAATTTTTTTAATTTTACATTGTCATTTTGCATTTTGATTTTTAAATTTTAAATTAAAATTTATATTTTCTTGATTTTTATTGACAAACGCTTCCATCGTTGTGTTTGCTCAAATTGTCTTTTTGTCAGTATTCCTTCCTTAGCGCCAATATGTTCAATCACTGAAGTAGCATTGGCTGAACCAAGTCGAATCGCATATTCAATATTAAAGGGCTGACAAAGACCTTTCTCGCATTTTTCTCCTTTTTGAATTAAACCAGCCACAAAGCCGCTACCAAAGGCGTCGCCGGCGCCGGTTCGATCGACTATTTTATCTTTAAAAACACCAGCCGAATAAATATGTAAACCATCAGAAACCATCACCCCGTTTGAGCCCATCGTCATAATTGTAATTCCCGGTACCCATTCGTCTAATTTTTTAAAAATTTCTTTTTCTTTCTGATAATTAATACCTACAAGATCAGCCGCTTCTTCGCGGTTTAAAAGTACCACTTTTGATTTTGCTAAAAAAGGTTTTATTTTTTTAATTCCCATTTTTAAAAAATATTTTGACGGATTAAAAGCAATTAGAGTTTTATTTTTTGAAAAGAAATTAAAAATTTTTTCCATCACAGAAAAACTAATATTGCCGGGCGAAATATAAGCCCAACGACAAGTTAATTTACCGAAAGGAATCTCTTGAATTTTTAACTCTTCCGAAGCGCCTCGATAAACCAAAATCGTTCTTTCGCCACCTGGCGCTAAAAGAATAACTGAATAAGCGGTTTTTTTACTCTTATCCTTAATCGCTAAATAAGTAATTTGTTCTTTTTGTAATGTTTTTAAAATGTATTCTGCGGATTCGTCGTCGCCGATTTTAAATAAAGCAGCTGTTTTTAATCCTTGACGACTAAAAGTAACCGCCGCATTAGTCGCGCCGCCGCCAACAGTAAAAACAGGAGATTCAACTTCTATTTTACTACCCAAAGCAAAACACTGCGCTTCGCCAGTCGGCACACCAATTTTTTTTAGATGTTTTGAATCGCGTAATACTTTAAAAAGAGGGCTCTTTAAAAAAACATCTCTGGTCGCTGTGCCAATTGTAATCACGTCGTACATTAAAAATATTATAAACACTTATCTTATATTCATCAACTATTTAAATTATCATTGCGAAAAGCTATAGATACTTATTTGTCATTGCGAGGAGGGCGAAGCCCGACGAAGCAATCTCTTTTACATCAATGTAAGATTGCTTCGCCGGCTAATGCCGGCTCGCAATGACAGTCAATAGTCATCGTCATTGTCAATGTTATTTGTCATCGCGAGGCCAAAAGGCCGTGGCGATCTTACATTAATATTACAT
>Ga0078972_1001160_pt1 | contig 102141 bp, 131 predicted proteins | sample YelNatPaOPGAMG01_FD_67568 | JGI IMG/M metagenome (GOLD analysis project Ga0078972, IMG submission 67568) | Hot spring thermophilic microbial communities from Obsidian Pool, Yellowstone National Park, USA - OP-RAMG-01 (SPADES assembly) (version 2) | ecosystem: Environmental > Aquatic > Thermal... | reverse complement strand
AACGGAAAAATTTTGAAGAAAAAAAGTGTTAAGATAAAAAAGGATTTGAACGCTGTCATAATTCAGATAAAAAATCTTGTGAAAGATGTCTCCTCTGGTTATGAGATATTGGGTGTTGGTATTGGTTGTCCTGGACCACTTGATTCTGAAAAAGGTGTTATAAAATTCGCACCTAATTTAGGGTGGAGAAATATACATCTCAAAAAGATTGTGCAATCTCAACTGAAAAAAAAGATAGAGATTGAAAATGATGCAAAATGCTTTGCCTTGGGCGAGATCTGGAAAGGCGAAGGCATGGGTATTAAAAATTTTGTTCTGCTCACATTAGGAACAGGAGTTGGTGGAGCAATAGTGATAAATGGAAAATTGTACAAGGGTTGTGGTTCAGCAGGAGAGATTGGTCACATGGTTATAGATGTGAACGGACCGAAATGCAGTTGTGGAAGAAGGGGTTGTTTGGAGGAATTTGTTTCTGAGCGCGGTATTGTGAGGCTTGCAAAAAAGAAATTAAAGGAGAAGGGGATTAAAATTCCAAAGAAAATATCCCCTGAAAAAATAGAAATTTCCGCTAAAAAAGGCTGCCCTGTAGCAAAAGAGGTTTGGGCTGAAACTGCAAATAATCTAAAAATTGGTTTAGCGAATATAATAAATATTTTTGATCCTGAAAAAATAATACTATCTGGCGGCATCTCGAAATCAAATTTTCTTTTTGAAAATCTGAGGAACTCAACAGAGCCGGCTTTCTTCAAAAATGTGAAAATTGTGCGCAGTAGGCTACAAGAAGATGCCGGAATTTTGGGCGCTGCGTCTCTTATCTTGCATATTGTCTAAAACCTTGGTATACCGATATCAGCAATTATTATTTCCCCTGAATTTTCTCTTGTCATACCTCTTTTTACATCATGAAATGTTATTGTAATATCCGGCTTAGCGATAGTACCAAGAATTTTTCCAGTGTCGGCATCAATTCCTGAGGGGCAATCTATAGATACTTTAAATCCTTCCATACTATTAAATTTTTCTATGGCTTTTGCATAATCTTCGCTTACATTCCCTTTTATACCTATTCCCAGCAAAGCATCAACAAGAATATCAGCTTTCAACTCAGGCATTTTCTCTATGTAAAAATTGATATTTGCGCCTGTTTGTTTAAGCTCTTTCAGTATGTTAAAATTTGTTCTTGCAGCCTCTGTTTTTATGAATTCCGGATTTTTTATCAACCATAGATACAATTCAGCGCCATAGATAAGGGCATGTCTAGCAAAAACAAAACCGTCACCTGCATTATTTCCAATCCCGCAAAAAACAAGAACCTTTTTGTTTTTCAAACCAACCTTTTCATTCACAATTCTGGCTGCATTAGCACCTGCGTTTTCCATTAATATAAGGTTAGATATACCAATCTCCTCGGCTTTTTTCTCGATCCTTCGCATTTCTTCAACAGAAATTGCCATCTCAATACCCGTTTATATATTCTTCGCTAAAATCTGTTGGATCTTCTTTTACCCAATCCTCAACAGAATATTCTTTATATCCATCTTTTGTTTTCACAATAACATTTTTCAGGCCGGCGTTTATGATCACCCTTCTGCACATTTTACATGGTTTTACATCTACAATTGAATTATTTTTTACGTTCTCACCATATATGTACATTGTTCCTCCTAACACGCTCACACCAGCCCTCGCAGCATTTATTATTGCATTCATTTCTGCATGAACAGATCTGCATAATTCATATCTCTCACCAGCAGGGATCTTTGCTTTTTCTCTTGGGCACTCACCAATGTCTATGCAATTTGGTGTTCCTCTTGGCGACCCTACATAACCTGTTGATATGATTTGATCATCTTTCACTATCACAGCGCCAAATCTTCGCCTAAGGCATGTTGATCTTTTGCTCACTTCCATCGCAATGTTCAAATAATATTCTATTTTACTTGGTCTTTGCATTTTTTCAACCTGATTTAATTTATTGAGTTTAATTTATTTATGATTTTTTATATTTAATAATATGGCTTATTTGGCTTTTGTGGCTCGAAGCTTGCAATTTTGCTATAATTGATATGAAAAAAGAAAATATTATTATAGGTTGCTGCGGATTTCCTGTGGCTCTTGAAAAATATGTAAAAATATTTGGCGCTGTTGAAACCCAGCAAACATTTTACAAATTGATAAATGAAGATACTGTGAAAAAATGGCGTGAGAAGGCAGATGCGATAAATCCAAATTTTGAATTTACAATCAAGGCACATCAATTTATCACTCATGCCCCTGGACACACATATCTGCGTGCAGGAATAGAAATAGCTGAGAAGGATAAGCATAAATATGGATATTTTAGGCCAACAAAAGAGGTTTTTAATGCATGGGGGCATACTGTAAAAATTGCTAAGGAGCTCAAAGTGAAAACGATTCTTTTACAATCCCCGCCTAGTTTTTTCGAAAATGATGAAAATTTGAGGAACATCAAAAATTTTTTTGAAAAAGTGGGTAAAACAGAATTTTTGCTTTTTTGGGAGCCAAGAGGTAAATGGAATGATAAGACATTAAAAAAGATTTTCAAAACATACAAAATATATCATTGCGTAGATCCTCTAAAAAGAAAACCCCTAACCAATAATTATTTTTATTTTCGTTTGCACGGCGGTGAAAGATACAGACATAATTATACCCAAGAGGAATTGGAAGAAATTTTTTCAATGGTATCAAAACTTGGTGGAGAAAAGGCTTATGTATTTTTCAACAATTTAAACATGCTCAGAGATGCACAAAAATTTTTAAAGTTGGTTAGTAAAAATATAGTATGAGAAAGGCTTGTCCAAATAAGGAAATAAATGAGAAGGACTGCCCTTGTGAAGAATTAGATTGTGAAAGGCATGGTATATGCTGTTTATGCATAAGATACCATCTTTCAAATAAGCAATGGCCTCTACCTGCTTGTTTAAGAGAAAAGGCTTGATCTCATATGAAAATATATTCTTCCCAAGAAGATACAATAAGGTTGTTAAAAGAGACCATAGATCCAGAAAAAATTCACACCGGTTTTAATTTAGGAGAGCCACGTATCGAGGGTGTTAATGATGATACACTGAGGCTTATTATTAAAAATGATTATGAACTTTCCAGGCAAAATCGCGCAAATCTTGTTATTTGCACTACCTGGGATTTGATTCTTTTTATAAATAGAACGGGGAGAGATGAAAGGGTTTTTCAAGAAGATATAGAAGAATATATGATTGTTGGGGATAATCCAAACACTAGTGGCATTTTTCTGAGAAAAAAGAATATACCATATGATACAAACTATTTAAGAGTCTATTCACCAACTGTTTTTGGTGCCAGAGAAATTGATATTGGTTGGATATATACTTGTGATGATGAAACACTCTTGCCAGATTACAAGGAAGATATAATAAAAAGATTAAAAATTTAATTAATTCTTAAACAAATTATTTATATGCCCCTGTAGCTCAGGTTGGACGGAGCACTGGCCTTCTAACAAATATTTTCACAAAGTCCGTGATACGAAATATCCTACTTCGGATGTTTCGATCCCAGCTCTTGAATGGGAACCCGCCGGAGGTTTCCATTGAGGCTGCAGGAAGGATGGAAACCCGCTGGTGGTTTCCATTTGTTAGAAGGTTTGAAAGCATTAATAATGCTTAATGATAAAAATGAAAAGAAAGCCAGGGGTCGCGGGTTCAAATCAGCCCTTTTAGAAAAAGGGTTGAGATCATAAAAAGTGAAAATCCCGCCGGGGGCATACCTTTTAACAAAATTTCATTTATATATCTGATTTTTTTAATACGTTTTATTATGCTCGATGCTCTTAAAAAAATGATAAATGAAGCGAAAAAAGCAGTTGAGATTATAGAACCAAGTATAGATCCTATTAGACTTGTTTCACATTATGATGCTGACGGCATAACATCGGCTGCTATAATTGCAAGGGCTTTATTAAGAGCCGATAAAAAATTTCATATCTCGTTCATCAAACAGCTCAATGAAGATTTTTTAAAAAAACTCTCTGAGGAAAAACAAAAAATTATCATATTTTCCGACCTCGGATCAGGTCAATTAGAGTTGATAAAAAGGTACTTGTCTGGTTGTAAAATTATAATATGCGATCATCACCAACCGCAGGGTGAATTCGATTGTATTCACATAAATTCTGTAAAATTTGGCATAGAAGAGAATGTATCGGGTTCTGGTGTAGCTTATATTCTTGCAAGGACTATCAGCCCACAAAATAAAGATCTGAGTTATTTAGCAATTATCGGTGCGATAGGCGATTGTCAGATTGATTCTATTGGCATTCACTGGGGTCTTGTGGGTTTGAATAAGGAGATTTTAAAAGATGCTGAAAACTCGGGAAAAATAAAGGTTGGAAAAGGTTTAAGATTATGGGGGAGATATACAAGACCTATACACAAGGCTTTAGAATACTCTGTTGATCCTTATCTACCAGGAATCTCAGGATCAGAATCAGCAACTATTCAGTTTTTGCAGGAGATCGGGATCGCATTAAAAAAGGGGGGTGGTTGGAGAACAATAGCTGATTTGACAGATGAAGAGCAGAAAAGGCTCGCAGATGGTATAATCATAGAAAGAATTCGGGGGAAATGTGAAAACCCAGAGTATATTTTTGGTGATGTTTATGAAATTTTGTCAAACCCGCCTGAATTCAAGGATGCGAATGAATTTGCTACCATACTAAATGCATGTGGAAAAATGGGGAAAGCCTATATAGGATTTGAACTCTGTTTAAATGATAAAAATGCGTTTTCAAAAGTAAAGGACGTTTTGGAAAATTACAGATTAGAAATTGGAAAAGCTGTTAATCTAATTTACGATATGATAGAAAAAAATCAGATTATAGAAAAAAATTGTATTTACATTATCGCTGGGAACAGGATTTCAGAACATATAATCTCAAATGTAATTTCGATAATTAAACATTCAAATATACTTCCTGATAAGCCTGTTTTTGGTTTTGCGGATGCTGAGGATGGTGTAAAGATATCTGCGAGGATAAGTGATAATCTTGCAAAAAGTATAAACCTTAAAGATATAGTTAGCAAAGCTGCTGAATATGTTGGTGGTGTTGGTGGTGGTCATTCAAGAGCTGCAGGTGCAACAATACCGAAGGGTAAAGAGGAAATGTTTATAAATGCTGTAGAGAATATAGTAAAAATATTAGGTGTTGATGAAAATGGCGGAAAAAGTAATGGAGAAAGAAGAGGAAGTTACGGAGAAAAAATCAGAACCGGTGAAAGCAGTAAAAAAGTGGAAAGGAAAGGACTGGTTCAATATTTTCGCTCCTGAAGAATTGGGTAAAATTTTTATTGCACAAACTCCTGCAACAGACCCTAAAACATTATTAGGCAGATCTGTTATAGTTAGTGTTGCTGATATTCTTGGTGATGATTCAAAATACTATATGAAAATCAGATTTGTTGTGAATAAAATTGATGGTAAAAATTTAAATACAACTTTTGGCGGTTTTGAGTGTATGAGGGAGCATGTAATAAGGTTTGTAAGAAAAAACATGGAAAAATTGGAACACATAATGCCTATAACAACCAAAGATAAACATAAACTAAGAATAAAATCCATTATCATACTGAATTCAAAAGCGGCAAACAGTGTGAAAAAAAATGTGAGGCAACTAACAACAAAAATAATAGAGGATTATGCAAGTAAATACGGTATTTATGAGTTTCTGAGAAGGATATTAACAACAGAGGTTCAAATGAGGATCAAGAACGAAGCAAGTAAGATATATCCTGTTAGATTTGCAGAGATTGAAAAAATAAAGGTTTTAAAATCCTCTTAGATTTTTTTATTATGGAGATTTCCAAATCCATTCTTTTGCTTGACAAACCATCGGGGATGACAAGTTTTGAATGTGTTGAAAGGGTTGAAAAAATTTTGAAAGTTGAGAAAGCCGGACATACTGGCACACTTGATCCGAATGTAACAGGTCTTCTTGTAATTGCAATAGGAGAGGCAAGGAAAGCTATGCCATTTTTTTCAAGATTGGATAAAGAATATGTTGGAAAAATGATTCTGCATAAGGATGAAAATCCTGAAAAAATAAAATCTGTTTTCAAAAGATTTGTTGGTGAGATAGAGCAGATACCTCCTGTAAAATCGCGGGTTGCGAGAAAGCCGAGGAAGAGAAAAATATATGAATTTGAAATTCTTTCAATATCAGGCAGAGAGATCTCATTCTGTATAAAATGTGAAGCGGGCACATATATAAGAAAGCTTTGTCATGATATAGGGGTTGAGTTAGGTACAGGGGCGCACATGATAGAACTTCGCAGGACAAAGGTTGGTGAATTTTCAATAGAAAATTCTGTTTCATTGAAAGATCTTGAAAATGGTGAAAGAAAAAAGGGATTTATTTCCCTTGAAGAGGCATTAGATAAACTCAAAATAAAAAAGATCATCGTCAAAAATGATTACATTGATAAAATAAAAAATGGTATGCAGCTAGCGTATGATTGGGCTGAAAAAATTGACAAAGATATAAAAAATGGGGATCTGATAGGTTTTTTTAACAAAGGGAAAATAATAGCAATCGGTGTTTCTAAAATGGATTTTGAACATATGAAAAAGGGTTTTTTAATTGCAAAAACAGACAGGGTTTTTAAATTCTGAACACAAAATTTTAAAATCGCCTCGGTGGCTCAGTTAGTTAGAGCGTCACTGGCAGAATAATCCAGCGCTAAGCCTTGGTAAAGGAATGAAAAGGCGAAGGTCGCGGGTGCAAATCCCGCCCGGGGCTTCGTTTTGCAAAAATATTAAAATGAGTAAATAATTATAAAAAAGAGGTTGATAAAAATGTGCCCATGTGGTAGGAAAAGGAAGAGAAAGAAGATAAAGAAACACAAACTTAAGAAAAGAAGAAAAAAGATGAGGCATCGAGCAAAATAATATGATAGGGCCAATAAATACATCAGACATAACCAACATTACAAGGCTATCAGAAACAGTAGTCATAAATTTCTTTAAATATTTTTGGGATTTTATTGTAATAGGTTTCATACTTCTTATAGGATACATTGTAATAAAGCTCATAACAAACCGAATAAAACACTTCTTTGAAAAGGCTGGAGTGGATAAAGCAGCAGAAACATTTTTGAATAGCATAATAAAATTCATTGGATGGCTAATTGTCTTGGGTGTCATACTAAAATACATAGGTTTCGATTTAACGGGTGTTGTTGCAGGTCTTGGTATTGGAGGTATAATAGCAGGATTTGCATTTAAAGACACGTTGGAAAACATGATAGCAGGTATTTTCATACTTTATTATAAGCCATTCAAAATAGGAGATTATGTTGAAGTTGGGGGAGATGTAAGCGGAACGGTAAAAGAGATTAATATAGCTTCTTGCATTCTAACCACACCAGATAAAATAAAGGTAGTCGTTCCGAATGCAAAGATATGGGGGAATTACATAAAGAATTATACGGCTGATGATGTAAGGAAGTTTTTTGATATCAAAATAGGTATAAGCTACGAAGATGACATAAATAAAGCGATGAATGTTATTAAAAAGATAATGGAGAAGGATGAAAGGATTTTAAAAGAACCGAAACCAGAGATTGTTGTTACGGATCTTTCAGATTCTGCTGTCGTTTTGTCGGTCAGGCCATGTGTCAAAACTAAAGATTATTGGCCAGTGAAGCATGATCTTCTAAAAGCCATAAAAGAGGAGTTTGATAAAAATGGTATAACAATTCCATATCCTCAAAGGGTTGTTTATGTAAAGACTGAAAGGGGAAAAGGAAATAAGAAAAAAATAAAATAAAGGGATGTTGTTTTCTTACTCTTTACCAAACATTTTAATTTATCAAATTGTTCTTGGTCAATCTCAAATTCTTTTCTGTATTTTTCTCCTCTCCCAATTGGTTTAAATTTTGAGATCTTCCACTTAACAAAATTTTTCTGTGCATCAATAAAATTGGCTAGTTTTGGTATATCATCATATTTGAGATTTTTAAAATGCCCTTTGCCGCGTAAAAAATCGTTTTTCTTCAAAATCATCGAGGAGGTAAAATTATATCTATGAGATCAAGCTGTTCTTTGTTTAATTTTTCTAAAAAAATGCCATTCGTGCTGAGAAATGTTTCATAGTCAAGTTTTTTTTCGCAGATGTCAATTTTTCTTTAACAAATTCGGTTTCCATGTCCTTCTCTTTTCCAGATTTTCCTAAATCCCCCCCCTCCCTCCCAGAAATTAAATATACTTTGGGCTAACAAAAGCTTGCTGAAATTCACTGACTATTTAGCATACTTCATCATAGAGTTCATTTATATCTCCATCTTGTGGGAATATATTGCGCTGAGTGTTGCGCTGAGATTCATACTCCATATTATAGTAGTATTTAGTTTTTCTCCCATCACCTAGATGCCTTTTAAAATATCTTATCTGCCTATTGAGTTCTCTTATTACTTCATGTTGTTCCTTTTTTGTCATTTTTAGATTCTCAATTTTTCTGTTTGCTTTTTCAAGTTCATACTTTAGCTCCTTGTTTTCTCTATGTAGCTCGTTTATCTGCTTTTTTATTATTCTATCCTTGTATCCCTCTTTACGTTTCTCATAGGCTTCTGTTGCTAACATACCTATTCCAGAACCAATTAGGGCGCAACCTTCGCCTTTGTTTCCATTTATATAAGCGCCTATTCCAGAAGCAATCAATCCTACAGAAGCTAAGTAAAACGCATTATCTCTGATGAATTTTATGCAACTTTTGTATCCATTATTCCATATCTCCTTTATTAGATTTTTGTGTTTCTTGGGACGCAGATGACCTCCATACCTTCCGTCTTCATATCCGTCATCTAGGTCGTTGGGATTTTTATATTTCCCAACATGTCCCACATAATATTTAAATTACTGATTTAAATTTTTATGCCTCCTTAAAACAAGCATGCAGAGGCGATGAAATTTAAAAAATTTTACGTTTCTTGACGTAATTTTTACTATTTTCACTTAATAACAGTTACAACGATGAAATCTACCTAAAACCAAACCCCAGTCTTTGCATTTTTATGAATTTTCCGTAGCTCCTCTGCCCACCTTTAAGATATTTTTTTGTGGAGGCATAAGCAGTATTTGATTCATACGTATTTGAGGCTGAATTCGTATCAACAGAATAGCTCATTGCAACGTCGAAATCATTAGATGCATTTTGATTTTTGTAATCATCTAAACCATTATCTTCATCTTTTTCATGCCCATTTGGTTTGTAGCTTAGAAATGATCTAAGATTATTCGCGTATCTTTTTATAAAATCCATAACAGAATATATTTTTTTCTTCCCGCGATTCTTTTTCCCCTTATTTTTAGATTTCAAATCATTAAGAAGATCTTCAAATATCTCTTCAAGTTCTTTAGTCGCAGTTTCCAAATCAAATTTCATATAACACCTTTAACTAATAAACAGGGAATTTTTTGCACAGCTCTAAAACATCTTTTCTAATCTTCTTAATAACCTTATTTTTCTTTATCTCTTCTCTGAACATATTTATATACTTTACCCTCTCATCTTTGCCTTCTGGCAAACTATAACCCTTAATCTCTTTTATTATTGTTGCTATCCATTCTGCGATCAAATCCATTTCTTTCTCTTTCATGCCTCTTGTTGTAACAGCTGGTGTCCCTAATCTTATACCGCTTGGATAAAAAGGTGAAGACGGATCAAATGGTATGGAATTCTTGTTTACTGTTATTCCGGCTGCGTCCAAAGCCTCTTGCGCAAAAATCCCTAAACCGATACCAAAATTTGTAAGGTCAACAAGTATCATGTGATTATCCGTACCATTCGTAACAAGCTTTATACCCCTTTTCATTAACCCTTCAGCAAGGGCTTTTGCATTTCTTACTATTTGCTTTCCATATTCCTTAAATTCTGGTTTTAATGCCTCACCCAAAGCAACGGCAATGGCTGCTGTTGTATTATCATGAGGTCCTCCTTGAAGACCAGGAAAAACAGCTTTTTCAATTTTTGTCGCCAACTCCGGATCTTTTTTTAATCCTTTCTCAGTGACCATTATCATTGCGCCACGAGGGCCACGCAGTGTCTTATGGGTTGTTGTTGTGATCACATGCGCATATGGCACAGGACTTTTATGAGCGCCTGCTATCACAAGGCCTGCAATATGGGCTATGTCAGCCACTAAATAAGCCCCAACATCATCAGCTATCCTGCCGAATTCTTCAAAAGGTAGTTCCCTTGAATAAGCGGTTGATCCGCACCAAATAATTTTTGGTTTGTTTTCCTTGGCAAGTCTCTCAACCTCTTCTAAATCTATGTAACCATCTCGTGTAACATGATAAGGAACACTTTTAAACCACATACCTGAAAAATTCACCTTCCAACCATGGGTAAGATGCCCGCCATCAGGCAGGTTTTGCCCAATTATGACATCCCCTGGCTTACAAAGAGCAAAATAAACAGCAAGATTTGCAGGTGAACCAGAGTAAGGCTGAACATTCACATAAGGGACACCAAAGGCCTTTTTAGCTCTTTCAATAGCAAGGTTTTCTACAACATCTACAAACTCATTTCCGCCATAATACCTTCTGCCGGGGTAGCCTTCTGAATATTTTACTGTAAAAACAGACCCCAATGCCTCTAATACAGCCTTGCTAGGAAAATTTTCCGAAGGTATTAACTCTAGTCCTCTATTTAACCTTTTTGTCTCATTTCGGATCGCATGATAAATTTCAGGATCAGATTTTTTTAGTTCGCTCATAACCACCCTTTTATGCATATTTAATCAACTATGCAATAAAATTATATTTTTAATATAAATATGTCACATGAGGAAAAATTTATTGAAAGTATTTTATCAATCAGGAATCTCTTGAAAGATTTCAAACCTTTGTTTCTTCGTGGAATTTTTTGTATTTTTCTACGATTTCTGTAAATTTTCCGCATGCAAATTTTCCCTCTGTGCATTTTCCATATAAATAGCATGAAGGTCCTGCTTTTTTGAAAGTCAAAGGTGCGATTTTTTTTACCCTTATTAGCATCTCATTTGCGATGTCTCTAACCTCCCATTGAGCCCTCATACAACAACGTAGCCTGAAAAAATGGTAGAGCTCCCTTGCATTCATTGTTGTGATTATATCAACAAGGTTTCCACTCAAATAGTTGTAAACAAGAAGCTCCTCAGGAACATGATTTTTTAACAAAAATTCGTGGAGTTCGGATGATTTTTCAAATGCGAGCCTGTATCTTTTTTCGATCTCCCTTGTTGCTGTAACGCTTTTTGGCACGATATAATCATGACTCTTTCCAAACTCTGTGAAACTTGGTACTATCAAAGATTGTATCCTGTGTCTTGATATATGTGTAAGGGTTGATAAACTAACATTGTTTATTCTGAATGTAAAATTTATCTGTTCAAGCTCGCGCGGTCTTTTGCTATTGAGAACAACATCTATCACCTTTTCCTTAATTTCTGTTAGCTTCTCCTCGATTTCCTCCATATCTACTTTTTTACTTCTAATCAAAGCAGAGATTGCAACCTTCTTGTCAGGATTGTCTATATGCCAAAGTATCTCAACCTTTGGTTTTTTGCGCTGCTTTGTATGGAAACTAGCAATTCTTTTCATCTCCTCCTCATTGTCAGGGAATTCTGGTTCAAGGTTTTTGAGATCTTTGTAAATATTAGGTGCTATTTTTTGGACTTTTTCAAGAAGTGTTTCGCCTATCTTTCTTATTTCCTCGAACCTTTTTCCTCTTCCATAAATGCATGCATGGAGAAAATGTATTAATTCGCGTACATTCATTGTTGCTATTATGCTTGTGTGAAATGAGTAAGGTAAGACAAATCTTGCATCCTCAATAGGAACGCCTTTTTCTATTAAAAATTTGTATGTGTCAAAAAGGAAATTCATTGTTTCAACATATCTTTTCCTCAAATCCGGATTTTTATCAAAATAATCAGGTATCACAAATCCTGCTTCACCATAATTTACATATCTCCTTGATTTAACAGAATAAGAAGCCAATCTATGCTCAATTAGAAATTCTTCAAAAAAGACCGAAACATTGTTAAAAGATATTGTAAAGCAACCATGTTCTAAGGTTGAGAAATGGCCCATCCTTGTTATATTTTCTATCAATTTTTCTATGGTCTTTTGATCTGTTGTCTCTAAAAGCTCTTTTGGATGCTCTGGCCTGTATGTCTGCCTTATAGCAGTTGTGCATAATTTTTCAATATCGGGTGTGTGTGCAATTATCTCGATTTTTGGCTCGAACATAATTTCACATTTGATTTTAAATTATCAAATATATTTTTATAAATGGTGGTTCGGTTAAGGGAAAAAAATATTGGAAAGCTTTTAGAGGATTATGGAAAGCTTTATTCTACCCAGCTTGGCATAGATCTTGAAACAAAAAGTGAAAAAGAGATATTCAAATGGTTTTTGGCTTCTATTTTATTCGGCAAGAGAATAAGTGAAAAAATAGCCGCAAACACATACAAAAAATTCGTTGAGGCAGGTATCACAACCCCTCAGAAAATATTGGAAGCAGGTTGGCAAAAACTTGTTGATTTGTTGGATGCTGGTGGATATGTAAGATATGATTTTAGCACAGCAGATAAATTACTTGATATAAGCAAAGAGTTGTTAAACAAATATGGGAATGAACCTCTTAACAAAATACATTCCATAGCAAAAAATCCGTTAGGTTTGGAAGCAAAATTACAGAAGTTTAAAGGTATAGGCCCTGTAACTACAAATATTTTTTTAAGAGAGTTGAGACATGTTTGGGAAAAGGCAGATCCTGAACCATTGCCAATAGTCAAAAAGGTTGCAAAAATCTACAACATCGATCTGAAAAAATTTAATAGAAAAACAAAGCAATTCGTAAAGCTTGAGGCAGCATTGATAAGATTGAGAAAAACTAAAAATATTAATTAAATTCAAATAATAATTAAGGAGAGGATATGATATACGATTTGATAATAATAGGTTTAGGTCCAGCAGGGCTTACAGCAGGAATATATGCAGCAAGATATAAACTAAAAACGCTTATCATAGGAAGGGATTTAGGTCAAACCGCAGAGGCATGGCTTATAGAGAATTACCCAGGATTTCAGGATATAAAAGGTATGGAACTTATAGAAAAATTCAAAGAGCATGCAGAAAAACTCGGTGTGGAGATAATGCAAATGGTACCTGTTAATCATATCAAAAAAGAAAACAGCATTTTTGTTGTAAAAACTGGTGATGATCAGGAATTTAGAGCAAAATCTATCATACTTGCAATTGGTATGCAAAAAAGGAAAATGGGAATACCTGGAGAGAAAAATTTTCTCGGGAAAGGTGTTTCCTACTGTGCAACATGTGATGCAGCTTTCTTTAATAACAAGGTAGTTGGTGTTGTTGGTGGAAGTGATTCAGCTGCAACTGCCGCTTTGATGCTATCAGAGCATGCAAAGATGGTTTATATAATTTATAGGAAAGATGCACTCAGAGCACAACCAGCATGGGTAGAAAAGATTAATAAAAATCCGAAAATAAAAACCATTTTTAATGCAATTCCTAAGGAGCTAAAAGGAGATGATGTTTTAAAATCTGTTGTAATAGAAAGGGCTGGAAAAACTGAGGAAATAGCGCTAGATGGTATTTTCTTTGAAATTGGCTATAAACCAGAAACAAACCTGCCTGCACAACTTGGTGTTGAAACAGATGAATACGGGCATATAAAGGTTAAGCCTGATATGAGCACAAACATAGAAGGGGTTTTTGCAGCAGGTGATGTGACAACCCCAAGCGAAAAACTAAGGCAGATTATAACAGCATCTGCAGAAGGAGCGATAGCTGCAACATCTGCATATAAATATATTAAATCAAAGGGTGGTGATTGATATGTCTTATCAAGAAATACAAAAACAATTAAAAAATGCTGTTGATATGTTAAAACTTGGAGACGATGTTTATGAAATTCTTAAAGAGCCCAAGGAGATAATAGAGGTTTCCATACCTGTGAGAATGGATAGTGGTAAAATAAAGGTTTTTAATGGTTATCGTGTTCACCATAATGATGCAAGAGGTCCGGCAAAGGGCGGGATAAGATATTATCCAACAGTTGATCTTGACGAAGTTAAAACATTGGCAGCTTTGATGACATTAAAATGTGCTCTGGTTGATATACCTTTCGGAGGGGCAAAAGGTGGTATTATATGCGATCCTAAATCAATGAGCAAAAATGAGCTTGAAAGGCTCACAAGAGGATATGTAAGAATGATATATAATTTTATAGGTCCTGAAAGAGACATACCAGCTCCTGATGTTTATACTGATGCTCAGGTAATGGCATGGATAATGGATGAGTATAGCAAAATAAATGGAAACTATGCTCCTAGTGTGGTAACGGGAAAGCCCTTGTGCATAGGAGGTTCTGTTGGTAGATCATGTGCAACAGGTTGTGGTCTCAGTTTCATTGCAAGGGAAACAATGAAATATTTAAAAAAGGATCCTAAGAAAACAAAGATTGCAATACAAGGTTTTGGAAATTTGGGAACTGTTGTTGCGCAAAGGCTATATGAAATGGGCGCGAGCATAGTCGCGTTATCAGATTCAAAAGGAGGCATATATTCGGAAAGGGGTTTAAATCCTTATGAGGTTTTGAAACATAAAGAGAAAACAGGCTCTGTAGTGAATTTCAAAGGTTCTAAAAACATAACTAATGAAGAACTTCTTGAAATAGATTGCAATATTCTCATACCAGCTGCGCTTGAAAATCAGATAACAAACAAAAATGCAGATAGAATAAAGGCTGAAATTGTCATAGAAGGTGCGAATGGACCAACAACATTAGATGCAGATAGAATTCTTGAGAAAAGAGGAATTATTGTTGTTCCTGATATTCTTGCAAATGCAGGCGGGGTTGTTGTGAGCTATTTTGAATGGGTTCAAAATCTTTATTCCTATTTCTGGACAGAAAAAGAGGTTGATCAAAAAATGGATGCTATAATGACAAAAGCATTTTATGAAGTAATAAAAGTTATGAAATCAGAGAATGTGAGCATGAGAGTAGCTTCCTATCTGCTTGCTGTTAAAAGGGTTGCAGAGGCGATGAAATATAGAGGCTGGTTCTAAAATTATGGAGATAATAAAAATAATTGATGTTTTCAGGAACGAGGGTGTAAAAAAGTGCGTTGCAGATGCCATAAAAAATGGAAAGATATTTGTATACCCAACTGATACTGTCTATGGGATTGGATGTAACGTGGAAAATATCGAAAATGTAAAAAAGATCTATGAAGCGAAAAAAAGGCCGATTAACAAACCATTTTCAATAATCGTTCCTTCAAAGGAATGGATTTTTGAGCACACAAAAGTATCAGATGTTAATAAAAAATTTATTGATAATTTGTTGCCCGGACCTTACACTATTATTCTAAAAGCAAAAGAACTTCCAGATATACCAAAAATAATAGTTAGCGATAAAAATACAATTGGTGTAAGAATACCAAAAAACGAATTTACCGATTTTATTCGTCAGCAGGAGGTCATATTCATAACAACATCTGTGAATTTGAGTGAGGAAGAACCTGTTACTAAAATAGATGAGATACCAGAGAGTATAAAAAAAATTGTTGATTATGCTATAGATTCCGGTGTTTTGGATAACCAGCCATCAAGGATTTTCGATCTTACAACCGATGATATAAAAATAGTTAGGTACTAAAAAGGTTTTAAATACATATCGTACTATAGATATTATAAAGGGGGTTTTTATGGCGGACTTTCAGGTAAAAGTTGAAAATATTGTGGCTTTTGCTGTTTTGAATATAAATATATCACTTAATAAGCTTGTAAACTCTATGGAAAATGCAGAATATGAGCCTGAACAGTTTCCTGGATTGGTTTATAGATCAAAGAATCCAAGGGCTGCTGCGCTTATTTTCTCCTCTGGAAAGATCGTGTGTACAGGCACAAAAAGTGTTGATAAGGCAAAGGAGGCCATGAAAAATGTTGTTCAAAAAATAAAGGAAGCTGGTATCAAAGTTCCAAATAAATATTCCATAGAGGTTGAAAACATAGTAGCGTCAACAAGGATAAAGGCTGAGCTAAATCTCGAAGATATAGCTTTTTCCTTGGAAAATGCAGAATATGAGCCTGAACAGTTTCCTGGATTGGTTTATAGAGTAAATGATCCTCGAGTAGCTTTTCTTCTCTTCAGTTCAGGAAGAATAATATGCACAGGTGCCAGAAAAATCGAAGATATATACAAGGCATTAAACAAATTCAAGTCAAAGCTTGAAGAAATTGGGATAAAAGTAACGCCTGTAACAGAATGAATGAAGAAAAATATGTCGGAACAAAATTCAATACTATTTTTTTAAATAAGCAGGTACCAAAATCCAAAAGAATAGAAGAGCTCATTTATTGGGGGGAGAAATTCTATAAAATGGGGCTCTCAAAACCTTATGAAGGCGGGGGCTCCACAGGTAATTTAAGTTTTAGGGTAAAATCAGGTTTTATAATAAAGGGTTCTTACACAAATCTTGGAAAAATGAGAAAGGAGGATCTTGTTAAAGTCATAAAATGCAAAGGACTAAACGTTTATGTAATTGGTAAAAAAGAGCCTTCTTCCGAAACACTGCTCCATCATGCAATTTATAAAAAAAGGTCTGAGATTAATGCGATATTTCATCTGCATGACTATCTTGTTATGAAAGCCGGTAAAAAACTTCATATTGTTGAAACAAAGAGGTATCAGCCATATGGAACATTGGAATTGGTAAAAGAGGTTATGAAAATTTTGGATAAAAACAACTACATTATTTTAAAAAATGGTGGCATAGTTGCCCTTGGAAAAACAATAAAAGAAGCTGGTGAGCGTGTTTTAGAAACGCACAAAAATGCGAAAAAAATTCTCATCTCCAAGGCTCTATTATAACCTTTATAGATTCTTTTGCCTCTGCAACAAGTTTGAATCCAAGGCCTGTCTCTGCTAGGCTAAGTTTATGCGTGATCATATCATCAACTTTTATACTTCCTTCATTTATCATTTTTAATGCCTGCTTGAGGTCCTTCATTACTGCTGCATAAGATGTTGTTATCGTCACGCAGTTGGTCCATATATCATTAAAAGGAATTTGTACGTTGATGCCTGGATTTGTAGGAGCGAAAAATAATATTGTTCCGCCTTTATCAATAGATTGTAATGCTTGATTAATTGCTGGCAAAGCTCCTGTACAGACTATAACTCTATCAGCTAGCCTGTTTTCATTAACTTCGCACAGCTTCTCAGGTGTAAAATCTTTTGCATTCATAACAAAATCTGCACCGAATTTTTTTGCAAAATCAAGACGGTATTCATTTATGTCTGTAGCTATGATTTTTGTGCCCAAATACTTGGCTAGTTTTATGTGGAGTAGCCCCGCAATACCACTGCCTATAACAAGAACTGTGTGATCTTTCTTCACATTCGCTATCCTTTGACCACGAATAACACATCCCAATGGTTCTATGAATGTCGCTTCTTCAAATGAAATGCTATCAGGTAATAAAAGAGTGCCATTTTCAACATTTATTTTCGGCACGCGTATGTATTCAGAAAAGCCGCCTGGATCAAATTTTGTTTTGCGCAGGGTTTCACAAACTGTATGTTGATCTTCTTTACAATACCTGCATTTATTACATGGGACGTGATGTGTCACAAAAACCCTGTCACCCTCTTTGAATTTTTTAACACCTTTTCCAACTTTTTCTATCACACCCGATACTTCATGACCAAGAACAAGAGGGGCTTTTTTTATTCTGTACCACTCCATCACATCGCTTCCGCATATTCCAGAAGCCATCACCTTTACAAGAATTTCTCCAGGACCTATTTCTGGTTTTGGCCTTTCTTCAAGCCTTATATCATTATTATTGTAATAAACTGCTACACGCATAAGATCATTTTATACTATTTCTTCTCGCCTTTTGATGACTGAAAGATTTCCTGAGCTTCTTTCACATTCGCATTTTCGTGTACAATTGCTCTTATCGCTTTTATCATTGCAACAGGATGGTCTGACTGCCAAATGTTCCTTCCCATATCAACGCCTACTGCTCCCGCCTTTACTGCTTCATAAACAAGCTTAAACACATCAAGCTCTGTCTCAAGCTTTTTCCCGCCTGCAATTACAATAGGTACAGGGCAACCCCCAACAACCTTTTCAAATCCATCGCAATAATATGTTTTCACAAAGCTTGCTCCCAGTTCTGCTGCGATCCTGCATGCAAGTGCAAGGTATCTCGCATCCCTGTTCATCTCCTTTCCAACAGCAGTTACCGCCAAAACTGGTAGGCCGTATCTCTCAGCCTTATCAACAAGTTTTGAAAGATTGAGCAATGTCTGTCTTTCATGGGGAGAGCCAACAAATATGGATAGCCCAACACCAGCAGCGTTCAGCCTTAATGCATCTTCTATGGATGTTGTTATGCCTTCATCTGAAAGCTCTCCGAGAATGCTTCTTCCTCCTGAAACCCTCAGAACAATTGGTATATCATTATCCGCATCAACGCATGTCCTCAGAACACCTCTGGTAATAAATAACGCATCTGAATATGGAATCAAAGGCTCTATTGTTTTCCTTGGATTCTCAAGTTTTGTTGTTGGTCCTAAAAAATATCCATGGTCAACAGCTAACATAACTGTGCGACCTGTTTTTGGTTTTATTATTCTTGCCAAACGATTTTTCTTCCCCCAATCCATAATCTCACTCCTTTTCAATTTTTAGTTTTAGGTTTGAGTATTAAATAGCCATTTTCAATGAGCCAGTGATGGAATTGCCATGCTGTGAATTTGCAATCTGATCTGCATGTTTTTCTTATTTTTTCGTATTCATCAGAACCCTCTTTATACATATTGAGTTTTAATTGTACAGGACACTTTATCGCATTGCAAAATTCCCTTTTTTTGTATTCAGTGTAATCTTTTACAGGCATAATATGAAAAAGAATTTGAGAAATAAAAAGCTTTTATTTCAGAAATCAAAAGTTATTCTATGCTTGTTAATGGAGTTTATTATCGAACAGTTTGGATGGAATCTTCAAATGTGTGCATGATCAACCAACTGAAATTACCTCATTTCTTTGAGATTTACAAGTCAACTAATCACATAGAAACAGCAAATGCAATAAAAAATATGATCATCCGCGGCGCGCCAGCAATTGGTGCAGCAGGAGCTTATGGTGTTGCGCAGGCATGTTTTGAGGCGAAAAAAGAAAATTTTCTTGTTCATGTAAAAAATGCTGTAAAGCTTATAAAAAGTACGAGGCCGACTGCATATGATCTTTTCTACGCAGTTGAAAGGGTTTTCAAAAAGGTTGAAAAGGCAAAAGATTTGGAGGAAGCCAAGAAACTTTCTTTAGAAGAGGCTGAAAGGATAGCAAATGAAAGTGTTGAAGCATGCAAAAGGATTGGTGAATTTGGAAATAGATTGATAAAATCTGGGTCAAAAATTCTCACACACTGCAATGCTGGTTGGTTAGCAACTGTTGATTGGGGTACTGCCACGGCTCCTGCGTATTTCGCAAAAAGAAAAGGGAAGCAAATTTTTGTTTTTGTTGATGAGACAAGACCAAGATGTCAAGGGTCAAAACTAACAGCATGGGAGCTTTTGAATGAAAAAATCCCGCATGCAATAATAGCAGATAATGCAGCAGGATATTATATGAGAAAAGGTGAGGTTGATATTGTGATAACAGGCGCTGACAGGGTTGCAAGGAACGGTGATGTAGCAAACAAGATAGGGACATATGAAAAAGCTGTTCTTGCAAAGGAAAATGGTATCCCTTTTTATGTTGCTGCTCCATTAAGCACATTTGACATAAAGATTAAGAGCGGTGATCAAATACCGATTGAGGAGAGAGCGGAAGAAGAGGTTTTTTATGCAGAAGGTCTTGCTGAATCTTTTATAGAAAAGGTGAGAATCGCACCGATAGGGAGTAAAGCGAAAAATCCGGCATTTGATATAACCCCTGCAAAATACATAAAGGGTATAATAACAGAGAAAGGTATAATAAAACCAAATGAAAAGAATATTTTGAAGTTATTTCAAAGAAAATAAATTCTCTTGATTATCTTTTTGCCTTCATTTTTTCGAGGCTTTTTGATAGGTTGTTGATTTTATTTTCAAGTTCTATGATCTTCCTTACAGCATCCCTGTATTTTAAATTTAAATCCCTTTCCATCTCAATCCTTTTTTTATCTAATTGGTGAATTCTGAAGTTGGTCTTTTGTTTTGTGTCAGAAGCTACATTGAAATTCTCCTCAAGCCCCTTAGAAACATAAAAAAGGTTCTCGCTCAATTCACTCTGCTTTTCAAGCATCTTTTTGTGAGCAATTTCAACACCTATTCTTTCAATTCCTATGACAATTATGATAAGGCCTAAGAGTATGTCTGAAGAAACAATTCCTAAGAAAAATGTCAAAGCAGCAATTATGCTTGTTATTATAAACATTATCCAAAAAACATGGTCCCAATTCACTTCATACCAGTTTATCCAAGACATAGTTATTATTTTAAAGTAAATACATTTAAATTTAACGGTTCTTAGAAATTGCTTATTTCTTTTTCTCTGCTGGCTTTTTAGTTTCTTTTTCCACAGCTGCCTCAGGTGTGGATTTGCTTTCAGCTGGAGCAGCTGTAACAGCTTTTTCTCTTGATTTCTCAATTGCCTTTATCTCTTCTTTTGTTAGTGGACCTTTGCCGATTGTTATACCCATACTTTTTGCAGTACCTATTACCTGAGAAGTGTAAACATCATCATCAGAACCGAACTTGGCTTTTGCTATTTTTTTAACCTGTTCCATTGTGAGATCTCCTACCCTCATAATTCCTGCTTTTCCAGAGCCTTTTTCAATATTAAGTTCCTTTTTTATCAGTGCAGAAACAGGTGGTGTTCCTATTTTTATCTCATAATTCTTTGTCTCTGTGTCAACAATAACTGTTACAGGAACTTTCAGTCCAGAAAGCTCTTTTGTTTTATTGTTTATCTCATCAACAATCTTGCCTATGTTAACGCCTAATGGTCCTAATGCTGGACCAAGAGGCGGAGCTGCTGTTGCTTTTCCTGCATCAACAAGTACATCGATTTTTTCTTTGCCCATCTAATCAGCCTTCTTTACCACTTTCTTCTGATTTTTTAATAAGCTTTACAAGCTCTGTGGAAATTGTGACTGGTATGAGAATTGAAGCCTCTAGAAGCTCAACTGTTACCTCAGATTTTCCTTCGTCAACCCTCTGAACTCTTCCTTTTTCTCCTTTGAATGGTCCGCCTATTATCTCAACTATATCGCCTTCTTTAACAACTATACTTACCTTTTTCTTTTCAAAGAATCTTTGTATCTCAGAAATATCAACAGGCTTCTCTATGAGCTTTTTTATGTGTATTATCCCTCGAATTGCCTTTACAATTTCGTCTATGTTTCCTTCTATGAATACGTATCCATCAAGTTCTTGGGGATGAATTATACTCTTTATATCAAAATTGTTCATTTTAACATTGTTATAAATCATGTCAGCTACTATATCTTCCCTTCCTGATGTTGTTCTTATTGCATATATCATTTATCTCAACCCCAAAAGCACAAACAATATGAATACTATAAAACCTATTAATCCTATTAAAGCCATACCTATTGCACATACTTTACTAGTTATTTTAAACTCATCTTTATCAGGCTTCCTTGCTATCTGCACAACCCTTTTGTAATTCGTTAACAACTCTTTTATTTTCATCTTCATATTCTTAATCTATGGATTGATATTTATAAAATTAATTCTAAAAAAATGGGAAAAAGGTGTGAATTTTAGATTTAACTTACAAAATCTATGCCCAATACCTTCTCTATCTCTTTCTGCTTGTGTGTTGAAGGCAATTTTATAGACCCTTGTAGATGTGGTGATTTAACACCTGTCACTATGATCATCGCTCTTATGGTGTCTCCTAGATCCTTCACTACCTGTGCTCCCCATATTATCTTTGCATCAGGACTTAATTTTGTACTTACAGCCTCTACTATTTGCTGGCACTCTTTTATTGTTATATCCTCTCCACCTGAAACATTTATTAAAGCCCCTGTTGCACCTTCTATATCAATATCTAGCAATGGGTTGCTTAATGATTTTTCAACTGATTCCAATGCTCTGTTTTCTGTGTCTGATTCTCCCATACCTATCATTGCAAGACCGCCTGAACCCATAACAGCTCTCACATCTGCGAAATCAAGGTTTACTAATCCGGGCTTTGTTATAAGCTCTGTTATGCCTTTAACAGCATTAACGAGGATCTCGTCAGCAACTTTAAATGCAGTTGTTATCGAAACATCAGGCACTATTTCCAGTAACTTATCATTAGGAATTACTATCAATGTGTCAACAACAGATTCCAAATTCTCCAAACCCTCTTGTGCATTTTTCCATCTTTGTTTGCCTTCCATTGTGAAAGGAAGTGTTACCACACCAACTGTGAGCGCTCCTAATTTCTTTGCGATATCTGCTATCACGGGTGATGCTCCTGTTCCTGTTCCACCTCCAAGGCCGCATGTTACAAATACCATGTCAGCTCCTTCTAACTTCTTCTTTATTTCATCCTTTGTCTCTTTTGCTGCTTCTGCACCTATCCTGGGATCTGCACCTGCCCCTAAACCACCTGTCAATTCCCTTCCAAGTAAAACCTTTACATCAGCATCTGTGTATAACAAGTCCTGAGCATCTGTGTTCATTGCTATGGTTTCTGCACCAACTATGCCTACTTGCATCATTCTTGAAATTGTGTTTCCACCTGCTCCTCCCACACCTACAACCTTTATCTCCGCTTTCTTCTCTTCAAGCAATTTTCTGAGCTGTTCATCAGCTTCTAAATCCCTTTTTCTACCTTCCCTTACTGTCACGGATTCTGATACAGATCTTGTTGCCATATTATCCCTCCTTGATCAACATGCGATATTATTATGTTAAACATAAGCTTTAAAAGATTTTCATATTTTTTAGATCGCTGATTCGATCCAAAATCTATAGAAAATAAAGTAAGTAGGTTTTTTAAAGATTTTGTTTGTTCGGTTCGAAGCGTAAAAATAAGATCATTTTTGGCAAATAATGTTCTTAGGAGCGATTGCCGGGTTTAAGTCTATATCTATGGGCTGCTCAAACCACCGCGTTTCCTCAATATATTTTGTGTCTTGTAGGACCTTAAAGGCAAGCCTTGGGAGTTCTCGGATTCTTTGATAGTTTATAGAAATGGTCAAATTTGGTCAATTGGTAGGGACAGAGATCTAAACATACAAACACTTTTCAGAGTTAGTTTCTCAGAGCCTAATTATTTTAATTTTTTATACCATTCTATCATGTTTTTTAATTCGGTGTCAAGATCTGCTTCAGGATTGTATCCGAGATCTTTTCTTGCTTTTGAAATATCATAATTCCTGTTCATTGTCAATGTTTTGAAATAAGGACCCATACCAGAAAATGATGCTATAAGTTTGACGAGCCAGAATGGGTATTTCTTTGGTTTTTTACCTAGCATGCTTAATATTTTTTCAGCAAACTCCGTAAACCTTATCGGTTGTTTATCAGCTATGATATAAATGCCTTTTCTTTTTGTTTTTAAAGCGAGTGTGAGTGATTGAACAACATCTGATATATGCACAACATGTGTAAGATTTTTTGTGTTGGGTATTGGAAAACCCTTTTCCAAAAGCCTAAGATTTTTTCCCCATATCGGGCTTCCAACTCCGTACAAAGGGGCTATCCTAAGTATCACATATTGAATACCAAGTTCATCACATCTCTCTATTATTACATTTTCCGCTTTTAATTTTGAAAATCCATAATTGTTTTCAGGCCTGCATGGATAATTTTCATCAGCTATTCCTTTTATCTCGCCCATAACAGAAACGCTTGAGGAAAAAATGAATTTCTTAACATTTTTGCACGCCTCGAGCAGATTTTTTGTTCCTTCAAAATTTACTTTCATAAGTTCTAATTTAGGTGCTTTATAAGAAATCATCGCTGCGAGATGTATTATAGTATCAACGTCTGATGCTGCTTTTATAAGGCTGGATTTATCTGTTATATCCCCTTGAACAATCTCAGCATTTGGATAAATTATTCTCATCTTCTCAGCATCATGCCTACATAGTATTCTTAAATCGTGATCACCGATTTTTTTCAAAAGATTTTGACCAATAAAACCTGTTGCACCTGTTATTAGTATCATGCTTATAAATTCCCTTGACAATTAAAAAATATGAAGTTTAGATTAGGAAAGGTTGAAAGGTACATTCATGAAAAGATAGAAAAGGATGGTGTTGTATTTTTTGGGCTCATAGACCCTTTCGGAAAAAGAAAGGAAACCTCTGTGAAATATGCAAAAGCATTTGATGAAGCAGGTGCTGATATAATTTTAATAGGAGGTTCCATAGGAGCAGAAGGGGAAACATTAAATGAAGTTGTAAAGATGATAAAAGAGGTTGTTAAAAAACCTGTTATGCTTTTTCCGGGTAATATAGGAGGGGCTTCTAAATACGCAGATGCACTCTATTTCATGAGCCTTCTCAATTCAAGAAACCCGTACTGGATAACAGGAGCGCAGGCTCTTGCAGCCCCTCTTATAGAGCAGATGAAGATAGAAGCGATACCAACATCTTTGATTATTGTTGAGCCAGGTGAAACAGTTGGCTGGGTTGGTGAAGCAAGACCTATTCCTGTGCACAAACCTGAGATAGCAGTTGCTTACGCACTTGCAGGAAAATTCCTTGGCCAGAGGATAACTATTATAGAAAGGGGTTCTGGAGCACCAGGTCCAGCACCGCCTGAGATGTTCACCGCTGTGAAAAAAGCTGTTGGTCATCCTGTTATATGTGCCGGTTCAAGCAAGACATTGGATGATATTGAAAAAACAATAATGGCAGGTGCAGATGGCATTCATGTAGCATCCCTTGTGCAAAAGGCAAAAGATCCTTATAAAGAGGCAAAAAAAATAGTAGAATTTACAAAAAAGGTTGGTAAAAAGAAGAAGAAAAAGGAATTTGATGCAAGATTGAAAAGACTTAAATCCAGAATTTTAATGAAGAAAAAGAGGGTCATTGAAAAGAAGGCTGAGGGATTACTTGAAGAACAGAGAAAGTTTATAGAAAAAAGTTATCAACTTTGATTAGAAATTTTCCTATTCTGCAAATTTAATTCTGTACAAACTTAATTCTGCAAACAAACAAATATTTAGGATAGGGTGAAATGTAAACCATCCTAACAGGTTCCCTAAGTAACAATCATATTGAAGGCTGGAACAGCTGGTTTAATTTGGTATCTTGGTAACATTAAAGGCAAGCCTTGAGATTCTTAAATAGTTTATAGAAATTGATCAGATGTGGTCAATTGGCAAGGATGGGCAGGGACAGAGATCCAAACAGATAATTTTCCAGAGTTTTCCAGAATTAGGTTCTTATAGCCATTTTCCGTAACATTTATAAGCATCCAAAACCAATTATAGAAATTATGATGAATGAAAAAGAGGGGTATATAAGGATGTTTGTGTGTGCGAGCTCTATATTCGTCTTCATATTAACAGCGCTCATTCTCATAGTTAGTGTTCTGAAAGCAACATAATTTTAATTATTTACAAATAATTATTCAATATGAAAATAATTTTTTCTCCAAAATGTCTTGAATATGAGCAATCAGGACACCCCGAATCTCCGGAAAGGGTTCGAAAAACATATGAATTTTTAAAATCAAGGGGTTTTGAATTTGTTGAGCCAGAACCGGCTGAAGAAGAGGATATACTCCTTGTTCACACGAAAGAGCATGTAGAGAAGATAAAAAAAAGACAATTTTTTGATATGGACACTCCTAATCTTGAAAACATATACGAATATGCAAGGCTTTCTGTAGGCGCTGCAATAAAAGCAATGGAAATGTGTCTAAGTGAGAAAACATTTTCGCTCATGAGACCACCAGGACACCATGCATCGCAAAACAATTTAGAAGGATTTTGCTATTTTAATAACATAGCTGTTGCTGTTAAAAAGGCTTTAAAAAACAATCTTGCAAAAAGGGTTGCTATAATTGATATAGATGTTCATCATGGAAATGGAACCCAAGCAATATTTTTGGGGGATCAGAACGTCCTTTATGTTTCACTTCATCAGTTTGGCATATATCCTGGTACTGGTTTGAAATCTGAAAAAAATTGTATTAATTACCCACTTGCGCCAGAAACGAATGAGAGAGACTATCTAATGGTTTTCCAAGAAGCGATAGAAAAAATAAAATCCTTTTCACCAAACATGGTCGCTGTTTCGGCGGGTTTTGATACGTATAGAAAAGATCCACTAGCAAATATCAATCTTGATATCGAGACATATAGAAGAATAGGGAGTATTATATCAGATCTTAAACTGCCTGTATTTTCTGTTCTCGAAGGTGGTTATAGCGAAAAACTACCTGAATGTATTTATCAATATTTGATCGGCTTGGGATAATTATGAAAAAAATTTCAGATCTGTTTTTGAAAATGTATCTGATAGGCAAAAATTCTTCTCTGTCTGAGGTGGGATTTTTATGAATCGTGATGTTGTGATTCCTGCTGATTTTAAAGCAAGGTATGCAAAAATTCTTGGAAAAGAAAACAAAAAATTTCTAAAATTTTGTAAAATGCCTTTGAGGAAATCTATAAGAATAAACACACTAAAAGCTGATCCTGATAAAATCGTTGAGAGATTGAAAGAAAGGGGTTGGAAGCTTCAGAAAATGCCTTGGTTCGAATTCGGATATTTTGTAAAAACAGATGAGGAGATAACAAGCTCGCTTGAATTTTTTCTTGGCTACATATATACACAAGAGGCTTCTTCTATGTTGCCTGTACTTGCCCTATCGCCGGAAAAAAATGATTTTATTCTTGATATGACAGCAGCGCCTGGCTCGAAAACAACGCAAATGGCTCAGATAATGGAGAATAAAGGTTGCATAGTTGCGAATGATAATGATATCTACAGAATAAAAGCCCTAAGATACAACATAGAAACCTTGGGCGTTCTAAATACTGTTGTGACAAGGATGGACGGTGTTTATTTCAAAAATATAAAAGAGAGATTTGATCGTGTTCTTATTGACGCGCCATGCTCAGCAGAAGGGAATGTAAGAAAATCTTGGAATGTTTTATCAAGATGGAGTGTTAATCTTATAAAGCATATTTCAGAGATTCAAAAACGCTTGATATGTGCTGGTATAGAATGTTTAAAAAAAGATGGTGTTCTTGTTTATTCAACATGTACGCTCGCACCAGAGGAGAATGAAGGTGTTATTGATTATGCATTGAAAAAATATGATAATGTTTTTGTTGAAGATTTCGGCCTTTCAGGGTTTAAAACAAGGCCAGGTTTGTTAGAATGGGGAGGCATGAAATATGATGATCAAATTAGAAACTGCAAAAGAATATGGCCACAGGATAATGATACGCAGGGTTTTTTCATAGCAAGGTTGAGGAAAAAATGAGAGCGGATATTATCAAAATAATCGAAAGAAAATTTGGTATTCCTAGAAAATGCTTTAAAGATTTTTCATTCATAGTAAGGGCTGAAAAAATTTGGATGGTATCAAAATCTGTTAATGAGAAAGATCTTAATAATTTGAAAATAGAAGCTATAGGGATGCTTTTTGGAAGATATTTTGAAAATGAAAAAAGGTTCAAGCCGACAACAAATGCTCTTCAGATATTCGGAAAATTTGCTAAGAAAAATATCATAAATATAACAGATGAAGAACTTAAAAAATATCTCAGTGGTTTTGATATAAATAAAAAAGCAGATGTTGAGAATGGCTTCGTAATTATAAAACATCGCGAGGATATAATTGGATGTGGACTATATAAAGACGGTGTTATAAAAAATCAAATACCAAAACATAAAAGAAAGATTATCGGTGAATCCTGATGGAAAATGCTTTGAAAAAACTTATTGCTAATCTGGAAAAAATAAAAGGTAGGCATACAGAACTTGTAACAGTTTACATACCTGCGGGTTTCAATCTGAACAAAGTGGTCGAACAGATAAGAAATGAACAATCAACCGCACAAAACATAAAATCAAAGACCGTAAGAAAAAATGTGATGTCAGCACTTGAGAGAATACTCCAACACCTCAAACTTTATAAACAAACGCCACCAAATGGTCTTGTGATATTTTCTGGTAATGTTTCTGAAAAAGAAGGTGTTGCTGATATAGAAATATGGGCTGTTGAGCCACCTTTACCTTTGAACCAAAAACTTTATTGGTGCGATCAAAAATTTGTTCTTGATCCGCTCAAGGATATGATAAGGGAAAAAGAGGTCTACGGCTTAATAGTTATGGACGGTTCAGAGGCTGAAATTGGTGTTTTAAGAGGTAAAAGGATCGAAAGTTTAAAACATATAGATTCCTGGGTTCCTGGAAAAACAAGCAAAGGGGGGTGGTCGCAGGCAAGATACGCAAGAATAAGGGAAAATCTTCTAAGGGATTTTTTAAAAAAAGTGGGTGACGTTGCGAATGCGAATTTTAAGGAGCTGAGGGATATCAAAGGTATCATAATTGGTGGTCCAGGGCCTGTAAAGGATGAATTTGTGAATGGAAAGTTTTTGGACTATACATTACAAAATAAAATTTTAGGTGTTGTTGATACATCTTACACAGGACCTTACGGTCTTGAAGAAGCTGTGAACAGGGCTGAAAATCTGATCTCAGAGGCCTCTGTGATAAGGGAAAAACACATTCTTAATAGATTTTTCACAGAATTTGCAAAGAATTCAGGACTTGCTGTTTATGGAATAAATGAAACAGTAAACGCTCTAAAAGCAGGGAATTTGGAAATAATACTCATATCAGAATCTTTTGATTACGTAAAGACAAAACTTGAATGTTCATGTGGATTTAGCGCTGAAAAAATAACGAGAAAAAAATTCATAGGTGAAATGAAATGTCCAAGGTGCGGATCACAGCTTAGATCAACCAACGAAATCGAAATTAGAGAGGAAATAATAAAAATGGCTGAAAAAATAGGTGCTGAGGTTGAACTGATATCAACAGAAACGAAAGAGGGTATGCAGTTCGATGATATGGGAGGAATTGGCGGGATTTTGAGATATAAAATATGATGGTGAGAATATAAAACTTTTTGTTTATTCTGATGGTGGGTCAAGAGGAAATCCGGGACCAGCTGCCATAGGTATTGTAATATGCGATAAAAATGGTAAAATAATAGAAAAACATTCAGAATATTTGGGCATAGCGACGAATAATCAAGCTGAATATAATGCGCTATTAAAAGCTCTTAAAATTGCAAAAAAGTACGAAGCTGATGAGGTTTTATGCTATCTCGATAGCGAACTTGTTGTTAAACAGTTAAAAGGTCTTTATAAAATAAAAAATAAAAAGCTTCAAAAATTTTTATCCGAGATCAAAAAATTAGAAAAAGGATTTAAAAAAATATCATATGAACATGTGGGAAGAGAAAATAAAATTATATCAGAAGCGGACAAACTTGTAAATAAAAAACTAGATGAGGCAAATAAAAAATAAAAAGAAGAAATCCCCTTTTTCAGAGGATTTCAAATCTAAATCTTTTTGACCCTTTCTACGCCAACTTTCTGAACTATTGGTTTTTTGACCTTTGCTGGCAACCAGCTTGGTCTATTTGCAGGTGCGTCTACTACTTTCACAGATCCCTTGAAAACATGTATTGTGTATGTTTTGTCTTTATTTCTCCTTCCTCTTTCTCTTAATCTTATGTCCTTGTAGCCTCTTGTTGCTGCTTTAAGTGCTGCTTGTCTTGGAGTTCTTCCTGTGAAAATAGATATCTTTTTACCGGATTTCAGAACGTAGTATTTTTTCTTTCCTTTTGCCATTTTCACTCCTCCTCAATTTAAAATGTGTAACCTCATTTATATTTTTTAACAAGGATTTAAAAATGTTATGCATCTCATTATCTTCCAATACCATGCTTCCACAGTATAGCAGGTATTGCTATGCCTATGAAAGAACCAAAAACAATGTCAAACCAGTAGTGAAGTCCTAAAACGTACCTAGAGGCCGCAACAATAAATGGTATTACAAAAAATATCAGGAATTTTTTCTTTCTTATTGAGATGTAAATTGATGTAAAAGCAGCAAAAATTATTGCTGTATGTCCTGATGGAAATGAATTCTCAGGCGAACAATATGGATTGCAGTTTGTGTTTGTATATATGCAAGGAGTGCATGGCCTTGAAATCGGAATAAAAAATTTCATTAAAAAAACTATCAATGATGTTATAAGAACGCTTGTTACAAGTAACAAAATTGCAGATTTTGCTCTAACATTCTTTATCCTGAAATATACTATTATCAAAAATGCGCATATGAAGATCCAAACTAACCATTCGCCTGCTAGTGTTATAATATACCATGGATTAAGATATGCATCATTCATTTAGAGATATTAAGTTTTAATGAATAAATATTCTATTATGAAAGAGACGAACAGGCAGATATTTCATTTGATCTTGGGTGTTTTTCTGTCTTTTTCTGTTTATTATGGAATAATAACACCCCTCATAATATTGTTTTTAACATTGTTAGGTATTGCTATTTCCATTATAAGCACAAAAAAGGAAATACCGATCATTGCATGGTTTCTTAAAAGATTTGGAAGAAAAAATGAATTTCCTGGCAAAGGGGCAATTTTCATGTTCATAGGTTCTTTCATTGCAGCCTTTCTTTTTTCAAAAGATATAGCATCTGCTTCTATTATAATACTAGCTCTTGGAGATTCTGTTGGACCGCTTGTTGGCCAATACGGTAAAATAAAACATCCTTTAAATAGCAGAAAATTTTTAGAAGGTAGTATAGCAGGATTCCTTTCAGCGTTTATTGGAGCGATGATTTTTGTAAATCCCTTTGAAGCATTTTTCGGAGCATTCTTTGCGATGTTAATAGAGGGTATTGATATAAAATTTGGTGCGGATCAAATTGATGATAATTTAACAATACCTGTTGTTTCTGGTATAACGATATTTTTAATCAGACTATTGTTGTGATTCAAAAGATATGTATTTGATCTCAACAGGCTCTTTTATTTCCATATTTCTCGTAGCCTTTCTGAAAAAAATCAACCTTTTTTTAGGACCTGGTACAGAACCTTCTATTAATATGTAGTTTTTAGGTACAACCCCATAATTTACAAATCCACCTTTTGGGGAAAAACCATCACTACCTATTTTCAATATTCTTTTATTATATTCTGTCCTTGTTTGGAATCCCAACTGACCAGGCATTGGTATTTTAGAAGGTATGACCCTTGGCGGGTTTTGAGGACCAAGACTTCCTACATGTCTCCTTTTTTCACCACTTTTTCTATTTCTGATTTTTACACCAAATCTTTTTACAACACCCTGATAACCTTTACCTTTATCAACAGCCTTAACATCAACATATTCTCCTTCCGAAAAAACATCTGATACGTTTATTTCTTTTCCAAGCTTATTCTTTGCAAACTCCCATTTACTTTTTAAGTCACCTGAAAGTTCAATTTCAAACAGCTCTGGTTTTTTCTTTCCCAAACCAGACTCCCTAGGCTTTGTGTGAACAAGCAATCTTATATTATCAATCTTTTCAAGATCTTTCTCAACAATCTCCTTTGTTTTTGTTGATTTAGGTGTTCTTGTCTTTCTTTCAAGATCTTTGCTGAGCTTTTCAGACCATATAACACCTGCATCTTTCATCACGCCAGAATCATTTTTATACAATTTTATGCCGCATACAACAAGTGGTGGGCAATCTATTACTGTTACAGGAACCGATATCTCTTGGCCATATGTTACAGAGTGCTTTCTATTATCAACATATAACAAGTGTGTCATACCAGCTTTATATCCTGCAAAAACTATGGGCTTTGTTTCTTTTATGACTTTGTTTATTTTTTTCATATAATCTTCGGTGTATACTATTCTTGGATAAATTCTTTTTGCTCTTTTTTTCGGCCAATAGCCCCTTGATCCTGCAACAGGTTTCGGATGTTTTGCCATAATAGATCCTGTTTATGTTCTTCTTCCTCTTCTACCTCCAGGTTTTCTTGTTGTATCATGAGGTATTGGTGTCACATCCTCTATCATTCCTATCTTTAATCCTGCCCTAACAAGAGCCCTTATCGCTGATTGGGCTCCTGGACCGGGTATCTTTTTTTTATGCCCACCAGGTGCTCTTACACGTAAATGAACACCTACTATCCCTTTTTCTAAAGCTTCCTCTGCTGCTTTTTTTGCAGCTTTCATGGCAGGGAAAGGGTTTCCTTTTTCCCTGTCTTTATCTGTCATCATACCTCCTGAAACCCTTGATATTGTTTCAGCTCCTGTTATATCTGTTATATGAACTATGGTGTTATTTGAAGAAGAATATATGTGTGCTATCCCCCATTTTTTTCTTTCCTCCATCATTCACCTTTTGGTTTTATATCTTTATAGTATCCTATCTTATCCTCTTTATCAATTGGCACCATATAAGATGGTGTTCTTATCCTTCTTTTATCAATTGCTATGTGACCGTGAACTATGAGCTGTCTGGCATGTAGAGGCGAATCAGCAAGTCCTTTTTTATAAACAAGTGTTTGTAGCCTTCTGTTTAGGATGTCTGTTATTTTTAAAGTTAAAACATCATCAAGGGATTTCCCTTTTTCAAGAAGGCCCATTTTGTTAAGTTTTGTCATAAGATTATCAATTGCTTCTTTATCCTTTACTGCTATAAGCTTTCTTGCCCTTGCTCTAAAACCTCTAAGCATGCTAGCTGCTCTCCAAATCTCCCTTTTCTTTTTAAGTCCATATTCAACTAATATCTTTCTTTCCTCTTCTATTCTTGCCATATCCCAACGGGCTTTTGGTTTTTTATATTTCTTTTTCAACCTTCTCATTTCTTCTCACCACGCTGTTTTGTCTCTTTCTTCCTTTTAACACCTACTGTAGCACCCTTTCTGAAAGATGATCTCGTTCTCTGACCCCTTACAGGGAGGCCAAGTGCGTGCCTTATACCTTTATAGCATCTTATTTTTTTCATCATATCTATGTCCATCTTTTTTGTTATCTCGAGACTTGAACCGATTAGATGTTTATTTTCACCTGTTAAAGGATCTTTTCTTCTATTATAGCACCATTCAGGAATTTTGTATTTTTGTGGATTTTTTAGAACATCCTTTAGCTTCTCTATTTCCTCCTCAGAAAGTTCTCCTAGCTTTTTCTCACCAAAATTGCATATATTAGCAACGGCATTTGAAAACATGAAAGAAACGCCTTTTATTTTTCTTATAGCTACGGCTACTGGTTTCGTTCCATCAAGATCTGCTTCCCCTATTCTGATTATTTTTTGTATCTCTTTTCCAGCCATATCGATGTAAATTAATTATATAGATTGATTATTTAAAGTTTAATAATGAGAAAGCCTAGTAAAAAATCAGAAAAATTGCAAAAAATAGCATTGGAGAGAATTCATATACTTTTTGATTTGGCAAAAAATGAGATCAAAAAGCATCCCGAAAGGTCAAAAAGATATATAGAGCTTATGAGAACCATAGGAATGAGATATAATGTCAGGATTCCAAAAGAAATGAAAAGGCAGATATGCAAAAAATGTAATTCATATCTATTACCTGGATATAATTGCAAGATAAGAAGTGCAAAAAAAATTATGCTTATTGAGTGTTTGAATTGTGGTAATATCATGAGATACCCTTATATAAAAGAAAATCTAAAAAATAAATAACATGAAAAAAATCATCATATCAATAGGCTTATTATGTATTTTTATTTCAGTATTTTTTACACTATTTATTTTGGATAATATGATCAAATTTTATAAAAAATGTTGTTTAGAAACATCAACAATAGCGTCTCATATTCAGGAGCTTGGTTTTTACATACTAATTTCTGTGATATTCATAATATTTTTTGTGATAGTAGATTTCGCTATTATACACATAATGTTAACATCATGGACATACGAAAACATCCGGCAGAAACAAACCTAATCAAGGCTTAACATTTTTCTGAAAAACATTGTTGCTGGTATGCTAATAAGTATGTACCACCACAACCATCCCATATCATTTCCAAAAAGGGGTAGTGAAACAGGCAAATTCACCAAAACATTGTCATATTGAGATTTTAAGTAAGAAAGTGATAAGAGTGCTATTATTAATGATATGAACATCGGCTTGATATTCATTTTAAATTGTTTGCTATTAATTTTCATCATCTCGTTGAACAAAGAATTATATTCCTTCATATCATTTTTTTTCTGCACCTCGCTTAGTTTTTTCTTATACTCATTCAGTTTTTGTTTTATTTCTTTAAGTTCGTCCATATCCGTCATTAACCTATAAATTAAGACTATTAAAAATGAGATCCCTATGCTAAAAACCAAAATAAATTCAAATCCTTGCATGCTAAATTTCCCTTAATATACTACTTATATATTCAACAGAATCCATTATATTCCCTTTTTCAATCTTTACTATTCTGAAAAATGCTCCCGAAACAATGCTGTAAAGTATTAAATAATTTCTGTTTATAATCTGCTGATTCTTCAATCTTGTTATCTCGATTTCATCTTTTGACAATACAGAAGGGTCTATTTCCATCAAGATTATCAAATCAGGGTTGAATGTCTTGAAAAAATCCTTTGTAATAAGCGGATAATAACCATAAATTGTTTCTAAAGATGCGCTACCTGTTATTATGATGTTGTTAGCCTCATTTTTCAAATTTTTCACGATCTCCTTTCCAATTTTTTTATAGGATGTTGAAATGTATGATCTTATTTTATCCATGTCTTTTAGGTCTGTTTTTATTCTAACCATGCTATCTATGTCTATATGCTTGAAATTTTGTCCTACCCTTTGTAAAACAAGTCTCGCAATGGCCTTTTTGTCTATCTCTTTCAAACCCGTTATTAATACCAATTTCATAATATAAACTTTTACTTCGTATTTAAATATTTCATTTTTTTATTTTTTCAAATCCTGTATAAGGTATAAGAACATCTGGTATTTTTATCGATCCGTCATCCTGCTGATAATTTTCCAAAATTGCAACTATTGTTCTTTGAGTAGCTATCGCTGTTGAGTTTAGGCTGTGCACAAAATCCTTTTCTCCATTCTTTCTCAAAAGTCTCACATTCAACTTTCTTGGCTGGTAATCAGTGCAATTTGAACATGAAACAACCTCCCTGTATTTTCCTTGAGCAGGCATCCATACCTCAAGATCATATTTCATCGCTGCATTATCATTTATCTGCCCGGAGCATATGTTCATAATTCTGTAAGGTAAACCCAATTTCTGATAAATTTCTTCTGCGTTTTTTATGAGTTTTTCGAACCACATCCAGCTTTCCTCTGGCTTGCAAAAAATGAACTGTTCCACTTTATCGAATTGGTGGACTCTGAAGATGCCTTTTGTATCCTTTCCATGAGAACCTGCCTCTTTTCTGAAATTTGTTGAAAAGCCTGCATACAATTTTGGCAGATCCTTTTCATCTATAATTTCATTTGAATGATATGCAGCAAGTGTCTGCTCCGCAGTTGCTATTAAATAAAGGTCCTCTCCTTCTATTTTATATAACATTTCCCTAAAATCAGCAAGTTCTGCAGCCTTTGCAATTATGTCCCCTTTTAGCATGAAAGGTGTGTAAAAAAGTTGAAAACCCTTTTTTCTCAGAAAATCTAGTGCAAATTTTTGCAATGCCAAGTTTAAAAGAACAAGCTCATCCTTCAAATAGAAAAATCTTGATCCTGAAACCTCTCCTGCTTTTATCGTATCTCCAAGCCCTGCTTCCAGAAGATCCACATGGCTTTTTGGCTTGAAATCGATAACTTCTGGTTTAACCTTGCCCAGAGTTTGTTTTTCAAAATCTTTCAAAAATTCCTTATAAACCTTCGGTGTGCCCCAAAATCTCACATGTTTATTCTCTTCCTCGGACTTCCCAATAGGCACATCCTTATGCAAAATATTGCCAACCCTGTATCTAAATTCCTCCCTCTTTCTAAAAAACTCCTCGATCTTTTTGTCATTCTCCTCGATCTTTTTTGAAATTTTTCTCATCTCATTTATTTTCTCATCTATTGGCTTACCTTCTTTCTTAAGTTTTGAGATCTCCACAGAAACCAGATTTTTTTTGTATTTGAGTTCATCCCCTGCTTTCAAAGCTTCACGCCATTTTTTATCATATTCTAAAACCTTTTTTGCATTCTCAATATCCTTACCTCTTTTTTTCTCAGATTCGATAATAACATCGAGGTTTTCCCTAAAAAGTTTTATATCGAGCATATTATATAATTCGATTTTCTTATTAATTTAAGTTACGAATAAATTAATCTAAACCGTAACATTTATTTTTAAATGATTGCAAACACTTTTTAATCAACATTTCAATTATTTTTTATGATAAATTTTTCAAATCTTATTGATCAGCATCTAAAAAGGGAGCTTAAACAGAAGACAATAGGCAGATATTACCCATCTGAAGTTGGCGGGTGTTTGAGAAAAACATGGTATTCATACAAATATCCAAAAGAGGTTGATAAAGAGCTTCTAAAAATATTTCAGGTTGGTGAGATGCTGCATGATTTCCTAGCAGAGGTTTTGCGATCAGATAAAACACAGGATGTTAGACTTATTGAATCAGAATTTCCGTTTAAAATGGATATGGACGATTTTACTATTTCAGGAAGGGTTGATGATATCTTGATAGTTGAAAAGGATGGCAAAAAAGTTCTGGTAGAGGTCAAATCTGTAAAAATGATCGAGATGGTTGATGAGCCGCAATTTTCTCATGAAATGCAGATCCAGCTTTATATGAACGCAACAGGAATACATGACGGCCTTCTTGTTTATGTAGAAAAATCATCTTTGCAGATAAAACAGTTTGAAATAAAATATGATAAGGGCATTGTGAATTATGTTATTGAAAGGTTCAGAAATTTGCATAAGCATCTTATAGAGAATACATTGCCTTCTCCAGAGGCGAAACAAAGGGATGATATGAAATGGATGTGCAAAAGATGTGAATACAAAGAAATGTGTGATAGGAGTGAAAAATAAGATTAAAATAAAGGGCGTGAAGGCTGTAATTTTTGATCTCGACAACACACTTATAGATTTTATGCGAATGAAAAGAGAATCTTGTTCAGCAGCTGTTGAGGCGATGATAAATGCTGGTTTGAAAATGAGGAAGGAGGATGCGATGAAAGTTCTTTTCGATCTTTACAATAAATATGGCTTAGAGTATGATAAGATATTCCAAAAATTTCTTGAAAAAACTATAAAAAGGATTGATTACAGAATATTAGCAGAAGGTGTGGTCGCATATAGAAAGATGCAGACAGGATATGTTAAACCATATTCCTCTGTTGTGCCAACATTGATCAAGCTTAAGGCAAAGGGTCTAAAACTTGGCATAATTTCAGATGCTCCTGCGGTAAAAGCTTGGCTCAGACTTGTTGAAATGAAGATAAGTGATTTTTTTGATGTTGTTGTCACATTGGATGATACTGGAGAGAAGAAACCTTCTAAAAAACCTTTTGAAATCGCATTGAAAAGGTTGCGTATGAAGCCGAGCGATGTGGTTTATGTGGGCGACCGTCCTGAAAGGGATATAAAAGGTGCAAAATCCTTGGGGATCAAAACAGTGTTCGCAAGATATGGGTGTGAAAATCCGCCTAAGTTTTCAGGAGCAGATTTTGAGATTAACGACATTAAAGATTTGTTAAAAATTATCTAAGTTTTTTTATCTGATTTTTGTAGAATTCTAAAGCCTTTTTCAGCTCATATCTGCCCTTTTTTGTGATTTTGTATATCTTTTTTCTGTTTTCAGTGTATGATTTAACAAATTTCAGGTTTTCAAGCGAATATAGAACTCTATATGCAGTTACCATGCCTGGCCTAAAGCCAAATTTTTCCTCGATTTTTTTTCTCAAAACATAGGCATGCGTAGGCTTTTTTTCAAGTATGCTAAGTATGTATATCCATAAGCACTCCTTTGTATTCAGTTTGATTAGTCTTTCAATAGGATCCATAAAAATATTTTACATATATAAAAATATTTAAATATAAAAAATATTTTACATATATAAAATATTACAGGTGTAAAATATGGGTGAGATAAAGATCGCAATAGCGGGAATTGGAAACTGCTGTTCAAGTTTGATACAAGGCTTGTTTTATTATAAAAATGTTGGTTCAAATTCAGAAACTGTTCCCGGTCTCATGCATAATGTTTTGGGTGGTTATAAAATATCCGATATAAAACCAGTAGCAGCATTTGACATTGATAAAAGGAAGGTTGGGAAGGATCTATCAGAAGCTATTTTTGCAAGACCGAATTGCACAATTGTTTTCTTTAAAGATATACCGAAAATGGATGTTGAAGTAAAGAAAGGTCCTGTTTTGGATGGGGTTGCAAAGCACATGTGTGATTATCCAGAGCATAGAAGTTTTTCCGTTTCAAAAGAGCCTGCAGTTGATGTTGCAAAGGAACTAAAAAAATCAGGTGCTGAAATACTGATTAATTATATGCCAGTAGGAAGCGATGAAGCAACAAAATATTACGCGAGTGCTGCCATGGAGGCTGGATGTGCTTTCATAAATTGCATGCCTGTTTTTATAGCATCTGATCCTGATTGGGCAAAATTATTTGCTGAAAGGGGTTTGCCTGTAATAGGCGATGATGTGAAATCCCAAATCGGTTCAACGATTATTCACAGAGTACTTGCAAGACTTTTTGCTGAAAGGGGTGTTAAAATAGAGAATAGCTATCAAATAAATGTTGGTGGTAACACAGATTTCTTGAACATGCTTGCGAGGGAAAGATTAAAATCAAAAAAAATATCAAAAACAAAAGCTGTACAATCTAATTTGCCTGTTCCGCTCAATGATGAAAATTTGCACATAGGACCTTCAGATTACATCCCATGGTTGAATGATAAAAAGATCGCTTTCATAAGAATAGAGGGGAGAAAATTCGGAGATGTGCCGATTAATGTTGATATAAGACTTGAGGTTGAGGATTCTCCAAACTCAGCAGGTATTGTGATAGATGCTATAAGGGTGGCGAAGATAGCTTTGGATCGAAATATAAGTGGTCCTATAATATCCGCATCTGCCTATTTTATGAAGCATCCTCCAGAACAATATCCTGACCACATAGCCAGAGAAATGCTTGAAGAGTTTATAAGAGGAGAGAGAGAAAGATGATCAAATTATGACGCTTTATAAAAACAGACAAAAATTTGAAAAAATATCCATAATCATAGGTAGATTTTTCAGCAAATTTGGGCTCACACCAAATCAGTGGACTATTCTCACACTTTTGCCAACCATCATTGCTTTTTATTTTTTATTGAAACAAGATTTTTTGATTGCTGCTCTCTTTTTCATAATCTCATCATTTTTTGATCTTGTGGATGGATCTATTGCAAGGGTCATGGGTATGGTTACAAAAAAGGGCGCATATCTTGATACAATAGTTGACAGATATGCTGAATGGATGATAATAACCGGACTTTTATTTTGCGACCTGCCTGATTTCATATTACCTATCCAATTCTGGCTTTTTGTTTATCTTTTCGGAAGCGTTATGACAAGCTATTCAAAAGCTGCCGCAAAGGAAAAGGAGCTTGTTGAGAAAGAGATTAGAGGTGGCTTGTTAGAAAGAGCAGAAAGGCTTATAATCCTTTTCATAGGTATTCTATTTGCTTATTTTAACAAGATATATCTTACATATATCATAGTATTGCTCGCGATTTTGTCAAATATCACTGCTATACAAAGAATATTAATAGCCATTAAAGAGAAAAATGATTTTTAGTTTTTTGCCATAACTAAATCTTTTTTATTTTTCCAGGGGTTGGTTCGTAGCAGACCCCCTCATTTAAAAGCTCATTAATAATAGGCTCAACTTCTGCTTCTTTCAATTTTAATTTTGCTATTATATCGCTGTATGTCATGCCGCCTTTGTTATTTTCTAGAAGTTTTAATATCTCAAGTCTTATCCTTTCTGATTTATCTTCAATTTTTTCTGACAAAAACGTGTCCACCCAAAAAGGTTCTAATTTATGTTTCTCAACAAGGAATTTTTTCAAACTTTCATCATCCTTGAATTCGGATTTATGTTTTTCTATAAGTTCCTTTGTTTTTTTAAGACCTTTCAATTTATAAATTATTTCAAGCTTGCGCAAAAGTTCAAAATTTGGATCTTCCACCTTTCTCACAATCTCAGGCATTATGTAAATTTCACCTTTATATTCTCTTATCTTTCCTATCACATCGATGAGATCGCCTATTTTTAAATTTTCCATAGGCTCCAATTCCTTGAAAAATTTTATCCTTACGGTGTCTGTGCCGTCATCCAGTGTGAGTGAGCCAAATTTTTTGTCCTTGGAGACGAACTTGCCAACGATTGTGGCTAGTATTCTTACCCTTGCGACAATCTCACCGTACCTTGTTTTTATATAATTTGGTTCTGTTCCACCTTTTTTAACCCATTCACCATTAACAATGTCCCATATCCTTACCTTTTTCGCTGTCTGCCTAGAAATCATACTTTTGAATTGTTATGTATATTTAAAAATCATTGCAAAAACCTGAACTGTAAAATAAAAGTCACCTATAAAGTATGCCGATAAACGAAGCTGACGCAGGCCAGTTTGAGCGGAATGAAATGGAGTCGTTTATCGGTTGTTATGTCTCTCGTTAGGGATTCTTGAAATTTGAATAATGATATAAAACTCTTGCAATAAGAAACTCTAAATCAAAAGATATTGGATTATGATATGCCGACTCAAATTTATTATTTTTTAAATTAGCTACTTTCGCGGATTCATATAGTTCTTTAATGTAATCCTATATCAATTTTGTTGCTGGTTGTGATTTCGATAGTCTGTAAGCAATATGTCTTGCTTTTCTATCGAGATAGTTATTAGTCTTTTTTTAGTTTAGTCAATTTTTTAGCCATAATAACCACTTATTTGTTTTCTTTAATGAATCTTCCGAAACCGCCGCCTGAGTAATATGTCGCCTAACATATGCGCTTATACGCAGTTTTTCCGTTAGGAAAAATTTGGTAAAGTCTAGCGGCAGAGTGAAGGCGGAACCGTATAAGCGCTGTTAAATCCCTTTTTCTGAAAGAAAAAGTTGAGAATTGAGAAGCAATTCGAATAAGTCGAGGTCAGCGAGCTATTTTTATGAAAATCCTATATAAGAATAATTCAATACCAATTCGCCTTTTGAATTTCTTAGATACAGGGTATCTCCATTATTATTCCAAATGGCATTACATGAATAACCGCTACTGCACCAATAAAGTTGTGTTTTTGTATTGGTTCCGCAACCTGTATAAAGTGTTACTGTCTTTCCACTTTCTAAAACAAAGGTTGGAAAAATATAAAGATTTCGTGATGATTCATCTTTAACTGTCCAATTTGTTAAATCACAGGAATAAGGACAAGTATTAACAAATGTCACATATTCGCCATTCAAATTATCGCAATCATCACCTTCAGCATTCCATTTGAAATAAGAAATTCCTATGCATCTGCTATCACAAATGTTTTCGCCTGTAGGTTGCTTGCATAAATTAATGTGTTTACTTAAACAATCGCTCCATGCAGCTTTCAACTCTTTTTCATATTTTACATTCGGCGAGAGAATATAAACAGTTGCATAGCCTTCTTTAACTAATTCTAGGTTAACAAACAAATCATCGACAAATATATATCTTAAAAGCCTGCCATATTGGTCTTTATCTTGAACATCATTCTCCAAAACTATACTTTTACCTTCTACAAGTTCTTTTAATCTATTAGTTGCTTCTTGATAATATGGTTGTCCTCTTTCTGGCGCATTAATTCCAAGAAGTCTAACTTCTATACCATTCTGCAATTCAATACTATCGCCATCTATCACTTTGGACACTAACGCAGTAGATTTGTTAAGTGAGGTTTCTTGTTGATTTCCTTCTTGAAGAGGTGTTGATCTAGAGATTGTTTCATCTCTGTCACAGATAGAATTATCATTCTGGTCTAAGCAACAAGAAGTTCCAACTAAAATATATGGTTTATTACAAACAATGTTTTGTGAAGTTTTATTTAAAACAACAATTGCCCCTATCCCAACTACAACAATTAAAAGAATTATCAAAAATTTATAATGGATTTTCATCTTCATATTAATCGTTTAAGTCTTATAAATCTTCTTATTTTAATAGTTTTCATGTGAGCCGACTCGATTGGACTTAACGTATAGCGTTATGAGAAGTTTTGCGGAGTGAAATGGAGCAAAATTTGGATCGAGCGACTGCAATGAGTGAGCCTTATAATGCTTGTTATGCTCCCCCGAGCGGAGCGAGAGCACAGCGTGGCCGAGCACCGCAACGAAGTGAGGAGCGGAGAAGTTCCGCCGCCGAGCCGCCGATAAATTATTAAAGTATTTAATGAATATTAAATTATGAAAAAAGAAGTCAAGAAACTTTTTATGGATTTATATAGGGAGTTTCCAAACGGGAGATTGTCTGAAGAGATTGTACATAAGATATTTATAACGGAAGAAGATAGAAACTTTTTAATGAAACATGGTTTTTTGTTAAGAGAAGAAACAATTAGCAATGGTAAAAGAAAAAAGTATTATAATCTCGGACCGAATGCTTTACAACTGATAAGTTCTTGGAAAATTGAAAAACTTACAATTTGTACAGTTGTTTTGACTGTTACTATTTTAATTGCTACTATTGTAAACATATTTACTTAGCGAGAAGAACTTGCTTCTTTATTTAGAGCTTCTAAAGCAGCACTATAATAACTTACATAGATTTGGTATTCATAAGATGCTGAAATAACACTTCCATAGTTTTCTAAATAACTATTTTGGTCATTAATTTTGTTTACAACATTGCAAAATTTCGTGCCAGAATTTATAAGACTCTCACCAGCAGAAATTATTAATCTCGCATAATAATCTATTGTTAAAAATTTTCCGAAGAAAATTGGATATGTCTCAAATTCTCTTATTTTTTTGTTTGTTCTATCAAATGATATAGACGCCGATTGAAACTTTTCTCTAGCAGAATTACACAGACTATTGGCATTTTAATAATTACCTGAATTTAGAGAATTAATTGTGTCTAATAATAGCTCTTGCCCAGAAATAATATTTTTATTAGCACTTTCAAGATTTTTAAATATGTCAGTTAGAATTAAAACATAAGGACTGAAATATTCTTCTATTAGAGCAGTCATATTTGATTTACCAGTTGATATATAATCTTCAGCGTATCTTATCCTATCTTCCCATATAGGATGAGTTGATAAATAACGAGTCCATGTTTTTAATGCTGGATCATCATATGATGGTGAAGAAAGTCTTCTTAGAAATCTAACTCCAGCTTCTTTATCATAACCCAATACTTTCATTGAATCAAAGCCGACGGTATCTGATAAAAGTTCATGGATTTGATTATATAGTGTAACTGAATAGCCATGTATATAACTATCTATTTGTGAACAAACATTTTTCTCATTCTGATAACAAAAACTGTTATAATTGAAATCATTTTGATATAGAACAAGATGACCAATTTCGTGACCAATTACAAAAGCTAATTCATCTTCGTTATCACCAATAAAATAAACTAAGGATGTGGTTATGCAAACAACATTTTCTTCTAAGAAAGCATATGCATTTATGACATAACCGTCCTCGGATGAACATATATCCCGAACTAAAAATGTAACTGTACTAACATTAAAGTTTTCAAAGGACAATTGTTTAAACTGCCTAAATATTTTTTCCGTTGGTTTTTCTTGAATTGGAAGATTATAATTCTCCGATTGTGGTATTTCTGAGTAATCATACTGCTGGACACAACCACTAACTAAAACAACAGATATCAATAATGTTAAAACTATCAATTCCTTTTGGATCATCACAATTAGATTAGAATTTTATTCTTTTTAAAATCTCTCTTTCAGTCGGCGAGACGGCGGAATTAGACATAACAACCATTAAGCGAGATAAGGAGTAAAAAGCGAGATTTTATATAGTTAGTTATCGCATATCTTCTTGTCAAGGACTTCACGATTTACACCCAAACAGATGTCGCTAACCTTATAGCTTACAAAAACTCTTTCATAAGAAGGAGTACAAATATTATGAAAAATGCGGCTGTGACTATAATGATGATTTTTAACATCTTTGGGTCATTCGCAAATCCGAACGGAACGGGCCCTATAAAACCGCCTATGCCAAACCATGATTTTGACTCTTTGCCACTTATAGAACTAAGTAAAATTATGAAAAATCCTATAAAAATCAATGCTATGCCAATTAATATCATAGTATTTTGATCCATACTCACCTACCAAATTTTCTCTGCTGCTTAAAATACCATCTCATTATCTTATCAAACTCCTCCCTTGTGAATTCAGGCCAGAGTGTTTTTGAAAAATAAATCTCTGCATATGCAGATTGGTAAAGCAAAAAATTTGAAAGCCTGTGCTGATTTCCTGTCCTTATTATCAAGTCCACTGGTTGGGAAACAAGTAGATAATTATCAAATATTTTTTTTATTGGTCCTTTTTTTATACCTTTTTTTATAAGTTTTTTCACAGCATCTATTATCTCAAATTTGCTTCCATAACTTATCATTATATTTGCAACCATTCTTGAATATTGCGCTGTAAGTTTCATAACATCTTCTGCAGCTTGACGTACATCTGATCTCCATGTATTTTTTAAACCAAGCACATTAATTTTTATTTTACCCTCCTTTACGCTCTTTAACCTCATTATTCTCCTAAGATGGATTCTGTATATATCCCATAGATTATTCAGCTCCTTCTCATCTCTTTTAAGATTTTCTGTTGAAAGTGCAAATATTGTAACTGTTTTTATCTGCTCGTAATCAGAGCACCAGCGTATAAATTCCTCTATCTTTTTCGCTCCAACTTTGTGTCCATACCATATGGGTTTTCCTAATTTTTTCGCATACCTTCTATTTCCATCAGGAATAAGCGCTATATGTATTTTATCATTCTTTATAACATCGTCTGTCATCTAAACCACTTATGTTTATTTTACAATCTGATTTTAAAAATTTAAACAAAGTTCAGATGAAAGTTTTCATTTAGAGTTCGGGGGTCTGCTTCACAACTTCTCATAATCTATGTGTTATTTTGACAATATTGTGTTAGAAAATTCCTTTATGGTCAAGTTTAGTTCTGATTCTATCTTTCTCAGGTCACCATATTTTTCTATTTTTGAAGAAAACGTGTTAAAAGGCTTTTTTACATCCTCCGGTAATTTGACAGATATGTTCTCTTTATACGTAGATATTGTTTTGTTCATTTCTTGATTGATGTGTGCTATTACAGGGTTTGCTATGATAATAAAAGATATGATTGGTATAATAAGGACAAGGTTCATTAGTATATTGATATCACTAAGTCTGGAATAAATCCAAACATTTTTATATTTTAGCAGGAAAAATAGCGCACACATGCTAATTGTTGTTATTATTAGGCTTAGAGGAAAAGTGTAAAGAATGATAGATGCTGAGAATGAGAAAAAAGTTAAAAAAGATAGTATGATAAAAACATTGATATTTTTTTTCATAATTTTTTTATCAAACCTATATTTGTAAGCAAAATAGCAGATAACATAAGCTGCTGAAAATGTAAGGATGAGGAAAAATGGGAAACTGGACAAGTTGGATGTTAAAGCAAACCACCCAGCCGAATATTTGAAAAATTCTATGGTTGTCATATTGATCATAGTCTTCCACTTGCTTTTCTTAAATCTCGTAGGCCTTGTTGAATGAAGAAGGTTGAGTAAAAACATGCTGAAAATTATCAACAAAAACCATTTATTTATAAAAAATGCTAATAAAAATCCGGATGTGGACAGCAAAAATGCTAATATTTTAGCATCTCTCAAACCTATTTTCCCATCAGCTATCAACTTCCATTTTATTTTTTCCGTGTCTTTTTTATCTTCTTCTATATCATTTATGTCATTGATAATATAAACTGAGGAATAAACCAGCAAAAATGATAAACAAGCTAACAAAAAAATAGTTATATTTAAGGTATTGAATACACACCAGAATAGTATGGAACCTATTGCAAACTGGAAAATGTTCTTTGGCAAATTCACAGTTATGCTGTTGTACAAATATTTTCTGTGCATATTGAATATATATTAATTTTTATATTTATAGCCCGGAGCGGATTCGAACCGCTGTCGCCGGGTTTCTTCTTTCACTGCGGAATTTTTCCGCTCAAAGTTTTGGACATCGTGTATCCAAAGCCCGACATGCTTGACCGTTGTGCTAAGCTTTTTCAAAAAGCTTAACTACACCACCGGGCTGTATTTCTTAGATATTATTAGGCTTGTTTCTTTAAAAAAATTTTAGATAAAAAAGTATCAGACTATGGGTGTGGTTTGAAATTTGGGATTCATAGGTCTCTACTAATCACTACATAAAGATATAAGATCATCAAAACAAAAGCATTTATACGAAGGTTTTTTATCTAATAGGTGTTATCCTTTAAGTACTTTCATACCCTTTTTTGTAATTGTGAAGCATGTATGACCGGCATTAACTATCTCTATCAAACCCATTTCTTTGAGCTTTTGTAATACAGATTTATCATAAGAACCGTTTAATGCTCTCAACTCTTCAGGTCTTACCAAAAGTTTTTCACCGATGATTTCTAATATCTTTCTCTCCTCAGCCGTTATCATGTTCTCACGTCAAGTGCCTTTTTGTAGCAACAGCAACTGATATCCACAACAACCCGCCAGCAAGTATCAAAACAAATGCTATGAGAACTGCCAAAATATAGGAAATAATTGAAACACCGAAATCGAATTTTAGATTCTCTATTATCCAAACAGCAGCAAGTATAAGAACTGAACCAGCTATCCACGATAACATAAGTTTTTTGCTCATTTAAAACCTCTCGTATCCTTATATTATTTAATTTTGCTTAGCTCTCTTTTAAATTCTTTTGCCTTTTCTTGAATGATCTCTGCGGATTTGCTTATTATATACTCAGGTTTAAGTCCAGAAACAGTTTCAACAGAGAAAATGAATTTTGTTTTATTGCCTTCTATCTTTACGCCTGCAATTTCGCACATTTTACAAAGATCACATGCATAAGGATCTTTGAAAACTAATTTGTCCCCTTTTAACTCAAGAGCACCTTTTGGACATATACTTACAGCCCTTTTAGGATTTTCACCGCTTTCCTTGAGTTCTGGTAGATATTGATAACTAGCATTAGCTGCTTGCCATTTTATATGATTTTTTCCTATGCCAAGCCTAGCAACAGCTTCAAACTTAACTATGTGGCCTTCGAGGAGCTCTACTATTGGGAAGTTTGGACTTGTTGGCTTTACATCCTTGTTTGAAGATTTGAGATCACCTGAATAAACCACACCAGGTCCTTTTTTATTTACAACAAAAACAACCTCGCATAAAGAACAACCTTTACCTTTGCACTTACATTCTTCTGCAAAATTGAATTTTTTGGGATCAAATTCAAGCGGTATCATGCCAAGTCTGTGAGCAATGATTTCATCAAATAATGCAGATGTGTTCTCAATAAAATCAACATATTCTATAGCTAATGTTGGGACTTCAGATATCATTATCCTCCTTAATGCATTAGCAAAATCAGGCGTTACATCTTCTAAAAGAAACCTGCATTTTTCATTAGTTTTACTCAATATCTTTATTTTTATAATACTCACCCATTCGAATTGTTTATAATAATCATATTACATATATGTTTTTATATTTATGCTTAATTTGGCTTAGAAATATATTAAAAACCAAATTTATAACATAAAATTATGCGGAGGTAGCCAAGTGGTCAAGCTAGCCTTTCTTAAAAAGAAAGGATTGCACGACCAAAGGCGCTAGGCTAAGGACCTAGTCCGTTAGTCGGTTCCTGGGTTCGAAGCTAGACCTTTCTTAAAAAGAAAATTGGCGTCAAAACAAACGGAAATCCCAGCCTCCGCATAAATAAAATTAACTTGTTTTAAGAATCTGAGAAATATTTTAGAAAATTTTGTATGCGTCGACCGGGATTTTCATACAATATCAAACGATGTAGAGTAGTAGAGAAGGAAATGTGTTCCCTCTCTGAACTTTGAACCCGGGTTACAGGCTTGGAAGGCCCGTGTCCTAATGCCCAGAGTGTATATGCACACTTCCAGGCTAGACTATCGACGCATAGTATAATTTTTAGAATTTTGTATTTAAATCTAAACTTCGAAAAAATCCTCTTCCTTTTTCTTTATCTTTGTCACAGTTCCTGATTCAATCACAGGCGCTGAAAATGTTGATTTTATAGCCTTTGCTACGCTCTCCATAGTCATTTTATCTAATTTTTTAACAGGTAGTATGCTTTCTAGTCCTGGAGGACCCTCTGTATAAAATCTTGGTATAACATGTACATGCACATGTGGTATAAGCTGGCCTGCTGCCTTTTCGTTGCTTTGATTTATTGAAATCCCATCAGCCTTTACAGCCTCTTTCACCGCATTTGCTACTTTTTTTACAGCCAAAAAAAGATTTGATACATCCCTATCTGACATTTCCATAATAGTATGGTAATGTTTTTTCGGTAAGACAAGTGTGTGCCCGATATTTCTCGGATTTATGTCAAGAAATGCTATTACATCAGAATCCTCATAAACCTTTTCTGAAGGTATTTGCCCGCTCACTATTTTGCAAAATATACATTCTTCCATAAAGTATGATTTGTAAATGAATATATAAGTTTTTATTGAACAATTTGAAATAATTTAATTATGAGGTGGTTTATTTTTGCTGTGACTTTGCTCATTTTTTCTACTTTTTTCATAATTGATGTTCAGGCATATAGTTGGTGGAATACAAATTGGAAGATTAGAAGACCAATAGAAGTTTCCACAAATTATAATCTAACTGACTACCAAGTTAAAATAACATTCATAAATACAACAAAACTCTATCAGGAGGGCAAAATAGACAAATTATGTAGAGCAATAAGATTTACAAACTATAATCCTTCTACAGATACAGAAACCCTTATCCCACATTGGAATCAAACACCATGTAACATAACAGGAGGAAACACAACATTTTGGGTTAAGGGTAATTTTTCTGATAGAGGCGGTGTGCAAATTTATGTTTACTACAACAACACAACATACGCTCCTGATGTTAGCAGTTTTAACAACACATTCACAAAGGAATTTAATGTAACAGCAACTGGTGTACGAGACCTCACACTAAAAGCAGAGTGGCATTTTGATGAAAATGATGGTGACAATGTTTATGATTCATCAGGAAATGGTAATACAGGTGTTATAGTAGGGGTAGGGCAGGGTGTTACCTGGTCAGGCAGTGATGGCGGTTTTTGGGACACAAGAACAGATGTAAAATTTTCCTATGGAAACAGCCTTAATTTCACCAACGGTAGCGGTTACATAAAAGTTCCACATTCAGAAAGCCTGAATATAAGCAAAAATCTTACAATAGAAATGTGGGCAAAAGGTAATTCATCAGGCCCGACTATCTACAATTATAACTATAATAATTATCTTCATTCGCCACAGATGCAGGTTGTTGGAAGAAAGATACACTATGTTTGGATAGGTCGTGATTCGAATGGGTTTAACCAGATATTTACAGGTGTTTACAATATAAGTAAAAACCAATTTTCAACCCAACAGAGAACATTTACACAATATTGGAAAGCAGAGCCGAGAATGCAGGTTGTGGGAAATAAAATATATTATGTGTGGTACGAAAAGGATGGAAATCAGTATATAATAAAAACAGCAACCCTAAACCTGGAAAATAATGAGTTCACACAGTCGCCAAGGAGGTCAACATCAAATAAAATAAGGTCTGTTAGATTACAAGTAGTTGGAAATATAATACATTATGCATGGATAGAGGAATGTGGTAATGATTGGTGTATATATGTTGCAAATACCACTTTAGATGGTAGTGGATGGTCTCCTCAGTCAAAGCATTCAAGTGATAACAATATATACGACCTTGACATGCAAGCAATGGGTAATTACATTTACTATGTATGGAGGCCCCCTGTAAGTGAAAGTATAGATGCTGTAATTGCAAGATTAGATACGCAATCAGGGCGGTTCAATATACTTTCAAACATAGAAAATGGTTATGTATCAGCATATAGAGAACCGAAAATGCATGTTTTCGATGATAAGTTATATTTCATTGCATGGGAGTCAGGTGAGGATAAAATACATATCTTGGAATATAATATTCCAAATGGACCATGGAGTTCTTACGAAATTTTTGATGGTGATGTATCAAGCGGTGATTATATGTCGCCGGATATGCAAGTTGTTGGAAATAAAGTATATGTGATATTCACGAATGCTACAAAAACATATGTCGGCATAACCCATGTTGGGAGCCTACAATACATACATCTTCAGGAAGTTGGATCATGTGGATATTATAGATGTTTTGACCCTCTTATACAAGTTGTTGGCAGCAAGATTTATTACTCATGGAATATCGGCAACACACGAGATACCTGCCAAAACATGAAGATAGCTGAATCAGATTCTAATATAATCTCAAAGGAAGATTCATATGGAATTGGCACAAGTTACATATTATTACAAGCAACAGGGGAAAATCAAATAAGCCCATTTATAGATGGTGGTTTAACAGAACTCCTATACAAAAAGCAAACCCCATTGACTACAGCAATGGAGCTGCAACCTATTTTAACGATATGCTTTCATCTAACACATGGGAACATTTTGCCATCACATATGATGGCAAGAGTCTGAATTTTACAATAAATGGTACCAGAAGGTATTTAATACCTTTTAACAAACCCATAAATACAAACCCGTTCGATCTTTTGATCGGTGACGGGTTCATAGGCAGCATAGATGAGGTGAGAATTTACAATCGATCACTGAGCCCAGAAGAGATAAAAGCCCATTATGAAAGAAGAAAATACATCTCACCTGAGCCTAATTTAAATCCTCTTCAAGAAGAAATATTAGATATCGGTCCGCCTTGGTTTTATGGAGATTCTATAAGCGATACAAGAGCAGGATATCCTGTGAGATTTAATCTAATGATAGAGGATGACACCGGCTTATCTGGTTACATATTCAGTTTTGATAATTGCACAGGATCTTTTGTAAATGATACATGGCAGAGCATTTCTGAGAATCCTTATTCAATGAGTGTTGTGAAATCTATAAATTCTACTGTTGGATGCCAAATAGGATGGAAAGTATATGCTAATGACACAACAAACAAATGGAATGAGAGTTCATACTCATTCACAACTACACAGCCACCACAGCTTGTTGATGTTTATGTGAGAAATGAGCTCGGTTTTCTATTAGCCCCACCAGATTATTACGGAGCCAAAACCTCTGCTATGCTCACAGTTAATATAACAGCAGAAAGAAAAAACAACGAAAATCTGAACATATCCATACATTTTTCAAACACAACATTAAGCGGTGTCCCTCAAACATGGAATATAACAACTTGTCTGGAAGCCAAAGAATGTACTGTTGTTTTACCTGCTTACAAAAAAGACACAAAGATTTATTATTATGTTAATGCAACTGACGGGATTATTACAGAATTCCAACCATCTGATTTATCAAACCCATACTATCTAATAGTTTATGAACACCCTGTTGCAGAGTTTCTCATAAAGTCGCTTAGAATCAATTTCGGTAGTTACTACATAGTTCCGATACGCGTAAGGAACATTCTCAAAAATGATGCTGTAGTAAATGCAAGCTTCGATCCAGATGACAAGGCAGTTTTTGTAGAAAATAGTAAAAAGCAACAAACAATATTTCTGCCTCCAAATAAAGAGAAGGTCATATATGCAAGAATTCTGCCATCCTCAGACAATCATTTTGTGACACTTAATGCGTCTTTGTATTTACCAGGTGGTTCTGGTCAAGAACCTGGTCAGAATTTTGGTCAAGGCTCGGTTATTATACCGAAAACAATTCTAACAGACACTGATAAATTAAATATCAATGTTGTTGTTCCTCCAAATTTTCCAGAATTAAATTTGATGGGAATAGCATTGTTGGTTCTTATTGCAGGACTGTTATATTATAAAATCTTAAAAGAATAAGATCAGATTTTTATGGGGGAACTGGGATTTCCACTTCAACCATTTTTCTAAGGAATGATTTGAACCCAGGTCTGAAGCTCCCAAGGCTCCGATGCTAGACCATTGCAGAGCCTCTAGATTTTCTCTTGAGGCTGATCTACACCATTCCCCCATATGAATTAATTTTTTAGTTATTTAAATAAAATAATTACATGCTACAAGAGTTTTTGTTGTGGAGCAATAAATTGGTTTCAAATTTTAGTTACTTAGGTGTTTTTATTGTATGTTTGGTTGGTGCATCAACCATCATACTGCCTTTACCAATAGATATTTTTATTTTTGGTATTGGTGCCTTACTCAACCCTTATGCAGTTGGTATAATAGCAGGTTTTGGCGCTTCAATAGGTGAGCTTACAAGTTATGGTGTTGGTTTTGCAGGAAGAAAAATATATGAAAAGGAAAGGAAGAAACCGTCGAAAAGATTTAGTAAGTTTGAAAAAATTTTTAAAAAGTATGGTTTCTGGTCCATACCTTTTTTTGCTTTTATACCACTTACCCCTGTTGATATAGTAGGTCTTTTTGCTGGTAGTGTGAAATACAGCCCTGAAAAATTCTTTATAGGCGTTCTTATTGGCAAGATCCCAAGGTATTTGTTAATCGCGTTAGCAGGTCATTACAGTATCATATGGGTAACCAACATATTTTACTAAATCAGAAAAAAATTATTCAGCTTGATAAAAGCTACATAAATGCTTTTAAACATATAAGCATATATTCTCATATATTATTGTGATCAAAAATGCCGAGAGCAAAGAAAACTGAAAAACTTGAGAATGAAGTTACGGAGGAAAAAATAGCCGGGAAAACAAAAATTAAGAAAAAAACCGTAAAGGTGCGAAAAACAGCGTCTTGGGTAGATTATAAACCAAAGGGGGTTGAAGATCTTGTTTTGAAAATGGCAAAAAAGGGATATTCATCTGCAAAGATAGGCCTGATTTTGAGAGACCAGTATGGAATACCATCTGTAAAAGCTATAACAAAAAAAACAGTAACACAAATAATGAAGGAGAATAATCTATATCCTGAACTGCCTGAAGATATGCTTAATCTTTTAAAAAAGGCTGTGAATCTCATGAACCATCTCCAAAAACATAGAAAAGATTATCATTCTAAAAGAGGTCTTCAAATAACAGAGTCAAAGATTAGAAACCTTGCTAAATACTATAAAAGAAAAGGTATTCTGCCAAAAGATTGGGTTTATGACCCAGAGAAAGCAAAGCTTATTATAAAATGAGGAGCTCAAAGAATCTTTTTAGGCATGAGATAATAGGCTTAGATGTTAAAATTATAAAATCAAAAAATCCGAATTGTACAGGAATTAAAGGCAAGGTAATTGATGAAACAAGAAATACATTCATGATAGAGAAGTCTGATGGAAAAGAGATCACAATACCAAAAAATGACTGCGTTTTCAGTTTTTACCTACCTGAAGAAAATTGCTGGGTAAATATAGATGGAAAGATATTAATAAGCAGACCAGAAGATAGAATAAAGAAGAAATTTAGGAGATGGTAGCTTATAAATATTTAAAATCAATAACTACATAATTGATATTTATGAAAAAGAATATCGGTTTGAACATAAAACCTCCTGAGTTGGAATGTAGGGATGAAAAATGTCCATGGCACGGAAAGTTAGCTATAAGAGGAAAGGTATTTACAGGTGTTGTTAAATCTTCAAAAATGCATAATACCGTAATTGTTGAATGGGGATTTCACAGATATATAAAAAAATACGAAAGATATGAAAGGAGGAAATCAAGGGTTGCTGCACATAATCCTCCGTGCATAAATGCAAAAGAAGGGGATAAGGTTGTGATTGCAGAGTGCAGACCTCTTTCAAAAACAACGCATTTTGTAATCGTTGGTAAAGGTGATTCCTATTAAAGCGATATCTGCGAAAGTGACAAAAACTCTTTCAACAGGTTCCTTGCTTAAATGTGCGGATAATTCAGGTGCAAAAATTTTACAAATAATAATGGTTTTTGGATACAAAGGTAGAAGAAGGAAAAGACCAAGAGCTGGTGTTGGTGATCTCGTTTCATGCAGGGTGTACAGCGGAGAAGAACCTGTTAGGCATAAAGTATTTAGAGCTGTTATAATAAGACAAAAAAAGGAATATAGAAGGCCTAATGGTTTGCGTGTGGCTTTTGAGGATAATGCTGCTGTCATAGTTGACGAAAAGGGTGAAAATAAAGGCACATTTATAAAAGGCCCTGTTGCAAAAGAGGCTGTGGAAAGATTCCCTGCAATAGGAAAGATAGCAAGCATGGTTGTGTGATCTTATGGAGAAAAAACTGGGTTTGAGTTTTGGGATGATAATCCTCAAAGAAAGTGATATTTTGCCTGGTAAAGGAAATAAAGATCCGGAAAAGGCTCCAAACTTATTGTATGGAGGGGGCAGGACAATGCCAGGTAGGAAGTTGGAATTTGGTGGGGAATTAAAACAAGCCGCATTGAGAGAGGTTTTTGAAGAAACAGGTATAAAGCTTAAAAAAGAAAAAATAAAGGTAATATCAAATGAAAATGATATAGTTCATGATGCCCTGTTTTGTAATGAGTGGGGATAGATTCCTCTCAAAAACATATCAAAACATTTATTTCCACTCTTGAAAAGGAGGAGTATTCATATGAAAAAGAAATGGTCAAAAAAATGGGTGAGCAGCAAGCAGCCAAGAAAGCAGAGAAAATATAGATATAATGCTCCTCTTCATATAAGACATAAACTCATATCGGCCCATCTATCAAAAGAGCTCAGGGAAAGGTTTAAGAAAAGATCTGTTCCGCTTAGAAAAGGGGATGAGATAATGGTGATGGTGGGAGAGCATAAAGGTTTTAAAGGAAATGTGGAAAGGGTTGATACAAAAAAATACAAGGTTTACATAGAAGGTCTTACTGTGAAAAAGGTTGATGGTTCAGAGGTTTTGATACCAATAGATCCTTCAAATTTAATGATTACAAAATTAAATCTAGATGATAAAATGAGACAAAAGATATTTGATAGGGCAAAGAAACAAGAGATGCTCGAAAAGAAACCAGAGGAGGTAAAGAATGCATCTTAAAAGATATTTAGCCCCGGATTATTGGAAGCTTCATAAAAAGGAAAAGGCATTTGCAGTTACGCCTAGACCCGGACCTCATCCAAAAAATATGTGCATACCGATTTCAATAATACTGAGGGATATTTTAAAATGTGTTAAAACAGGTAGGGAATCAAAGCGTGTGATAAAAGCTGGAAAAGTAATTGTTGATAAAAAGGTTAGAAAAGATCCTAATTTTCCTGTTGGATTGATGGATGTTGTTGAAATACCTGATATGAAAAAGGTATTCAGAGTTGATATTGACAAGCATGGCCTTTTCTTAAAGGAGATAAATCCGGAAGATTCTGATAAAAAATTATGCAGGATAAAAGGTAAAAGATCTGTGAAAAAGGGTTTAACACAGCTAACACTTCATGATGGGAGGAATATTTTAACAAAAGATTCTGGTTACAAAGTTGGAGATTCTTTATTAATAAAAATACCTGAGCAAACCATTCTTAAACATTTTAAATTGGAAAAGGATATACCAGTAATTGTTATCTCAGGGAAAAACATGGGTGCTAAAGGAAAGATAAAAGAGATATACAATAGAAAAACCATGCTTGAAAAAAGTAGGGTTTTGATAGAAACAAAAGATGGTGAAATAGAAACATCAAAAGATTATGTGATGGTTGGTGAAATATGAATCCGATGAAAAATATAAGATTAGAGAAAGTGACGATCAACATAGGTGCTGGAGAATCTGGACCAAAACTTGAGAAGGCAAAAAAGCTTGTTGAGATGATAACCGGAAAAAAGGTTGTGATAACAAGGACGCATAAAAGAACAACTTTCGGTATGGCAAAACACAGACCCATAGGTGTTAAAGTAACACTTCGGGGAGAGGAGGCGAAGAATTTTTTGAAAAATGTTTTCAAAGCAGTTGAAAATAAAATTAAAAAAAGTCAATTTGATAATAGTGGTAACTTTTCTATTGGTATAGCAGAGTATATAGATCTCCCAGGAGCCAGATATGATCCTGAAATAGGGATCTTAGGAATGGATGTGGCGGTTACTCTTGAAAGACCAGGCTTCAGGGTGAAAAGGAGAAAAATAAGACCTTCAAAAATAGGTAAAACGCATATGATAAAAAAAGAGGAAGCTATTGAATGGGTCAAAAAAGAGTTTGGTGTTGAGGTGATAGAAGAACAAGTGAGAATATGAGCTTTGAAAAAAGTAAAAAGCAGATAGAGAATAAGCCTGTAAAATTGGCCAGATTTATGAAGTTTTGTGCACCTAAGCCTAGAGAATTTGGTAGGGGTGCCAATCCGTGCAGAATATGTGGAAAAACAGAGGGTGTGATCACAAAATATGACATAATAATATGCAGGCAATGCTTTAGGGAGGTTGCAAATAAATTAGGTTTTAAAAAATATAATTGATTATTATGAGGCACGACATACTTTCTGATGTGTTCACGATAATAAGGAACGCTGAATCAGTTGGTAAATCTAGCTGTATAACACCGGCATCAAATCTTGTTAGGGATATACTCAAGATAATGCAAAAAAATGGTTATATAGGAAGTTTTGAATACATTGATGATGGAAAAGGGGGAAAATTTAAAATCGAACTTATAGGGAAAATAAATAAATGCGGTGTTATAAGGCCAAGGCTTCCTGTAAGAAAGGATGAAATAATAAATTATGAAAAAAGATTTTTACCATCTGTGAATATAGGTTTTCTTTTACTCACAACATCAAAAGGTGTTATGGATCACAGACAAGCAAAAAAGGAAAAAATAGGAGGACATTTACTTGGTTATATATATTGATCAATTATGACAGTGAAATCTAAAATAAAGGATGCATTAAAAACTGGCAAACTTGTTATTGGGACAAAGAAGGTTAAAGATGGTTTAAAGAATGGAAAAATAAAATATGTGATATATGCAACTAATTGCACACCAGATATTTTGGCTGATTTGAAATATTATGCAAAATATTTTAATATAAAATTGGAGCCTTTTGAGGGCAATTCGAAACAATTAGGAGAGGCTTGTGGAAAACCTTTTACAATACTTATGGTTGGTATAAGGGAGTAAAATGGCTATAAAATTTGATACAGAACATGTGAGAATTGTTGGAATTTTTGAAAGACTTACGGGTGTTTATGTAAAGGACTGCATAGTGGATGATAAATGTGTTTATTTTCTTATAGACCCTAATCAAATGGGCCTTGTCATAGGAAAAAACGGAGAAAATATAAGGAATATAAAAAATTTGCTTGGTAAAGATGTAAAGGTTTTTGAATATGGAGATACAGCTGAAAAAGTTATTAGGAATATGATAAAAAATGTAAAAGATATAGAAATTAATAATGGTGTTATAACAATCACAATCCCGCCGAATGAAAAATCTGTGGTAATAGGTAAAAATGGAAGGAATATAAAAATAATAAAGAAGTTTCTTCAAAGACATTTTCATATCAAAAAATTGAGGTTAAAATAATGCCGGGTATGTTTTCAGCCAGAAATTTGAGAAAAAGGAGAAAAAAATTCAGACTAAGCTCTAGAAGATATAAGAGAAAAGCTTTAAAGCTTTGGAAAAAAATCCCAACAAGGGGTGCGCCAAGAGCAAGGGCTATTGTACTTAAGAAAAAGGGGATTGAGCAGAAACAGCCTCATTCTGGAATAATAAAAGCTGTCAGGGTGCAACTCATAAAAAATGGTATACAGGTAACAGCATTTGTTCCTGGAAACAATGCAATAAGATTTATAGACGAGCATGATGAGGTTATGATAGAGGGTTTGGGTGCCTCGCAAGGAGGGGCTGTAGGTTCTATGCACGGTGTTAAATATAAGGTTGTTGCTGTAAATGGTGTTCCATTATCGGAGCTTTTAAAAGGAAAGAGGGAGAAACCAAAGGGATAGCATGTCTGGAAAAATTCTTCTTTTTAACAAATGGGATTTTTCAGAGGTTGTTGTTTCAGATGCCGGATTAAAAAAATATATAAATCTCAGCCCGGTTATTATTCCTAAAACCTTTGGCAGATTTTCAACAGATTCTATACACAAATCTAAGATCAATATAATCGAAAGGTTCATAAATAAACTTGCAGTTGCTGGCCACAAAGGCAAAAAGCATAAACTTACTTCTGGACATATGCCCGGAAATTACCAAAGGATAATGAAGAATGTTAAAAAAGCTTTTGAAATAATAGAGAAAAGAACAAAAAAGAATCCTATTCAGGTTCTTGTTCAGGCAATAGAGAATGCAGCATTGTATGAAGAGGTTGCTAGTTACAGGGTTGGTGGAATAATAGCAAGAAAGGCTGTAGTAACATCTCCACAAAGAAGGCTTGATGTAGCATTGAGGCTTATAGCGCAGGATATATATTCTACCTCTTTTAAAAGCAAAAAGAAACTCTATGAAGTTATTGCAGAGGAACTTATAATGATAGCAGAAAATGATCAAAGAAACAATGTGATAAAAGAAAGGGCAAGAATAGAAAAAGAGGCTGAAGGTGCGAGATAAGTAAAAATTTATTTTTCAGAGTTTTTGTATTTCACATAATCCTTTATAATTTTGTAATGATCAAAAGCTAACATATTCTTTTTTAGGCTTTTTGGATCAAACCAACCAAGTGATGCAGCGTCTGATTTTGCTTTTGGTTTTCCTCTTAAAGGTTTTGCAATGAACACGACTGATATTGAATATCCTCTTGGATCTCTTTCTTTACCAGAATAAACATTAAATACCTTTTTCAGATCTACATCAATATTCGTCTCCTCTTTTGCTTCACGTATTGCAGCTTCTTCTAACTTCTCCCCTTTTTTGTATTCAAGATGCCCACCAGGCAGGGCAAGCTTTCCTTTGAATGGCTCAGAACCACGCCTGATCAAAAGTATTTTATCATCTTTTTCTATTATAAGATCTGCTGCTATTAGTATGGACATAAATATAATTGAAAATTGGTATTTATTTTCTTGATGTATAACTGTATATGCACTTTACTCTTTAAATACTCTCTCAGCTTCCTTTCTGGTAATTCTTTGTGCTATTTCTTCATGTTTGAATTAGCATTATTAATAGTTCTGTAATACCAAATTTAGTCGCTGCTTATAGATTCTCAGTTTTCCTCATTTTTCTGGTCCGCATTTCCAACAGACATCAAAAATCACAAATAGTTTAACCCTAAACTTTTTATTTTTAACTACCAAAATTTAATAAACTGAGATGGTTTTTATGAAATCGCCTTTCAAAATTGATCCAGAATATCCCACACTAATGCAATCTGATTTGCCGCTTAGACTATTTTTTACCGGAAAGGTAAAGGATGTTTATAAATATGGTGATGAACTGCTTTTTGTTGTAACAGATAGAATCTCTACGCACGATTGCGTTTATCCTCAAGGCATACCACATAAAGGATACGGTCTGACACAGACAGCAAAATATGTTTTTGAAAAAACGAGGAATATATGCAATAACCATTTCATAGAGTCTCCTGATCCAAATACGATGATTGTTTACAAAACAAATGTGTTTCCTGTTGAGGTCATAGTGAGAGGTGTTCTTACAGGATCTGCTTGGAGATCTTATGAAAAAACTGGTGAAGTATGTGGAATAAAGCTGCCTAAGGGTATGAAAAAGAACCAGATACTTGATAGCCCTATTGTAACACCTACAATAAAAGCAAAGACCGGACATGATGAGGCTATAACATCAGCAAAGGCTAGAGAAATTGTTGGACCTGTTTGGGATGAAATAGAAAAACTTTCACTAAAATTATATGAAGTGGGGAATCTTCTTGTAAATGAAAGAAATGCTGTGCTTGTTGATACAAAATTTGAATGGGGTATGAAAGGAAAGAAATTAATGCTTGTTGATGAAGCTCTAACACATGATTCATCAAGATTTGTTATGAGAGAAGATTATAAGAAAGCATTTTATGAGGGAAAAGATCCTGACTGGATAGATAAACAGTTTGTAAGAAATTATGTTGAGGGACTGGGATTTAGAGGAGATGGTGAACCGCCAAAATTACCTGAAAAAATAATTTTAGGTTGTGCAGAAAGGGTTTTAATGGTTTATTATCTTTTATCAGGCGAGTATCTGCCACTACCAGAAGAGCCACCAACAAATGAAAGGATTATTAAAAATTTGATGGGTTGGGAGATCACATACCAAACAAAGCAATTATAATGGGTTCTGAAAAGGACTATCCACATGGAGATCGTGTAGCAAATGAGTTATCAAAAATATCTAATATCGAACTAAATTATGATTCTAATAAAAAGGATAGAGTAGTTTATATCACAGTTGCTGGAATGAGTGACGCACTTTCTGGTATTTATCTGAATATATCATCAACACTAAGAGCTCCTAGTGATGTGGCATATGGATGTGTTTTAGGGCCAAAAGCAACGGCAGGATAAAGGATAAGCTTAAAAAACTAGAAAAACGGTCTATTTCTTCATAGGGCAACTATTTGGAAGAAAAATTAAAAATTCTTCTCGAAAATAAAGATGAACCTATTTCATATGTTCCAGATCCATATAATGCTGCTTTATTTGGGGAGAAGATAAAAGCCCTCTATCATTCTGAAAAACACCATATTCTGGATAATTATTTCAAAAACTAAAACCAGATTTGTTCAAGAAAATGATCAAATAAATTTCTCATTATCCTATTAGCTTTTTTTCAAACTTTACGAATTCTAAGATCAGATAAACAAGCACTGTGACTATTATCGAGAGTATATATTCGCCTATACCAACCACCAAACCAATGCCTGCAACAACCCATATACTTGCTGCTGTTGTTATGCCTTGCACATGCTGTCTTGATGCTATTATACTTCCCGCACCAAGAAATCCTATACCAGTGACTATATTTGCAATTATTCTAGCAGCCGAATCAGGACTGAAATGGTTTAAAACAGAAACTGTTATTAGGCAAGCTCCTACACAAACAAGCATATGTGTCCTCAATCCTGCTGGCTTATGGTTTTTTTCTCTTTCAATACCTATTAAAGCTCCGAGAGCTATAGAAAGCAAAATTCTTGCTATAAATTCTAATTCAATCATAATATTTAATTATTGGAGAAATATTATTTAAATTAAATACAGGTGGTTTTCATAAAAGAAAAAATTCTTGTAACTGCAGCATTACCTTATGCAAACGGTCCGATACATTTAGGCCATCTTATGGAATACATACAAGCAGATATATTTACAAGATTTTTGAAGATGAAGGGTATTGATGTGATTTATTGTTGTGCTGATGATACACATGGAACTCCTATAGAAATCGCTGCTGCAAAAGAGGGTATTTCACCAGAAGAGTTCATAGAAAAATGGGCTATCGAGCACAAAAAAGATTTTGAAAGTTTTTACATAGATTTTGATAGTTATTATTCCACTAATAGCCCAGAAAACAAAGAATTTTCAGATTTCTTTTTTAAGACATTAAGTCAAAAAGGGTATATTTACAAGAAAAAAACCTCACATCTTTATTGCGAAAATTGCAAAAGGTTTTTGCCTGATAGGTTTGTTAAAGGAAAGTGCCCTAAATGTGGATCAGAAAATCAATACGGAGATGTTTGCGAATCTTGCGGTGCAACGTATAAACCGAACGATTTGATAGAACCTTTTTGTGCGATATGCAAAAGCAAACCTGTTATTAAAGAATCTGAACACTATTTTTTCAAGCTTAGTGAATTTTCTGAAAAACTTAGGAATTGGCTTATTGGTAACAAAAATATTCAGGAGGATATAAAAAATTACGTGCTAAAATGGATCGATTCAGGACTTGAAGATTGGTGTATTTCAAGGGATGCTCCATATTTTGGTTTCAAAATACCTGGTGAGGAAGATAAATATTATTATGTTTGGCTTGATGCGCCAATAGGTTACATAGCCTCAACTGCAAATTATTGTAAGAGAACTGGTAAGAATGTTTATGACTACTGGAAAAATCCGGAAACAAAGATCGTACATTTCATAGGCAAAGATATAGTTTATTTTCATTTTCTCTTCTGGCCAGCAATGCTCATGGGTGTTGGTTTCAATTTACCTCACAATCTGATAGTTCACGGTTTTCTTACAGTTAATAAGGAAAAATTCAGCAAATCCAGGGGCACGTTCATAACAGCAAAAGAATTTTTGTCTGCTTCAGATCCAGAATTCTTAAGATATTATTATGCAAGTAACCTTACAGCATCTATAAGGGATATTGATTTAAATGTCGAGGAGCTAAGGGAAAAAATAAATAATGAACTTGTATCTAATATTGCAAATTTCATATATAGGGTTCTAAGTTTTATCAACAAAAACTTTAACTCCAAAATCGGTTCAATAAAAATCACGGCCGAGGATAGAGATCTTATTAAACAGATGAAAAAAATGTTCAAAGAAATTGAAAAAAATTATGAGCAATGTGATTTTAGGGGAGCCATAAAAGGCGTACTTGAAATTTCAAGTCTTTGCAACAAGTATTTTCAAGATAATCAGCCATGGGTTTTGGTAAAGACAGATACGAAAAGATGTGAAAGTGTTTTGGCGCTTTCGCTGAACATGGTAAAAAATATTGTTATACTCATAAAACCTGTTCTTCCAGAATTTGCAAGAAAAATTGAAAAACAGATATGTTTAGAAAATTTAAAATGGTCTGATCTTGGTTTCGATCTTAAAAACCATAAAATAGGCAAAGCGGAGATTGTCCTAAGAAAGATAGAAACTATAAATCTTATTGATCCGTTTTCAAGAATTGATCTCAGAGTGGTTGAGATAGAGGGTGTGGAAGACCACCCTCATGCAGAAAATCTTTATGTGCTTAAAATAGATGCGGGTGAAGAAAGGCAGATTGTTGCGGGATTGAAAAAATATTATTCAAAAGAGGATCTTTTAGGGAAAAAAATCGCTGTTTTATGTAACATCAAACCTGCTTTTATAAAAGGTGTTGAAAGCGAAGGTATGCTTATAGCAGCTGACAACAAAAAGGATATTGGTCTGATCTTTGCAAAAGGTAATCCAGGGGATAAAATTTTTATTGAAGGTGTCGAACCAAGGCCTGAAAAAGAGATAGACATCAAAGAATTCTTGAAATTAAAATTAACAGCAAAAGAAGGTAGGGTTTTTTATAAGGGCAGTATATTGAAAACAAATCAGGGATTTCTGAAGGTTGACAAGAATATTGAAGGAGATGTTGTTTAAAGTTATTAAACCCTATTCCTAATTTTTATTTATGCTCATAGGTCTTGTAGGTGTTCCAAATTCTGGAAAATCCACTTTTTTTAAGGCTTTGACTCTTGCAAATGTGGAAATAGCAGACTATCCATTCACAACAATAAAACCAAATCAGGGGGTAGGTTATGTTATAAGAGAATGTCCGTGTAAAAAACTTGGTGTTAAATGTAATCCTCAGAATTCACAATGTATAGATGGGTTTAGATACATTCCTGTTAAACTGCTTGATGTTGCTGGTCTTGTTCCAGGTGCACATTTAGGGAGAGGTTTGGGTAATCAGTTTTTGGACGATCTCAGACAGGCAGACGGTCTCATACATGTTTTAGATTGCTCTGGAAAGACGAATGCTGAGGGAAAGCCTGAGGAGTGGGATCCTGAGAAAAGTATAAAAATACTTGAGGATGAAATAGATGCTTGGATGGGAAACATAGTAAAAAGGGGTTTAGAAAAAGTGAAAAAGCTCGCTGAAACACAAAAAAAACCGATCGATAAACTTCTTGCACAACATCTTTCTGGTCTTGGAATAACAGAAGCTGACATCGAAAATGCTATGCAAAAAGCTGATATAGAATCAAAAGAATTTGTAACAATTCTCAGAAAGATTTCAAAACCCATATTGATAGCTGCCAATAAGATTGATGTCCCAAGCGCACAATCACATTTTGAGAGGCTTAAAAAAAAGTATAATATAATGTTTTGTTCTGCAGAATCTGAGTTGGTTTTGAAAGAAGCTGCTCATCATGGTCTGATAAAATACATGCCAGGAAGCAGCAGCTTTGAAATAATTTCAGACAAGCTCAATGAAAAACAGAAGAACGCGCTTGAATTTATAAGAAAGAATGTTTTAGAAAAATTTGGATCAACAGGTGTTCAGAATATTCTGAACTCTATGGTTTTTGATTTTCTTAATTACATAGTTGTTTATCCTGTTGCTAATATAACAAAGATGTGTGATAAAAGGGGTAATGTACTGCCTGATGCTTTTCTTGTGAAGAAGGGTACAACATTAAAAGAATTTGCAGCGAAGATCCATTCAGAAATGGCTGATAAATTCATAGGCGGGATCGAGCATGAAACCAAGAAGAAGATCGGCGCAGAATACGAATTGAAAGATGGAGATATAGTTGAAATAATTTTTGGTCGCTGATGTGATATTATGCTTTACCTCGTAGGTTTAGGGATTTGGGATGAAAAAGACATGAGCATCAAAGGTATTGAGATCTGTAAAAATGCAGATAAGATTTATGCAGAATTATACACAGCTACTTGGGGAGGGTCTATTAAAAATTTAGAAAAAATAATTGGCAAAAAAATAACATTACTCCAAAGAAAAGATATTGAAGAAGATTCTGAAAATTTTATTAAAGAAGCGAAAAAATGCGACATAGTTTTACTCGTTCCTGGAGACCCTCTTGTTGCAACAACACATACACATCTTATAATCGAAGCAAAAAAAAGGAAAACACCTTTTGATATTGTTCATTCATCTTCAATTTACACAGCGATTGCAAAAACGGGTTTACAAATTTACAAATTTGGCAGGACTGTCACGATCCCAACTCCACAAAAGGGCTACGAGCCCACATCATTCTATGATTTAATTTTAGAAAACAAAAAATCTGGTTTGCACACACTTGTTTTGCTTGATAGAGATATGAATACAAAAAGGGGGCTTGAGATATTGATGGATGTTGAAAAAAGAAGAAAGAAAAAAGTATTTCTACCAAATACAAAAATGGTTTTATGCTCAAAACTTGGATCAAAAGATGAAAAAATAATTTATGGTTGCGTAAAAAAGCTGTTAGAAATTGATCTCAAACCTCCAGCTGTTGTCATAATTCCTGGTAATTTGCATTTCATCGAGGAAGAGTTTTTATCCAGCTTTGAGATAAGATAGGGTAATTAAAAAATTAACTTTTTATATGCATCAAATATTTATTTGTATATCCCTATAATTAAAATAAATTTGGATCATTATGGCACAAAAAAAGGATATGACACTTGTTGTCAAGGAATTGATGAGAAAACATAACCATATAAGGAACATAGGCATAATAGCTCATATCGATCATGGTAAAACAACATTTACAGATAATTTATTGGCAGGAGCAGGCATGATTTCTGAAGAATTAGCTGGTAAACAACTAGCGATGGATTTTGACGAGCAAGAACAGGAAAGAGGTATAACAATATATGCTGCAAATGTTTCTATGGTTCATGAATACAACAATGAGGATTATTTGATAAATCTCATAGACACGCCTGGTCATGTTGATTTTGGTGGGGATGTCACAAGGGCAACAAGAGCAGTAGATGGTGCAATAGTACTTATAGATGCTGTGGAATGTGTTATGCCCCAAACTGAAACTGTTTTAAGGCAGGCTTTGAAAGAAAGGGTTAAGCCCATACTTTTCATTAACAAGGTTGATAGATTAATAAAGGAATTAAAACTAACACCCCAACAGATGCAAGAAAGATTTTTAGAAATAATAAAAGATGTGAATTCTCTCATTGAAAAATATGCTGAAGAGGAATACAAGGATAAGTGGAAGATCAGCGTTAATGATGGTTCTGTTGCATTTGGATCTGCTGTAAGAAATTGGGCCATATCCATACCTTTCATGCAGAAAACAGGCATAACATTTAAGGACATAATAGAATTAACTGAAAAAGGCGAAGAAAAGGCCCTTGCAAAAAAAGCCCCTCTTCATGTTGTTGTTCTTGATATGGTTATAAAACATTTGCCAAATCCTGCAGAGGCGCAGAAATATAGATTAAGCAAAATATGGCAGGGTGATCTGAATTCTGAAGTTGGTAAAAGTATGCTTGAGTGCAATCCAGATGGCCCACTTGCAGCTGTTGTGACAAAATTATATCCTGATCCACATGCAGGTTATGTTGCAACTGTTAGAATATTTTCAGGAAAGATTGTTTCTGGTCAGGATGTTTATCTTGTGAACCAGCAAAAAACTGAAAAGGTCCAGCAGGTTTCACTTTATAAAGGTGCGCAGAGAATTCCTATGGATGAGGTTGTTGCAGGAAATATAGTTGGTATTGTTGGATTAAAAGAGGCCGGTTCGGGAGAAACATTGTGCGATCCTAATAACCCTATACCGGGTTTTGAGGCTATAAAACACATATTCGAGCCTGTTGTTACAAAAGCGATCGAACCGAAACATCCAAATCAGCTTGCAAAACTTATAAACTTTTTGAGAAAAACAGCAAAAGAAGATCCTACTATGAGAATAAAAATAGATGAAGAGACAGGAGAATATTTGGTATCAGGACTTGGTGAATTACATATTGATGCAAAGATCGAAAGGCCCTTAAAAGATGAGGGAATAGAAGTTGAAGTTTCTCAACCTATTGTTATTTATAGGGAATCTGTTGCAATAAAAACACCTAATCCTATTGAAGGTAAATCTCCTAATAAACATAACAGATTTTTCATAGTTGTGGAGCCCTTGGAAAAGGAGATATATCAAAAAATGATCGAAGGTGAAATCCCTTCTGAACTTGAGATAAAGAAAAAAGATGTTGAACTGCAGGAGAAGCTTGTAAAATATGGATTTGATAAAGATGAGGCAAAAAAGATAAAACTCATACACAATAGAAACATACTTCTTGATATGACATATGGAGTTCATGCTATTTTAGAAGTTATGGAAATGGTAAAACAGGCTTTTGTTGAAGCCATGAATGAAGGTGCACTTGCGAGAGAACCATGTGCTGGTGTTAAGGTAAAATTGGTTGATGCACAATTACATGAAGATGCTATACATAGAGGACCTGCTCAGGTTATACCTGCTGTTAGACAGGCTATAAGAGAAGCTATGCTATCTTCAAAGGCTTACATTCTTGAACCAAAGCAAATAATAAGAATAGATGTTCCAACAGATCAAATGAGTGGTGCTATAAAAGAGGTAAACAACAGACGTGGGCAGATACTTGAAATGAATGAAGAAAGAGGTTCAACCAGTATAAAAGCGAAATTACCTGTTTCAGAGATGTTCGGATTCGATTCTGCTTTAAAATCATCTACAGGCGGTAAAGGTTTTTATTGGTTGATTGATGTTGTTTATGAACCTGTGCCAAAAGATCTTGAACCAAAAATAATTAAACAGATCAAGGATAGAAAAGGGATAAAAGATTAGTTTTCCAAAAATTTACGAAGTTTGGAGGTCTATGCAAACGAGTATAAGGAGTGAACTGTAGCCTGTTATGTGTTTTGAATGACTGAAATGGAAATGTAATACAGGTTGAGCCTGTGGCAAGAAGTTTCTTGTAAAAGATTTAAATATTAGTACATTATAAAGATGCAAACAACTACACTATAGAAATAAGTATGAAGTTGATGTGATTTTAAAGATTGGAAAGGAAATACTACCGATAGAAGTAAAATATGGCAAAGTAGATATAAATTCTATGTTAAAATTTCTTTCTGAATTTTAAATTAAAAAGAGCCATAATCTTAACGAAAGATATTTTTGCTAAGAAAATGTTGGATAAAAAATATCTTGCTTCTGCCACTATGGGCCTTTTCTCTTACAAAAGAAGACCATCTTAAATAGTGAAGAATTCTAGTTAAAAAATGCGATTTAGCTGAAACGAACCTTAGATAGGCTAATCATTAAATCGTTGTTAATTGCCATGAGCGATTAGCAAATTTTGATTTTTAATACAATGTTCAGGTGAAGCTCAAAACCCAAAATCGTGAGGATGTCGAAGAATTTAATCTTTTTCATTTAAAAAGAGAAGCCAATGTTGGAGTATAAATTCTTACAGTCGGTTGTTTTTTGAATTCTTTTTCCTCAAATTCAAAGTTTAAAAAAGTATCCCTAGTACAGCACAATGCTAATATCTCCTATCCTTTTGCTCCGTATATTTAGCATGTGACCAAGTACTTTGCCCTTTAAAAAGGATTTTAATCTTTTTGAATGGTGATCTTCTTTTGTACAAACTTCTCTAATTTCTTTGCTGGTTAAAAAATACGATAGTCGGTATCTTTTTTAAATACTATTGTTTTACTTGGAAATTTATAAATGTTTTTTGAACTCAAGCGATTGAAATGAACACATATTTTATTCAATTCACATTCTTTACATTTTGGTCTGTATGTCCTGCATATCTCCTTTCCAAATTGGACAAAACCTAAATTGATCAAAAATCTTTCCTTTTCTGGAACAAGTTTTTCAAGATTTTTTCTGATCTCCTCATATTTCGCTCTTTTATCAACCAAACCCAGCCTTTTTGAACAAACCTCAACATGGACATCAACAGGTATTGTCGGTTTACCAAAACCATAAGTTAATACCACATCTGCTGTTTTGAAGCCAATCCCAGGCAATGATAAAAGTTCTTCTCTTGTATGCGGAACTTTTGAATTATATTTATCTATTAGAATTTTGCAAATCTTTTTTATTTTCTTTGCCTTTTGCCTATAAAATCCTGCTGGTTTTATCAATTTCTCCAATTCCTTTTCAGGTATTTTCAAAATATCTTCAGGGGTTTTTGCAACAGAAAAAAGCCTTCTAGAAGCAAGAACTGTGTTTTCATCTCTTGTTCTTTGCGAAAGCAAAGTGCCTATTAAAAGTTGAAATTTATCGTATGATAGTCTGTGCTTTATATTTTTGCCATATTTCCTTTTTAAAAAATCAATTACAAGCTTTATCTTTTCCTCTTTATCCATATGGACCGAGGGGGATTCGAACCCCCGGCCTCTGCTGTGCGAGAGCAGCGATCTTTAGTTTTTATCACAGCCTTTAAAGGGCTGAACCACTGATCTATCGGCCCATTTAAAAATAATTAAAAAGTTTTATAATTTTGTTGCTTCCTCAAATGATTTGACTTTTTTTATTCCAGGTTTTTCATTCGGATAGCCGATTCCTATGTTTGCTACAACCCTGTATTTACTTGGTATTTTCAGAACATTCCTAACATATTCTTCCCTTTCTTTTGTCCCAGGATTGTAAACAGCGTTCCAGCAACTTCCTAATCCCAAACTATGTGCTTCCAACATCAAAAGCATAATTGCACATGAACAATCCTCAAGCCAATGGTTTGGGCTTTTCTCCTCTTCTGCTAGAACTGTTATAACAACAGGCGCATTTTTTAAAAATTCTGACCATTTTTGTGTTCTACTGAGCTTTTCAATTTTTTCCCTTTCCTTTACAACAACAAATTTCCATGGCTGTGAATTATGCGCTGAAGGTGCAAAACAAGCTGCTTCTATGCATTTCTTAATCTCCTCGTCACTTGGCATTTTATTTTTATACTTTCTTATGCTCCTTCTTCCTTTTATGACATCGAATATATCCATATGCAATAATTTTTAAAAGAAGAAATAAATATTATTATGCCACTATTTTGGTACTTTGTAGAAGCCATTTGGTTCATCCTGCCAGCATATGCTGCGAATGGCCTTGTTACTTTAATAAAAGGCACGCATCCCATAGATAGGAACAAAAAATACTTTGATGGTGAGCCGATATTCGGACCTGGAAAAACAATAGAAGGATTTATAATCGGGTGTTTTTTGGGGGCTTTGATAGCAACAATACAAATGATAGCCTACAATTATATACCTTGGGAACAGGCTCCGGTAAAATTATATATTGTTAATATGAGTCCTATTTTAGGTTTTATTTTGGGACTTGGTGCAATGACAGGTGATTTGGTGGGGTCATTTATAAAAAGGCGCTTAAAAATTGAAAGGGGGGGACCAGCACCACTCCTTGATCAAGAGGATTTTCTTATAGGAGCCCTTTTCTTCACATTCCTTTTTGTAAATATAAGACTTGAATGGGTAATTATACTATTGTTGGTAACACCAATTTTTCATCTGGTTGCAAACATAATAGCTTATTTGATAAAAGCAAAAAAAGAGCCTTATTAATAATTTATTGCAAATGTTATAAATATGGACGGGAAATTAATTGTTTTTGAAGGAATTGATAAATCAGGTAAGAAAACCCAAGCTACATTGCTTTCTAAATATCTCAACAAGAAAGGTATAAATACTATTTATACAGAGGAGCCAAATCCAAAAAATGAGATCGGAATTCTGATAAAAAAATGGTTAGGAAAAAAGATTGAAATAAAATCTGGGGAGTGTATAGCATTGCTATATACAGCTGATAGATACGAGCATTTAAAAAACATAATAATACCAAATCTTGAAGCCGGAAATGTTGTGATTTGTGATAGATATTTTTATTCAACAATAGCCTATGAATCTGCACTTTTTGGTGTCGATGAAAAATGGATAAGAGAAATGAACAGATTCGTAATAAAGCCGGATGTTGTTATACTCATAGACATAAAACCAGAGATTTCATTGAAAAGAAAAAGGAGCAGACCAAATGACAGGTTTGAAAAATTAGAAAAATTGAATAAAGTAAGGAAATATTATCTTGATTTAGCAAAAAAAGAAAATTTTTTCATAGTGGATGGTGATAGAAGTAAAAAGGAAGTTTTTGAGGATGTTAAAAGGATTGTGGAAAAAGTTTTGAGGATATGATTTTATGAGGGGTTCTGTTTTCATTCGTGCAAAAGAAGGATACGGAGACGAGATAAAGGAGAAAGTAATAAAATTAATGAAAGAATATGGAATGAAAATTGTTGATGATTCAGAGAAAGCTGATCTTGCAATAATGATAGGCGGGGACGGAACATTATTAAAATATCAAAGTACGCTAAAATGTCCGATATTAGGTATAAATCCTGGCCAATCTGTTGGTTACTATATGAAAGCTAATGATAAGGATTTTGAAAAGAAAATAATCAAAATTTTAGAAGGTAAATTGGGCAGTGATTATTTTATTTTTGACTTAATGAGACTCGAAACATATGTAAACGATAGGCAATTGAAATTTTTGGCATTGAATGAGGTTTTGATAAGTTCTATTTACACAAGACGGATACTAAAAGCTGAATTAGAGGTTAATGGTAAAATGTCAATTGAACATTGTTCAGGTATAATAATTTACACACCTACAGGTTCAAATGCATTTGCTCATTCTGCGGGTGCTAAAAAGATTTTATACAATGAAAATATTTTTGGTATTGTTGGTCTTGCCCCTTATATAGGTGTTCTGAAAAAAGGTCCGATTCTTACACAAAAAGATGTTATTGTAATACCTATCTCTGAGCTGGCGGAGATCTGCATCGATGGTCAGGAAAATCAGGTAAAGATTGTTAATAGCGGTGATACCATAGTTGTGAAAAAAAGTGCAAATCCTGTTTCCATCATAGGTTTCTCCAGGGAATTTGAGTAGCAAACTTTTATTTAATATATAGATTATTTATTATATGTTCGACCTGCTCAAAAAACATTTTTCAAAATCTGTAAAAAAGTTGACAGAAAAAATTATTGAAAAAAAGATTTCGGAGAAGGATATTGATGATTTTTTTTCTGAAATAGAGATAGATCTTATCGAGGCTAATGTTGCCATAGAGGTCATAGATTTTCTGAAAAAAAATCTTAAAGAGAAAATATGCAACAAACAGGTAAAGAGGACAGAAGCGAAATCATTTATAAGGGAAAGTTTTGAGGATGCGATTTTGGAGATCGTAAATTTGGGCAAGGTAGATTTAGAAAAAATCATAAAAAATAAAAAACCTGTTTGTTTTTTGATTTTGGGTTTCAATGGTGCGGGAAAAACGATTTCAATAGCAAAACTTGGAAAATTTTTGAAAGATAAAGGGTACAAAGTAGTTTTTGCTGCAGGTGATACATTTAGGTCAGCCAGTATAGAACAATTAGAAACATATGGAAAAAATCTTGGTATAAATGTGATAAAGCATAAATATGGCTCTGATTCAGCTGCTGTTATATACGATGCCATAGAGCATGCAAAATCTAAACATATAGATGTTGTTTTAGCAGACACTGCTGGAAGAAGTCATGCTGACAAAAATCTTATGGAAGAATTAAAAAAGGTTGTGAGAGTAAACAAACCTGATCTTAAAATTCTTGTCTTGGATTCTCTCACAGGAAACGATATTATAGAACAAGCTAAGAAATTTGATGAGGCTGTTGGTATTGATACAATCATAATGACAAAGATAGATACTAATAAAAAAGGTGGTAGCTTGTTATCTGCATGTTACATAACGAAAAAGCCAATTTTATTTTTAGGAACAGGACAAAAATTTGAAGATCTCAAAGAATTCGATCCTAAGGAATTTGTAAAAGGTTTATTTGACCAATCATGAAAATACTTTATGTAACAGATATTCATGGAAGCAGAAAACTTTTGAAAAAAATTTTAGATTTTCAAGAAATGACTGATGTTTTAGTAGTAGGCGGGGATATATGCCCAAATCATTTGGTACCAATAATAGATTATGGTGATTTCATAGGCATGGTTAAAGGCAAGGATATTATAAAACTAAAGAATATGGAAGAGGCATTGGATTACAAAGAAATACTTTATGAAAATGGCTACATACCATGGTTTGGAACAAAAGAGGAATTTGAAAAATTGGACAAAGAAAAATATTATATAAATGCTCAAGAAGAATTTCTCAATTTTTTTATAAAGTCTATCAAGAAAAAATTTAAAAAGATTTTCATAGTTCTTGGGAATGATGATAGAAAGGTGATCAAAAAAATATTGGAAAATGCAGAAGGCATTTTGCATATAAATGAAAAAATTTTCGAAAATGAGGGATACGAGTTTGTTGGGTTTTCATTTGTACCGATAACGCCTTTTAAAACATCATTTGAGCTCAAAGAGGAGGATATTCATATAAAAATAGAAAATCTTGTAAAAAAATTAAAAAATCCTTCAAAATCGATTTGGGTTTTTCACGCACCACCAAAAGATACAGGGCTTGATATATGTTTAAAATTAGATGAAAATTTAAGGCCTGTGTATGAAGATAATGAACCGGTATTTCATAGCGTTGGTAGCATCTCAGTAAGAAATGCCATTGAAAAATATCAACCATTCTTGTATTTATGTGGTCATATCCATGAATCTCCGGGTATTAGAAAAATAGGAAAAACATTGTGTATTAATCCTGGATCTGAACATGAAAAAGGAATTTTGAGACTTGCTTTTATTGACACAGAAAAAAGAGAAGTAGAGATATGGAGTTTATAAAAATTGAAAAAAGCGAAAAGCTTAAATACAAAACAAAATAACTTTTTAATAATATGAAAAAGTGGGCGACCCATTTAATGATTGATGGTAGGATGGAGAAAAAAATAAGCATAGAAAATGTATATGAAATGTTAGATGAGTTCGCAAGAATCATGGATGCAAAAAAACTTTCCCATCCTTACATAATAAAAGGTCTTCCTCATAATCCAGGAATCACTGGTTTTTTAATAATTGATAGGTCACATATAAGCATCCACACATTTGAAGAACAAATGAAAATACTTATTGACATATTTAATTGTTACCCTTTTAATCCAGATGAGATATTCAAATATCTGAGCAATTTCAGCTTCATTAAGATATTAAATACAAATTTTGTCACAAGAGAAATCTGAATTTTTTATTCCAAAAAAACTGCTGCAGCAATCACCGTTGTCCAAAGTCCGTCTTTGTGACCTTCAGCAGATTGACATATGTGAGATGTTCTGAAAATATAACCGGATGATTTGTATATCTGTTTTCTCTCATCCCATGCTTTTTCAGGATCAAGATTTATACCAAGCGTGCTTCCAAGCATAGTAGCTGCTAGATCTTCAGCATACTCTCCAGCTTTTTTTCCGGTGACACCATAAGCATGATGTTCGGAAAGATAGCCGTGAACTGTTTTGTCTTTTGGTAGGGCAAGGCCTATCGCAGCAGAAATCAATCTATTAGGCTCGTTTGTCTCGTTCTGAGCAAGAACACAATATGTGATTTGACCAGGTTTTAATAGTTGTAAACCCTTCTCTTTACTAATTATCTGGCATCCTGGTGGGAATATGCTTGATACCCTGACAAGATTACATTTTTCAATACCAGCGTCTCTTAAAGCTAATTCAAAAGAGGATAGTTTATTTTTATGAATTCCAACCCCTTTTGTGAAAAAAACTTTTGTTGGTATCATTTTCTCTAATAATTATTATTTATGTTGTTTCATTTATAAATTTATACCCTATCAGTTTGTAAATTAATTTTGCAACAAGGAAATCTGGTGATTTGTTTTCAGGATTTGGACAAAGTTCCACAACATCAAAGCCAACAATATTTTTGTTTTTTGCTACCTCTTTTAGCAAACCCAAAACTTCATACCAACCAAGTCCGCCAGGTTCAGGTGTGCCAGTTGAAGGGATTAAGCTCGGATCAAAAACATCAACATCTATTGTAATAAAAACATTCTCACCTAACGCGTTCAATATCTCCTCGTAATTTATTTTTTTATAAATATCTTTTGCCAAAAAAATTTTACATTTATTTTTTTTGATGAATTTTGATTCTTCAAAGCTCAGACTTCTTATCCCTACCTGAACAGTTTTATCACAAAATTCTCTTATTCTTCTCATAACACAAGCATGATTATATTTTGAGTTATTGTAAACATCTCTCAAATCTGCATGTGCATCCAATTGAAGAACAGATATATCATGATATTTTTCTTTAAGTGCGAGAAAAAATCCGAATGAAATTGAATGCTCACCACCTATAATAACGGGAAATTTATTATCTTTTAGTACCTCAGAACATTTTTCTTTTATTCTCTTAAACATTTCTTCAGGTGGGTATTCTGTTTCAATCGGATTTAGTGTGAATATGCCTATTTTGGCTGTAACATAATCAATTTCCTCATCATAAAGCTCCATGTTTTTTGAAGCATCTATAATAGCTTCTGGACCTTTGGACGTGCCTTTTATGTACGTTGTTGTTTTTTCATATGGGACAGGTATTATAACAACTTTAGAATCCTCATAGTTTGATTTTTTCAAAATACCTTCCTCTGGCAAACCTTCATCAGGTATGCCACAAAAATTATCAATATTTTCTTCTATCATTTTTCAAACAAAAAAGAAAAATCAGTTCCTTTTCTTTTGATTTTTATTTTTTCTGCCAGTGCGTGTGAAACTATTGGCAAAGCAATTGTTGCGTCACAATAACATTGAGCAAATCTGCCTTTAGGATCTTCTTTTCCCCATGAAACTGCCTCTTCAAAAGTGCAACCAGATAATCCTCCCCATTGAGGTGAATCGGTTGTGATTTGTATGGCGTATTTATGAGGATAATATGTTTCATCTGTTAGCGAGCGTTTATAACCGCTTTTACCAGGAATATTTTTATCTGTGTAGAGAAGATCAGATGTTACAGCAAGTAATTGTATAAAATCTTTTGGCACACCACCTCCGATATATATCACCCCTGTATCTTTGATTTTTTCTCCTAAGCTCATGAATTCAATGTAATCTTTCATGTTATCCAAAATCAAATTGAAACCTTTACTTTTTGCAATTAATCCGGCATCTCCGTAAGGCGAGTCTACAATCGCTGGGCAAAAAATTGGAACTTTGTATTTTGCAGCGGTTGCTACGATGCTGTTTATTTTCTTTTTCAACAGCCATTTACCAAAGAGATATAAAAATTCTCTAGACGAGTAATTATGATTTTCATCAAGTCCTAAAATAAAATCAGCTATCAATTCTGTCATTCTTAGATAGTCATCCTCTCTACCATAAACATCGTAGTATCTATTAAGACCTTCCTTAAATAAAATTTCATTATCAACTATGTGATCACCTTGCCAGTAATTGAAACCCATTGCTTCAACAATATCCTCAGAAATATTAGCACCTGTGGAAACTAAAACATCAATAAATCTATTTTCTATTAACCAATTTATAATTTTCCATTGTCCGGTTGTTGACAAAGAACCAGCATATCCCATCAAGATTGTTACATTTTTATCTTTTATCATGTCTGCCCATATATCAGCTATCTCTGCTAATTTTCTTCCTTGAAAACCTGTGTTTTTCATATCTGATAAAAGCTGAGAAATTGATTTAGGAGTCTTCACTTCTATTGCCCTTACTTTTTTTGTAAGAAAATTTTCTAATTTTTTTGACATAGAAATAATATTTAATATCATATTTAAATATTTTACTTTTTACTCTCTCCAAAATTTTTTTGTTTGCATGTACCTTTTTTCAGCCTTCATAATTTCTTTAATTAGTTCATCATTTTTCAACATCGGAGAAAGTATTTTAGCTGCTGTTTTTACTCCTATGCCTCTTCCAGCTAATGTTATAACAGCATTTTTTCCATATGTTATCACAAGACTTCCAGAATTCAAAATATTTTCAACAATCTCCTCTTCATCATGTGTTAGTTTTTGCCTTTTCAAATATTTTTTAAGTATCTTTTCATGTTCCTCTTCAAATGGTTTTATGACACCAATAAGTTTTGCTCCGCATTTTGGACAAACAATATTATCTGGCACATCCTTTACCCTGTAAGTCATTGACCAAACTCCACAATTGCAACATATTAGTTTTATTTTTGTATCAAAAATTCTTTTCTTAAAAATCTCTATTATCTCCTTTTCTGGTTTTTCTGGTGTAACGATTTCATATCTTTTTGTTAATCCGATTTCACCAAAATGAGACAAACCCTTTTTCAAAAAATAGGCGATCTTGCCATCCGAAATTTTATTTAAAATTTTTTCTGTACTTTGTACATCAAGTTTTTCCTGAAAAATCTCATTTATTGTTTCCTTCCATACAGGTGTGTTTTTGAAAGATGTTATAATCCTTTTTATATAATCTTTTGTGTAATCGGCGTTTCTTTCTATCACACCAAATCTTTGCGCAACATGAACAAATTTCCATCTGAAAAGTTCCGTGCTCGGTAGTGTTATTTCAAGAATGGAATCTACATAGCCTGGTTTTATCTCATTCAAAACTTCTATAATTTCTTTTCCTGTTACTCTATAACCTTCTGGAAATTTTATTATGATTCTGTACGGATCTGTTTCCAAACCCACAGAACCGATTTTGTTTGTCAAAAATATTGTTATTAATCTACCAAGTGTTTCATTTATGAGAGAGCCAAAATGCGAATGAATTATTATGTAGTTTTCCCATGTTTCTATAAGAATGTTTTTTTCATCAGGTACAAAACCATATCTCTCCTGTTTTTCCACAGCATTTACAATCTTTTTTGCAACATCATTGCTCATCGGATATTCAATTCTCAATTCAGATATTATTTTCTCTTTGTCAAAACCATTTTTTATCATTTCAGAAATTTTACCTTTTAGTTTTCCAACCTCTTGAGAAACCTCATAAGGAACCGGTATCAACTCACCTTCCCAAGCTGGTATTGCAGCTTCCATACTCTCAGAGGGTTCAACAAGGATTGAATTATGTTTTATTTCGACCATCCTCCATGCCTGACCTTTGCATATAAAAATCTGACCAACATTTCCATGTAACGCGACAAATTCGGCATCCAATGTTCCAACAGGCTTGTTTGAGAATATGTCTATGATCTTATAATTTTTCACATCAGGTATTGTTGAGAGATTTTCATAGTAATATTTCCATGAATTTTTACTTCTTTTAAGCTCGATTCTGCCGGAATCTTCATTGAGCCATAAAAATTTTAATCTGTTAAGAAATTTGCACACATTCAGAAAACTTTCCTTATCAAGTTTGTTGTAAGAATGGGATTTTTTTATGAGCCTGTATGCATATTCAAAATCTAATTTGTATTCTTCCAATGTTAGGCCGACTATTTGATGGGCTAAAACATCAAGTGCATTCATATATATATTAATTGGTTCTATTCTGTTTTCCAAACCAAGCTTTGCTATGACAGATGCTTCAAAACAATCGTCTATGTCTGAACATATCACAACACCTTTTGAAATTTCTTTTATACTGTGACCTGACCTGCCAACCCTTTGTAGAAGTTTTGTGACCTGTCTAGGTGACATGTATTGCAAAACAAGGTTAACAGATCCTATATCTATTCCAAGCTCTAAAGAACTTGTGCAAACAAGGGATTTTATTTTTCCATTTTTAAATCTTTCCTCGGCATCTATCCTTACCTCTTTAGAAAGTGAAGAATGATGGGTTTCTATTTGAAAATTTTTATCGATCATTTTTAATCTGGATGATAATATTTCAGCAAACTCTCTTGTGTTTGTAAATGTGAGAACAGATTTGTTTTTGATAATATAATTATATATCATTTTCAATCTTGCATATATATCGGGTGTTAAAAACATTTCCTCTGCTGGCTCGAAGTGCTCTTTACTTGCTACAGGAGATTCAACTTTTATATATATCCTTCTTTTTTCTCCAGCATTTATTATCTTACATTCTTCGCCAGCTGTCAAAAAATCTGCGATCTTTTCAGGAGAACCTATCGTGGCAGAAAGACCTATGATCTGAATTTTTCCAGAAGATTTTTTAACAAGATTTTTCAATCTTTCAAGACCTATTGAAAGCTGTGCGCCTCTTTTATTGTCAACAAGCTCATGAATCTCATCAATTATAACCCATCTAACATTTGCTAAATGTTTTCTCATAACCTTTCCTACAAGAATTGCCTGTAATGTTTCTGGTGTGAGAATAAACATGTCTGCTGGGTTTGCTGCTTGCATTGATCTTTCATACTGACTTGTATCGCCATGTCTCACAGAAACATCAAAACCTATCTGCTCAGACCACCAAAGAATTCTTTTTAGAAGATCCCTGTTTAAACTTTTCAATGGTGTTATGTAGAGAATGGAGATCGGCTTCGGCTTCTCTCTCATCCAGAAATCAAATATGGGTAGTAATGCACTCTCTGTTTTTCCAACACCTGTTGGTGCTATTAATAAAACATTCTTTCCTGCAATTATCTGAGGTATGCCTTCTTTTTGTATAGAAGTTGGACTATCAAACCTCTTTTTTATAATATCCTGAAGTTCCTTAGAAAACACAGACCACACCATAATTAAACTATAAATGTTTGGAGTTAAGTTTTTAAATCCTAATTTTAAGGTTTCAATAAGAGATCATGAAGGAAAACGGAAAAATTGGAAAATATATGGATTATCGAATTAGCGATGAAACTATCGATGTTTATGTGAAAGAATATCACGGCGGATTTAAAAATAAACGTTTCTTTCAAAAGGACGGAACATTTTATTATGATCTAGGTCGAGGTAACTTTTTATTAATATCTCCAAGTAAAAACAATAACAATATAGTCGAATTTTTTCGTAAGAAAAATAATAAAAACAAGGAATATTCAATTTGTATCGAATGCCATGAGATTCGCGATGGAAAATTTGGTAAAACTACTGTTAAGGTAAATTATACTTGTGATGAAAAAAATTATATCAAGGTCTTGGGTGATGCTACAAAATATTTCAAACAATTGAAAAAAGAATTAGAAATGATTAATTGATGAATTATCTTATTTCCAAAAGATCTGATTTTGTAATTATCCCTCTTAGTTTGCCCTTTTTATAAACAAGAACAGCGGGGTGAAATTCAAGCAAAGGTTTGACAATTTCTATATCATCGTTTTCATCGACAACAGGAAATGGTTTTTCCATTATATCCTTTGCCTTCATCTTGTCCAGATTTTTGTCCATGTTTTCGAAAAGTGTTGATTCCCTTATGCTACCAATCTGTCTATCTCTGTCAAAAACAGGCACTTGTGAGATTGCATGAGATCTCATCACATCTATAACTTTTTTTACAGGATCACTGTGTTTTACAAATATCACATCAGAGAACATGGCATCCTTACATTTAATACTCTTTTCAAAGTTCGATAGAACAGAAAGAATTTTGTTAACAGTTGATAATCTTGGATCAACCTTTTCATTCTCTATCTTTGCTATATGAGCTTGAGATACCCCAACAAGTTCGGCAAGTTTCTGTTGAGAAATTCCTCTTTCCTTCCTGAGTTTTTTTATATAATTTCCTGTTATTTTCATATAACTCACAGTTATAATTTTTAATTAATATATATAAAAAAGTATATAAATACCTATTGCCAAGAATTAATATCATTTGTTTAAGGAGGGATTTTATGAGAGCAGGTAGATACTTTTTCACTTCAGAATCTGTAACCGAAGGTCACCCAGATAAAATTTGTGATCAAATAGCTGATGCTATTTTAGATGAGATATTAAAAAAAGATCCAACAGCAAGGGTTGCATGCGAATGTATGGTTGGGATGGGTTTCGTTCTTGTAACAGGTGAAATAACAACGAAGGAAAAATTTGATACAACAAAAATTGCAAGAGATGTTATAAAGGATATTGGATATACAAAACCTGAATATGGATTTGATTACAGAACCATAGCTGTTTTATCGTCCATAAATCAGCAATCCCCTGACATAGCTTTGGGTGTTGATAAAGGAGGTGCTGGGGACCAAGGAATGATGACAGGGTATGCAACAAATGAAACCCCTGAATTAATGCCATTACCTATAATGCTTGCACATAAACTTGCTTTGAGACTGGCAGAAGTAAGAAAAAAGGGTATAATTCCGTACTTAAGGCCGGATGGTAAATCACAGGTCACAGTTGAATATGAAAATGGGAAGCCCAAAAGGGTTGACTCTGTTGTCATAGCAGCTCAGCATGATCCTAAACCAACACAAAAACAGATAAGGAATGATATAATAGAAAATGTTATAAAACCTGTTTGCTCAAAGTGGATTGATAAGAAAACAAAATATTACATAAATAATACAGGTCGGTTTGTAATAGGTGGTCCTGTTTCTGATTCTGGTGCAACAGGAAGAAAAATAATAGTTGATACTTATGGCGGTATAGTAGGGCATGGTGGTGGTTCATACTCAGGAAAAGACCCAACAAAGGTTGATAGATCAGCTTCTTATATGGCAAGATACATTGCAAAAAATATAGTGGCTGCTGGATTAGCAGATAAGTGTGAGATACAAATAGCATATGTCATAGGAGGAAAAGAACCTTTATCATTTATGATAGACACATTCAAAACAAACAAGATCCCTGTAGAAAAAATAGAAGAGTTTGTAAGAAAACATTTCGATCTGACCCCATTAGGAATCATAAAACAGCTAAACTTGAGAAGGCCAATTTATAGAAAAACAGCATGTTATGGCCATTTCGGGAGAGAGGATCCTGACTTCACATGGGAAAAAACAGATAAGGCAGGTATTTTGAGAAAAGAGGCAGGATTATAGGTTTTAAACCTATATTTTAATTTATTTTTATGGAAACTTATGTAGTTGTAGTCGGGATTGTTAAATACAAAAATAAAATACTCATTTTAAAAAGGTCCCCAACAAAAAAATATTCACCAAATCTTTGGGAGTTTATTTCGGGTTTTATAAAAGATGGTGAATCAGCAGAAGATGCTGTTTTAAGGGAATTGAGGGAGGAGACGAAATTGAAAGGTAAAATTGTTCACTCTGGAAAACCATTTGAAGTAAAAGATAAATGGAGCAGATGGTTTATTATCCCATTTTTGATAGAAGTTAAAGCAGACAAAATAAAAATGAGCAGGGAGCATCTAAAATATATGTGGATAGAACCGAAGGATATAGATCATTTCAAGTGTGTTGCTGGTATAAAAAATGATTTGAAATCTGTTGGTCTATTATGATAATAGAAGGAAATCTTGTTGATGTCAAAAAAGAAGAAATATATCCAGCAAAAATAGTTTTTGATAAAAAAATTTTGGAGATCGAAAAAATAAATAGAAAATGCAAAAATTATATTTTACCTGGGCTTATAGATGCGCATATACACATAGAAAGTTCTATGCTAACACCTAGCAGGTTTGCTGAAATCGCTGTTAAACATGGCACGACAGCTGTTATAACTGATCCACATGAAATAGCGAATGTTCTTGGTTTGGATGGTATAAAATATATGATAAATGATTCTAAAAATTCACCACTCAAAATTTATTTTACAGCCCCTTCTTGCGTTCCTGCAACAGCTTTTGAAACATCAGGATCTATCTTGGATTCTAAAAAAATCGAGGATTTGATGAAAATGAAGGAGGTTGTTGCTTTGGGAGAAGTGATGAATTATCCGGGTGTTATAAATGAAGATAAGGAGATTTTAAAAAAAATCCGGGTTGCAAAAAAATACAAAAAACCGATTGATGGCCATGCACCAAAACTTAGTGGTGAGGATTTGAAAAAATATGTTTCCTTTGGCATATCAACTGATCATGAATGCACAACATACGAGGAAGCTTTGGAAAAGGCAAAACTTGGTATGAAAATAATGATAAGGGAAGGTTCAAGCTCAAAGGATATGAAGAATTTGATAAAAATTGCAGATGGGGCAGAATGTTTTTTTGTGAGTGATGATCTGCATGCGGATGATTTGCTGAAAGGTCATATAAATCTTCTTTTGAAAAAGGCTGTTTCATTTGGTTTAGACCCTATAAAAGCAATAAAATGTGTTACCTTAAACCCAGCAGAACATTACAAAATTGATACAGGGTTTTTAGAAATAGGAAGGTCTGCTGATCTTATCGAGGTTTGTGATCTAAAAAATTTTTCTGTTAAAAGGGTTTTCATAGATGGTAAATTGGTATCAAAAAATGGAAAAAGTTTATTCAAAGTGAAACCAAAAAAAATGAAAAATACGATAAGATCTGGGATCAAAACTGAGAAAGATTTTTTGATATTTTCAGAAAACAAAAAGGAGAATGTTAGGGTTATAGGGGTTATTGATAAAAGTTTGATAACGAAAAATCTTTCAGCAGAATTGAAAGTTTTTGATGGAAAAATTCTTTGTGATTTGAAAAATGATATTTTAAAAATAGCTGTTGTTGAAAGATACGGACATAATCGTGTCGCAAATGGTTTTATAAAAGGTTTTTCATTAAAAAATGGTGCGATAGCAAGCTCTGTTGCACATGATTCTCATAATATAGTTGTTGTTGGAACAAATGAAAGATATATGAAAAATTGTGTTAATGAGATTATAAAAATGAACGGTGGTTTGATAGCAACTGATGGAAAAAAATTTGTAAAAGTTGAGTTACCTGTAGCAGGTCTTATGAGTTTGAAAAATGCTGAGAGTGTGAGCAAGGATGTTAAAAGAATTAACAATTTTGTAAAAAAACTTGGTTGTGAATTGCGTTCACCTTTTGGTACATTATCATTTATGTCGCTGCTTGTCATACCTGAGCTTAAAATAAGCGATCAAGGACTTTTCGATGTAAATGATTTTAAATTCGTAAATGTTATAATCAAGTGAAATCATGGATTGGAAAAAAATAATAAAAATGGAAACTGAAAAATCTGTTATAACAACTTTTTACAATTCTAATGGCAGGCCGTATCCATATGTAATTCTGCCTTTTGAAAGTAGGATAACACAAAAATTTCGTGATGCTGTGATAGAGGGGCTGAGTTTTATGCTAAAAAAGGAGCTGAAAAAAGCTAATGTTATTTTGGCCATAGAGGCGAAAGGTTTTTTTCCAGCAACATTGATCGCACAAAAATTTAAAAAAGATCTCGTTGTTGTTAGGAAAAGGGATTATAAAATCGCTAGTCAATTGAAAATAAATCAAGAAAAGGCATATGGGGAGGGCACACTTTATTGTGTTGGTCTGAAAAAAACAGACAAGATCCTGATAATCGAGGATATGATATCATCAGGAGGTACCCTTATAAATATAATAAAAAAATTGAAAGATTACAAAATAATTGGTGTCGCATCTGTTTATGAAAGAGGTGAAGGTGTTGAGATAATAGAAAAGAAAACAGGTATTAAACCAAAAACTCTTGTAAGATTAGAAATTGTAAAAGACAAGCCTTATGTATCTAAATTTTATCAATAATTTCTTCTTTTTTGCTTATATGGACTCTCCATTTTATACTCGCTCTGTGTTCTATAAACACTTTCAAAAAGTTCTTGTCCGAATGTAGAAGGTAGGTATGATTTTTTCTCATCGCGAATCTCTTCCTTAGAAACAGGAATTTTTATTTCTGTTTCCCATGCCTCAAATACTGGAGGTGCCCAGGCAGGGGTTGTTGATGATGTTGTGAATCTCCAAATCTCTCTTCCTTCAAGTGTCAAAGCATACAAATCTCCATCCCTTGTTTGCTGATACAAAACATTTTTATAAATTACTGGTGAAAAGGCAACTCCGTATTTTCCAAGTCTTATTCTCATGACCTCATTTCCATCTTCTATATCAACCACATAGAGATTGTTATCAAATGATGGGAAATATATCTTATTTTCATGAATCAGAAAAGGTGTACAGTTATAAATCTCACCGCCTGTTTTGAATCTCCATATTTCCTTACCAGTTTTTTCTCAAGGCAAAACAAAAATCCGTTGAAACTTCCTATAAAAATTTTATTCTCATAAATTGTTGGTTGTGATGCTATGAAATCTCCTGTGTTAAATCTCCAAATCTCTTTTCCATTCATGTTAATTGCATACAAAAATCCGTCCATTGATCCTATGTATATTACTCCATTATCAATAGAAGCATTGCTTGCTATTTTCCCACCTGTTTTAAAACGCCAGATTTCTTTCCCTGTTTCCGCATCAATACAATAAACATAACAGTCGTAATTTCCTATGAAAATAAATCCTCTATAAACTTGTGGTCCTGATCCCCAGAAAACATCTCCAGCTTTAAATCGCCAAAATTCTTTTCCTGTAACCGCATCCAAACAATAAAGATTATGATCAGCAGAGGGAAAATATATCTTTTCATTATATATCAAAGGCCATGCTGATATGCTTCCACCGAATCCTACCTTAAATATCATATCAAACTTTTTTCTTTTTCGAATGTCAAAATCTATCGATTCTGTTGCAAAATCATCAAATGTGAATGGTGAATCAAAATCTGACATGATTGATATTTATTTTTAAAATTAAAAAAAGAAATTTTCTCCTCCCACCTCCTTAAATGCTCTTTAAATGTCGGTCTTGTGGTTATTTTGACCAATTTAACAAAATTTATTTTCCTCGAATAGCATCCTTTTGTCAATTCAAAAGCCTTTCTTTGGCAAAATTTTCCTTCATATTTTTCCTTCGCAAGTTTTATCACATAATGTCAGCACCTTCTTTTCAAAACAGTCTATCTCCTGATATTCTACTTTTCAAGATCTCTTAGAAATTTTATTTTATCAGGCCTTTCTCCAAGTAAGATATGCGAACATATGAATTTTTTGTTCTACTACTCCAAATGCAATCCTTATCAAAAAATTGAATTTTGCAACCCACATCTTAAATCTTTTCCATTATATTAGAAATCTCTTCTCTTAAGGTTTTTAATTTTTTTGAATAAAATAAATGGGTTTTGCATTCACAATCTGAGCATCCAAATCCTTCTATTCCAGAAAACTTCTCAGATAATTTTTTTGCTATATCACATTCCTTTCGTTGCTTACTTTCCAAAGAAATTATCTCCAATATCTTTGCATTTTGAAGAAGGTAATCGATATGCCAATGGAGTTTGTGTTCAAATCCGGCTTCGACCATAACATGTCTTTCTATACGTTTCTCTATCCCATTCATTGCTGAACCAACATAAGCATAAAATCCTTTTTCAAATTTTATTTTTCCAAGACCACCAATATTTATATTTTTCCTTTTTTCTAGCTCGATAATCAGGACATAAGAACCTTCCATAAAAATTAGATAAGTAATAAATTAATAAGTTTTATTTTATAACCTTTACTATCGCCTCTATCACATCAGTAGCTAACATACTTTGTTTAAATTTTTTTGCTGCAAAATCGCCTGCTGCACCTGATATATAAGCAGCTGCACATGCTGCCCTAAAAGGTTCTATCTTTCTTGCAAGCAACGCGCCGCATATTCCTGTAAGAACATCGCCTGTTCCGCCTTTTGTCATATACGGATTTCCTGTTTTGTTAATAGCTGTTCTTTCCCCATCTGAAATTATGTCAATATGGCCCTTAAGTACTATTGTGCATCTCATTTGATCTGCAAATGACCTTACAATTTCAACCCTTTTCTCAAGATTGGTATCCACCTTTAGCCCGCTCATCGCATAAAATTCTCCAGCATGCGGTGTTAAAACAAAATTTTTTCCAAGCTTTTTCCCTTTTAAAGCATGCAAACCATCAGCATCCATAACACATGGTTTTTTTATTTCTTTAACAATCTTTTTCACAAAATCCATTGTCTGTGGCATTCTTCCAATACCCATACCAAAAGCTATTGCATCAAAATATTCCATATTTTCAATTATCGTATCCAAATTTTTCTCACTAAGATAATCCCCTTCTAAAGGCTCTGCTATCAGATTTGGGCTGAATGAAGATATTATGTCAGCTGCCCTTTTTGGTGCAAGAACGAATGTTATATCAACCCCTGTTTGCAGTGCTGCAAAAGCGCATAATGCAGGAGCTCCTGAATATCTTTTACTCCCACCGATAATAAGAAGTTTTCCAAAATCACCTTTGTGTGACCAATCTGGTCTTTTCTCAAAAAGACCTTTCAGAATCGATCTCCCAATTTCAAAATAATTCATGATTAATTTTTATAAAAGGGATTTAAATAAAAAATTAATTTCATAGAAATTTCAAAACCACCTATAATATATTGCCTACATCAAATTTTCTTTGTTCATCGGAAATGCTGCGCAAGCTCTTATGTCAGAACTTTTGAGTACAAATTGTGCTACCCTGTTTAAACCAATACCACAGCCTGCATGTGGGATGGGTTTTTTCTTTATTAGTTCTAAATACCAACGAAAATCATCAATGCTTCCGCCCTTTTCTTTAAGCATCTTAAGCATGGTCGAATCTTCTAATCTTTTTATCAATTTCTCATAATTGTGCTCCCTTTCTGCAGCGCCAACTGCTTCGCCACTAAAAGGAAGGATAAGGTCGGTACTATTCGCAATCGTAGGATCGTTTTCATTCATTCTCATATTGAAGAATTTTATGTGCTGTGGATAATGTGTTATGAAAACAGGAACATCACCAAAATGTTTCACAACTGCTTGCTCATGTTCGTGTTTTAGATCATCTCCGAATTTCACCTCATATCCTTTATTATTTAAAATTTCAATAGCCTCTCTGTATGTTATTTTTTTGAAAGGAGGTTTTATGTTCTCCAAATATTTTATGTCTGCACCAAGAAAATTTAGCTCATTTCTCGCTTCCCTCAAAACCTTTGATATCATGCTGCATATTATCCCTTCTATATATTCCATAAGTTTGTAAAGGCCATTAGATTCTTCTGTTTCAAACTCTATTTCAATAAGCGGGAATTCTGTTAAATGTCTGTGATCCACTTTTGGCTCTGCCCTAAAGCTTGGCCCTACGCAATAAACCTTTTTAAAATGTGGTATGAAACCTTCAAGATAAAGCTGCCCTGTTTGCACAAGATATCCTTTCTGCCCAAAATAGTCAAGCTCGAAAAGTGTGTTTATATTTTCACATGAACCTGTTGCCTTTGTTATATGCGGCGTAATTATGTTAACAAACCCTTCTTTCATAAGATATTCTATTGCCCCTTCAACGAGCTTGCCCTCTATAAATGCTATTGATGCTAGTTCCTTTGAATCCATTATACTATGTCTTGATTTTTTAAGTTTGTTTTCATAATGTTTTTTCATATAAATCACCTTTAATGTCTAATAGTTGTATTTTTTATCAAAATTTATGACAAAAAATTTACACATAGTTGTATATTTTTAAATACGTATGCCAATTTTTTTATGATGATTGATCAAAAAACTATAAAAAAGATAAGCGATTTTGTTTATGTGAAGCCGAGGACTATCCAAGAAATAGCAGAATTGATTGGTAGAAACTGGAGAACTGCTAACAGATATGTTGAAGAGATAGCAAAAGAAACTGGTAATATAGCTGTTAGAACATTCCGCGGTGGCACAAGAGGCGCATTGAAGATTGTTTATTGGTGTAATGTTGAAAAAATTCACTCATCTGATTTTCAGGAAAAACTTCTCAAAAGGATGGAAAACAGGAATAAAAATGAATTCTCACCTTTTGAGATCTATCAGTATGTTGATGAAAACAAGAGGAACGCTGTGATGATTGAGATAGAAAAACCTTTTCAGGACCAGCTTAGAGACTACCTTGAACGTGCTGAAAGCCAGGTTTTAAGCTTTTCTGGAAATCTTTCTTGGATAAACGCACAGGAAAAAAACAAAAAATTGATAGATGTTGTGGAAAATCTTGCAAAAAGGGGCGTTTCAATAAAGATATTATCGAGGGTTACAATTGATAGTATAAAAAATGTACAAAAGGTCCTATCAATAAACGAAAAGTTGGGTAAGAATATGATAGAAATTAGGCATTGCGAGCAGCCTCTTAGAGGATTTGTGATAGACAATCAGATCGCAAGGTTCAGGGAAATGAGAGATCCGTCGGACTATGAAAAAGGCGAGATTGATAAAAGGATACTGCTTTTTTATGAAATATTCGATCCTGAATGGATTGAGTGGATACAGAAGGTTTTTTGGCATTTTTTCAGATTTTCCATACCATCAGAGAAGAGGATAAAAGATCTTCAGACTATAAAAAACATTTATAGAATATAAAATTACAAACATCCTATCATATCTACATGGATGTTCGAGAAATATGTGATCGTCATAAAAAACAGTTTTGTGTAAAAAATTCTTTCATCCTTGAGTCATTAACGTTTGTAGCACGATTTCAGTTTTTTGAAACAGGTAAATTTCTTAAGGATGCTCGTAAAAAGCCATGTCCATTGCAAAGATTGCAAGAGGAACGAATATTATTATTCCTATAACATCTGCTATAAGTAGGATAGAGCTGAGCTTTTCTTTTATTATCAAAATGAGGCCGTATATCAAACCTGAAAATGTTAATATGACAATGAGGGCAACAATAATTCTTAATTTCCAGCTTTGCCACCATCGATGTACCTCATCAATCTTGAATGCCATATTTAAATTTAATCGTTAAAAAAATATAAACACATCATTTGTATAAGAGTATATATATAAATCGTGATATTGATGAAAGAAATACCTGTTTACGATCTGAATGGAGAAGAAAAGGGGAACATAAAGTTACCCGAATGTTTCTTGCAGCCTGTAAGAGAGGACCTTATTATCAAAGCTGTGCTTGCTGAAATGAGTTTGCTTCGACAACCTTACGGTACTGACCCACTTGCAGGTAAGAGAACATCTGCCCATTATCATGGTCTTAGGCATTATAGATACTCTATGATGAACAGAGAGATGGCAAGGATGAAAAGGATACACAATCAAGGTTATTTGAACCTAACGGCAAGATTTGTCCCACAAGCAGTCAAAGGCAGAAAAGCACATCCACCGAAAGTTGAAAAGGTGTGGAAGTTGAAGATAAACAAGAAGGAAAGATTAAAAGCATTGCTTTCTGCCATTTCAGCATCTATGAACAAAGAGCTTGTTAAGGCGAGGGGACACAAAATAGATGAAATAAAGCACATACCGATTGTTTTTGTTGATGATTTTCAAAAGCTGAAAAAAACCAAGGATGTTCTGAAAGTTCTTGAAAATTTTGGCCTTTCAAAGGAGATCGAAAGATGCAAAGAGAAAAAGGTTAGAGCAGGGAAAGGAAAGATGAGGGGTAGAAGATATAAAAAAAAGAAAGGTCCTCTCATAATCATAAGCAAAGATGAAGGTGTTGTCAAAGCAGCAAGAAATATACCAGGTGTTGATATAGCTCTTCCAAATCAATTGACTGTTAGCATGCTTGCTCCAGGCACACATCCAGGAAGGCTTACTCTCTGGACAAAATCTGCAATTGAAAATTTTAAGGTGGAGAAATGAAGGAGAAAAAAGAGGCGAAATCTGTAAAGGATAAAAAATTAGAGAAGCTTCCTGATACATGGGATGTTTTACTCTATCCAAGCTTAACTGAGAAGTCAATGGGTATGATAGAGACCCAAAATAAACTTGTATTCATTGTCAACAAAAATGCGGACAAAGAAACAATAAAAAAAGTTTTTGAAAAAGAATTTAATGTAAAGGTTGAGTCTGTTAAGACAGAGATAACAACAAAAGGCAAAAAAAAGGCTTATATAAAGCTTATGTCAGACTATTCAGCAAGCGATATTGCGTCAAAGCTTGGCATGATTTAGGTGAAATATGGGTAAACAAATTAGGGTCCAAAGAAGGGGAAGGGGTTCCAGAACTTTTAGGGCTAATAAACATAGATATATGATCAACATAACTTACAAAGACAAAAAGGGGGAGGTTGTTGATATAATGAATGATCCTGCAAGAACATCGCCTGTTATAAAGGTTAAATACGAAGATAATACATATGGATTTTTAATAGCACCTCAAGGAATAAAGGTTGGAGATGAGGTAGATTTTGTCATGCCACTTTCACAAATCCCTCCAGGTAGTCAGATATTTGGTATAGAAACCTATCCTAATTCAGGACCTAAACTTTGTATGGCAGCAGGTTCTTTTGCAATCCTTGTTTCAAAATCAGGCAATTCATGCATAATCCAATTACCTTCAAGAAAACAGAAAGTCCTTAACTCGGAATGCAGAGCATCTGTAGGCATACCTGCAGGTGAGGGGAGGAAAGAAAAACCACTATTAAAAGCAGGTAAAAAATGGATAATAACTCATGCAAGAGGTGGGAGGATTTATCCTAGAACATCTGGTGTTGCAATGAACCCTGTTGATCACCCATTTGGAGGTAAGACAAAACCTGGGAAGCCAAAGACCGTAAGCAGACATGCACCTCCTGGAAGGAAGGTTGGTTCAATAGCAGCAAGGAGGACAGGTAGAAAGAAATAAAAATCAACCTATATTAAAAATTAGTGGTGTTATGGCAAAATTTATGTTTTATGGAAAAACCATGGAAGAATTGGAGAAGATGAGTTTAGAGGAATTTAGCAAGCTTTTACCGGCAAGAAATAGAAGGGCATTAAAAAGGGGTTTCACAACTGATCAAAAAAAGCTTCTAGAGTGTATAAGAAAAAATCCAAAGGCTTTTCATAGAACAAAATGCAGGGATATGGTAATAATACCTGAGATGTTAGGTGTAAAAATAGGTGTCCATAATGGTAAGGAATATGTTCCTATTGAAATAAAACCTGAAATGCTTGGTCATAGGCTTGGAGAATTTGTTTTAACAAGGAAACAGGTCAAACATTCCGCACCTGGATTTGGGGCTACAAAATCAAGTAAGTTTGTGCCATTAAAGTGATTGTTATGATAAGATACGCTTTTAAAGCAAATGAAAAAAAATCTGCAAAGGCATATGGTTTGGCATTAAGAATATCGAGAAAGAATTCGACCATAGTATGCAGAGCAATAAACAGGAGAAGTTTGGAAAATGGTAAAAAATTCCTTCAGGATCTTATAAATAAAAAAAGAAGCATAGATGGAAAATATTACACAAAAACAGCAACTGAGATTCTAAAAATAGTAGAATCTGCTGAAAAAAATGCTGAATTTAAGGGTTTGGATACAAGCAAGCTTATTATACATGCATCCGCCCATAAAGGATTCACTTTTATAAGGCCTAGAAATCTAAAAAGGAGTGGAGAAAAAAGGAAGATATCAAACATACAAATAGTCCTTTCAACGTGATGATATGCTAACGAAAAAATTTTTTATAGATCATGCATTAAAGCGATTGGAAATTGATAAGTTTATAAAAAAGTATTTAGCGAATGAAAGTTATTCAAATGTCGAACTTGAAAGAACACCTCTTGGCATAAAAATAATTATTTATACTGATGAGCCTGGTAGGATAATAGGAAGTGGAGGTAGAAAAATAAATGAACTAACAGATATGCTTAAAGCAAAGTTTAAATTGGAAAATCCTCAGATAGATGTGAAGACTGTTAGCAACCCGTATCTTGATGCAAGGCTTGTAGCAAAAAAGATTGTTTTCGCACTTGAAAAAGGTTATAATTATAAGAAAGTAGGCAATGTTGTGCTTGAAAAAATAATGAAATCCGGTGCCGTTGGTGCAGAAATAATAATTTCAGGTAAGCTTGGTGGAAGCAAAGCAAGAACAGCCAAATTCATAAGCGGCTATATACAGCATTCGGGAAAGCCTGCAGAAGATCTCGTTGATTCAGCTTTCGAAGAGGCTATGACAAAACCAGGAAAGATAGGTGTAAAGGTAAGGATAATGAAAGAGAGATTTAAAATAATAGAGGAAAAAGCAGAATTAGCCGGCGAGAATGAAAAAGAATAAATTTATTAAGATAAATTATAATTTAAAATTGTTATGGCTATTTTGAGAATGAAGGATATAAGGTCGATGAACGAAAAGGATTTGGAAGAAAAATTAAGAAACTTAAGATTAGAACTTGCAAAAGAAAGAGCAAACATAAATGTCGGTGTCAGTGTTAGTTCTCCTGGAAAAATAAGAGAAATAAGAAGAAGTATAGCCAGGATTTTAACAGTAAAAAGGGAAAGAAGATCGAAGCATGCCTGAAGTTTGTCCAAAATGTGGATTACCAAAGGATTTGTGCATCTGTCAGACAATAGCAAAAGAAGAGGAAAGAATAAGGATTTACACTGAAAAAAAGATGTACGGAAAGACAGTAACAATTATAGAAGGTATTAGCAAAGCTGTTGATGTGAAAAATATTCTAAAAGAGCTGAAAACAAAACTTGCATGTGGAGGGACATTAAAAAACAATCTGATAGAGCTTCAAGGTGATCATAAAAAAAGGGCAAAGGAGATTTTGATTAAATCAGGGTTCCAAGAGGATAAGATAGAGATAATATAAAATTTTTATTCACCTTATGTCTGACATTTTTTTAGCTGGATTAACATTCATTTAATTCAGGTATATTTTTATGGATCAATTAACCGGATCAAAAGAATTTTAATATAAACCAAATATGAATATAAATATATGGTTTTGCATCTTTTCAACACACTTACAAGAAAGATAGAGCCTTTCAAGCCGATTAAAAAGGGCGAGGTTAGAATGTATTCTTGTGGGCCAACTGTTTACAATTATCCGCACATTGGCAATTATAGAGCATACATTGTTGCTGATATTTTGAAAAGATATTTGAAGTATAAAGGTTTCAAGGTAATACATATAATGAATATAACAGATGTTGATGATAAAACAATAAACGGTTCTAAGGCAGAAGGGGTTCCGTTACAAAAATTCACTGAAAAATACATAAAAGCATTTTTTGAAGATATTGAAAAACTGAATATAGAGAAGGCTGATTTTTATCCAAGGGCAACAGAAAACATAAAAGAGATGGTATCTATTGTGAAAAAGCTTTTAGAAAAAGGCATTGCATACAAAAGCAAAGACGGGTCAATATACTATGATGTCTCAAAATTCAAAGATTATGGAAAACTCTCACATATCAAGATTAATGAATTAAAATCCGGAGCGAGGGTAAGCCAGGATGAATATGAAAAGGATGAAGCAAAAGATTTTGCACTCTGGAAAGCATGGAGACCAGAGGATGGGGATGTTTTTTGGGACACTGAGATAGGAAAAGGCAGGCCTGGTTGGCACATAGAATGTTCAGCAATGAGTATGAAGTATTTGGGAGAAACTTTTGACATACATACAGGCGGTGTTGACCTAATTTTTCCACATCATGAAAATGAGATAGCGCAGTCAGAAGGTGCTACTGGTAAAAAGAATGTTAATTATTGGGTACATAATGAATGGCTTATTGTTGAAGGGAAAAAGATGTCAAAATCATTAGGTAATTTTTACACATTAAGGGATATTCTTGAAAGGGGTTATGATCCAAGAGCCCTTAGATATCTCCTACTTTCAACACACTACAGGCAGAAAATTGACTTCAGTTTTAAAAGCCTTGATGCTGCTGCAAAAACTGTTGAAAAAATTACAAATTTTGTACAAAGGCTGAAAGAAGTTAAAAATGGGGTTGAGAATAAAAATATAAACAAACTTATAGGGAAAACAAAAAGGCAGTTTGAGGAGGCGATGGATAACGATCTCAACATAAACGAGGCTTTGTCTGCGATGTTTAATTTCATAACAGAGGTTAACAAACTCATGGCTGAAGGAAAAATTGGTGAAAAAAATGCAAGCGATGCCATAAAACTTATTGAAAATTTTGATAAGGTTTTGGGGATTTTGAAAAAGGAAGAATCTGATGTGATATATAAGGATGATCTCAAAAATCCAGAAATTTTCAACAAAATCTGTGCTGAATTAGGAAGTGATTTGGTAGAATTAATAATTAAAAGGGAGAAGGCAAGAGAAAAAAGGGACTGGAAAACCGCAGATGGTATAAGGGCAGAATTGAGAGAAAAAGGCATAATTCTTGAAGATTTGGAAAAAGGTATTAGATGGAAAAGGGTAAAAAAGATTAGATAGTATCCTTTAGATATGATCTTATGCTTCTTAAAAAAGAAGGGATTCCAGTATACATATAAAGAATCCGCCTAAAAGAAAATCCGCATATTGTGAGGGTAATTTCTCCGGATCTTGTTTATTGATCTTGCAATCTTTTTTTTCATCTATACAATAAAATATTTAAATACTTCACTACAATATATAAATATATCAATAAAATATAAAGATAAATATGAAAAGAGACCCTATTGAGATAGTATCCACGATATTTGACATGTTAGAGAAGGAGGAAGCAATTAGCATAAACAGCCTTTCAAAGAAAACAGGTATCCACAATGTAACAATAAAGCGTTATATAGAGCTTATCAGGATAGTCAGGAATGAACCAGATATAGAAGTTATAAATACAGGGCATTCAATCATAATAAGGGTCAAAAAAAGCGTATGAGAGGTGATTTTATGGCAAAGGAAAATGAGATTACATTGAAGGTTGGAGAACTTACTAATAGGGAGGAGTTTGGAAGAGGCATTGTAAGGTTTGATTCAAAACACATGGCTGTTTTGGGTGTGAGGGAAGGTGATATTGTTGAAGTTCATGGTAAAAAAAGGACAGGTGCTATAGCATTTAGATCATATCCTGCTGATATAGGCCTGAATATAATAAGAATGGATGGTCTCACAAGAAAAAATGCAGATGTTGGCATTGGTGAATCTGTTAAGATAAGAAAGGCTGAGGTAAAAGAGGCAAAAAGGGTTGTTTTTGCACCAACACAAAAAGGTATTATAATTCAAGGAAATCCTGAGGGATTAAAAAGAAATCTTTTCATGAGGCCTGTTGTAAAAGGTGATATAATTTCACCTTTTTCTGTTGTCAGACCAAGATATGGAGGTCTTGGTCCTTTTGAAGAGATATTAAAAAGCATGGGTATGGACATATCTGATTTAGAATCTCCTTTTTCTCCTATACCAGGAGGGGAGATGAGATTGGTTGTTGTTTCAACAAATCCGGAGGGGATTGTAAAAATTACAGAGGAAACGGAAATAGAATTAAAACCAGAGGCTGTTGAAATAGAGGAAAAGAAGATACCAACAATAACATATGAAGACATAGGTGGTTTGCAAGAGGCTATACAAAAAATAAGGGAAATGGTTGAACTGCCTTTAAGACATCCTGAACTTTTTGAAAGATTGGGAATAGATCCACCAAAAGGTGTTCTTTTATACGGACCGCCAGGCACAGGAAAAACATTGCTTGCAAAAGCTGTTGCAAATGAGGCAGGAGCTAGCTTCTACACAATAAGCGGTCCTGAGATATTCAGCAAATGGTATGGACAAACAGAGGAAAATCTTAGGAAAATATTTGAAGAGGCGGAAAAAAACGCACCAAGTATAATATTTATAGATGAAATAGACGCAATAGCACCAAAAAGAGAGGAAGTTACAGGAGAGGTTGAAAAGAGAACAGTTTCACAGCTTTTATCACTTATGGACGGTCTTAAGGCAAGAGGAAAAGTAATTGTGATAGCAGCTACTAATAGGCCAAATGCTCTTGACCCTGCATTAAGGAGAGGAGGGAGATTTGACAGGGAAATAGAAATAGGGGTGCCTGATCAAAAAGGCAGAAAGGAGATATTGCAGATACATACAAGGAATATGCCTCTTGATAAGGATGTTGATCTTGACTGGTTAGCATCCATAACATACGGTTTTGTTGGTGCTGATTTAGCTGTGCTATGCAAAGAGGCGGCAATGTCAACATTGAGAAGGAATTTGCCACAGATCTCTTGGAAAGAGGAGGGAGAGCTTCCAAAAGAGGTCTTAGAGAAAATGAAAGTAACAAAAGCGGATTTTGAAAATGCTTTAAAGATCGTTGAACCATCTGGGATGAGGGAGGTTTTGATAGAGATACCAAAGGTTAAATGGGATGATATAGGTGGGCTTGAAGATGTCAAGCAAGCATTAAAAGAGGTTGTTGAATGGCCTTTAAAGTATAGTGAAAACTTCCAAAGAATGGGTATACAGCCACCAAAAGGTGTTCTTTTATACGGACCGCCAGGCACAGGAAAAACATTGCTTGCAAAAGCTGTTGCAAATGAGTCGGGCGCAAATTTCATAAGTGTGAAAGGGCCAGAAATATTTTCAAAATGGGTTGGTGAATCAGAAAAACACATAAGGGATATTTTCAGAAGGGCGAAACAAGTAGCCCCATCAATAATATTCTTTGATGAGATTGATTCTATAGCCCCTAGAAGAGGTCTTGAAGTGGGAACAAGGGTCTCAGAAAATGTTGTTTCCCAAATACTTACAGAAATGTCAGGGCTTGAGGATATTCACAATGTTGTTGTTATAGCAGCAACAAACAGGCCTGATATATTAGATCCTGCTTTATTAAGACCAGGAAGGTTTGATAGACAAATATTTGTTCCAGCACCCGATAGCAAGGCAAGATTGGAGATATTCAAAATTCATACTGCAAAAATGCCGCTTGCAAAGGATGTGAATCTAAAAACCTTAGCAATGAGTACAGATGGATATACAGGAGCTGATATAGAAAATATATGCAGGGAAGCAGCTTTGAACGCTCTTAGGGAAAATATAAATGCAAAGGAGGTAAAAAGAAAACATTTCATGAAAGCTATGGAAAAGGTCAAACCTTCTATAACACCTGATGTGATGAAGGCGTACAAAGCTATATCAGAGAAGTTCAGATCAAGGGATGCTGAAAAACCAAAAGAGGATCTTAGTTACATGGGCTAACTCAAAATTTGGTTAGCTCACTTTTTTAATTTCAGTTTTATTTTATTTGTCCTTCCAAGAGGTTCAACCTCAATAATACCCCTTTCTTTAAGGCTATTTACCAATCTTGATACAGTGGCTTTTGAGAAATTGGATTCCCTCACAAGTGTCCTTTGGAATGTTTCACCATTATACTTGTTTAAAATATCTATTATAACTTTTTCTTCCTTCTTTAGAAGAGGTAGTATGAGATTTATAGAGTCTTTTTTTGATCTTCTCATATACGTGCCCATGCCTATCATTATCATTATTATTACAATTGTTAGCGTTATCACAGCAAAATCTTGTGAAGGGTCTCTTGGCGGTGAAGGAAGATTATATTTTACTGAAATATCGAAAGATTCACCTTTTGTCAGATTGTGTTTTTCCCAATAAAGTATTATGTGCTTTCCATCAGTAAGTGTTTGGCCATACTTTGGTGAAAAAGATTCGTTTGGCACATCAGTCGGAAGCGTTGCTGTCTGAGGCAAGTATACAAGAATAAAAATCCTTTGCGTGTTGTACTGAATAGGATATGATGCTGAAAATTCGTATTTATCAAAAACCTTTTTTACATTTTTTGCTGTATTAAAGTTAAGTTTTATATTTATTGTATTCTTATCCGGCTCGCAAAGGAACTCACATGAAATATTTTTTTTATTTTGTATGCACTCGCCGAAACCATTTTTTATATTATAACTAAAATCGTAGATATCATAAATCATTTCATAATCGAATTTTTTCTCTGAACAGTTTATTAAAAATGTAACGGAGGTTTCTAAAGTCATATTTTTTAAAATTCTGGCTTCTATACCATAGTATTGGACTTCTAAAGCATTTATATTTTTAGAGAAACAAATAAAAAGCACCAGAAACAATAAAATAAAAATTAATCTTGATTGTTTCATAAATAAATATTGGTTTCAGATATAAAAATAATTTTGAAAATTACAAACTTCTTGAGAGCTCTACAACCTCAACACTCTGAACTCCTTTTATTTTAGAAAGCTTTCCCTCCATCTTGTCAAGTTCCCCTTCCTTTTCAGAAATAAGCTTTATGAATCTGAAAGCTTTAAGACCAAAAGCTATTGGTTCCTCTTCAATTTTTTGTGGTTTGAGTTTTTCTAATTCAGATCTTATACTCTCAAGATTATTCATATCCTCTGGCATTACCCTGAAAACAACTATAACATCGCCCATATAAATCTTAAGGTCCTATGAAACCGCATTCACATTTATAGTTATTTATAAGCTTTTTACATCTTTCGCATCTTACTATTTCTTTCTTTAAACATGCAGGACAAGGAAATCTAACCCATTTTTCACTTGGTTCTATGTGTGCTCCACAACTTGTGCATTTCATTTTGATCACTTTCTAATAAATTTATTAAGTAGATATATAAATATAATTGTTATAATATAACAAACCCTATGAAAAGAGGGATTGATATCCCCACAGAATATATGAAGTGGAGGTAAAGTATGGAAAAATCTGCAAAATTTGATGTGCCGAAAGAGATTGTTGAAAAGACATACGAAGCAGTACAAATGGCAAAAAATACAGGGAAGATCAGAAAAGGTGTGAATGAGACAACAAAATCTGTAGAGAGAGGTTTAGCGAAGCTTGTTGTTATAGCAAAGGATGTAACGCCTGAAGAAATAGTGATGCATCTACCGCTTTTATGCGAAGAGAAAAAAATACCATATACATATGTACCTTCAAAACTTGAACTTGGAAAAGCTTCAGGGCTCGAAGTTGCTTCATCAAGTGTGGCAATAGAGGACGAAGGAGAAGGAAAAAAGCTTGTAGAGGAGATTATAAAAAGCATTTCGGCACTAAGGAAATAGGTGTTAAATGGCAATAGCAGCTGAGGTAATACAGATATTAGAGAGGCTTGGTGTAAAAGGTGTTGTTAGGGTTAGGTGTAAGATTATAGAAGGAAAGGATAAAGGAAAGGTTCTTATGAGAAATGTTGCCGGACCGGTAAGAAAAGGTGATATAATAATGCTTAAAGAAACCGAAATGGAAGCTGCTGAAAAAATAATGCAGTGATAAATATGAATTGTAGTCTTTGTAAAAGCACTATACCAAAAGGTACGGGAATAATGTATGTTCAAAATGACGGAAAAATATTTTATTTCTGCAACTCGAAATGTAGAAGAAACTGGGAAATGAAAAGAAGTACTGTTTGGTTTAAAAAAAGGAAAAAATCATGATTTTCTTTTGAGTATGTGAAAAACGTATATCAATATTATTAAAACAAATGTGATCGCTAAATAATATATCGAATTCCATATTAATTCAACTATAAACGATGCAATTACACCAGCTACTACAGAGAATATCACGGTAAAAAAATGCAGCATCTTATCGAAAGGTAGGAGTGTGTCGATCAAAAAAAGAATGCCTATGACTGTTAGCATCGATGCTGCTAATGTCAAAAATTCATTTTCTATGGATATTGCAACAAGTATGGATGATATTATAATGCTTCCGCATAGAAATGCTTTAAAGGCCTGCAAAAAGTTTATATATTCTGGGTAATAATCTTCCATAATTTATTTTTTGATAAAAGTTAATAAATTGATTCGCTAAACTATACAAAGCTTAATAATTCAGGTCTAAATAGAATTATCATTCCAAGGCAAAACATCATCAACCCTGAAATGAGTTTAAGTAATCTTGCTTGTTTCTCACTTATGCCTTTTGTTCCAAGTGTGAAAAAGAATACGAGCACTATGGAAGCTAAAGGTATGACATAGACGATGTTATAGAATAAAAGATAAAGATAATAGGTAATCAAAGGTAAATTTTGAAGTGTCAGGATTCTTGTATAAATCATAGGAAGACCAAATGTACAGAGAAGCTCATAAGAATTTGCAGCCACGGCAAGTATAATAGTTCCTATAATAGTTGCTGAAAGATTTGTAACAGAAGCAAGAGTTCTCATTTTTTTGAAAAGTTTCGTTTTCATAAACTCTGGCATTGAAAATGATATCCCTTTTTTGTAAAAGAAAAAGTCTTTTATGTTGACCAAACCTACAAACAACGCTATCAAACCTGCTATTGTTGTTACAATTTTAAAAAATCCTGTAAGCATGAAAAAATTCAGCCAAGCGGCCATGAAAAGAAAATAGATAAAGGCCGATATGAATACAAAAACAAACCCTACTATTAACAATTTCTTTCTTGATCCCTCGTTTACCATAAGCGCAAGTAGGAATGATAAGACAAAAAATGCACATGGGTTGAATCCATCAATGAGAGCTATTATTAATGTGAAGATTGGAAGTGGTAATGAAATACCGAGCTCCTCAAAAAATTTTAAAGGAGCTGTCTCGACTGATTTTTTAACAAGGACAAAAAGTGAGATTATGAAAATGATAAATATTGCCAATATAAAAAGCCTTTTATGAAACTCCTTCATTTTGATACCCGCCAATGTAAAAAAACAGCTATTAAAATTATTATGAGAATTAAAAGAAGCAAAATCCAGACATTTTTTGCACTTGCTGGCTCTGGGTTGCAATCATTTTCATTACATCCGTATTCACACATTTTTAAAACATTCCATTTTCCTTGAGAATCACATTCCTCCAAACTCCAGTAATAAACATTTTTTACACATCTTTTTGCTCCTAAAGAGCATGATCCTGTTTGATTTGTTTCATTTTTTTGTTGTTTCGGCCAAATAACAGGTTTTCCAGGAAGGGATTTTAAATCAAGATCGCTGAAATCCATTGCAGACCCGTTAATTAATGGGCATGGATTACCGCCTTTTTCAAGATAAGAATCTATTTTTTTCCCTATTTCAAGAACATCATATCTACCTATGGATGTATCATTTTCTCCAAATATGACAAGTGGTACAGCAGACATTGTTTTATAGGTTGAGCTGTACTCAGCAACAACATTTTTGTTTTCAGTATTTTTGTAGATCTCATATTCAATAACAACAAAATTTCCGTTGTACTTCGGAACAAGTTCTTTAAAAATGTAAGGATCTGTAACAGCACAATTTGGGCATCCTTCCCCAGTAAAATACACAACACAAACCTTTCCATCGAGGGCAAGAACAGAATTTATATTAAACAAAAAGAAAAATGCAAAGATCAATATATATTTTTTGAGATCAAACTGCATATTTCTAATATTTATCCATAATATATAAATGTTTTGAATGTTTATCCATTCTGCGCAATTTTGGTTTCTGTGATTTTTAATTTTTCTAATAATCCCGTTCAAAATCACAATCATAGCACTTGAAATTACCCATTTTTTAGCAGCTTCCTCCTGCTCAAAACCAAGCAGATCTTTCAATTTCACAGCTTCAAATTCATCAAAGTAGGTTCTTCTAAATCAAATCTTATGCCAGCTTTTCTGAAGCAGTTATGTTTTGTCTGAACCAACCTTCTGCAAATTCTTGCCTCCATTATTTGCTAACAGGGCCTGCTCTAAGTCTGCCTTCTATGTTAGGTGTTTCAAGGGTTATTAAATGGAAAATAGTTTTAAGCTATGCTACAATTATGTGGATCTTAGGCATTATCGGCGGACT